>Ga0207660_10000228_pt1 | contig 36209 bp, 34 predicted proteins | sample KBSC73BmetaG_FD_184335 | JGI IMG/M metagenome (GOLD analysis project Ga0207660, IMG submission 184335) | Corn rhizosphere microbial communities from Kellogg Biological Station, Michigan, USA - KBS C7-3B metaG (SPAdes) (version 2) | ecosystem: Host-associated > Plants > Roots > Rhizosphere ... | reverse complement strand
ATGCCAGCATGATCCCGGTGATAATTCCGGAAGCGGCCGAGCGCAGCACGACGGAAACCGTAGTCCGCCAATATGGAATGCCGAGCCCTAAAGCGGCCTCGCGTACAGATTGGGGAACCATGCGCAACATCTCTTCTGTCGAGCGGGTAACGGTCGGGACCATCATGATGCCCAGCGCGATGCCGCCAGCCAAAAGCGAGAAATGCTTCTGCGTGACCACCACAAGGGCATAGACTGTGGTTCCAATCACGATGGACGGCACACCGTTCAAGACGTCCGCGGTGAAGCGCACAATGTTGCCGTAACCGGTGCGCCCGTATTCCGCCAGGAAAACTCCGGACCCGATCCCAAGCGGGATGCCAATAGCGCTGGCGACGAGAAGGATTAGACCCGAGCCCCAGATTCCGTTGGCGAGGCCTCCACCGGCTTCTCCAACCGGTTGGGGAATTTTGGTCAATAAGTCCCAGTTGATGGCGCCTATGCCTTTATAGACAAGATAGCCAAAAATGGTAACCAGCGGCAGGACGACCAGAACAGCAGCGATGGCGGTTGCGCTCAGCGCAACTGCGTTCGCCAACTGTCTTCGCAAGCTTGTTGCTGCTGATATCATGCTATGGCCCTTTCCGGCACACCACGGGTCACGCTCCAAACCAACAGGCGGGCCAACACGTTGACGATGAGAGTAATGATGAAAAGCGCGAGGCCGATCTCAACCAGCGCGCTCAAGTAGAGATCGCCCGTGGCTTCGGTGAACTCGTTGGCGATTACGCTGGCCAGCGTGGATCCCGGTGCGAACAGCGAGTGCGCGATCTGCGGGGTGTTGCCAATCACCATGGTTACTGCCATCGTCTCGCCTAAAGCGCGGCCCAGCCCCAGGATGATTCCGCCGGCAATACCTGCACGAGCATTGCGCAGAACCCCGGTGCGCATCACCTCCCACCGTGTGGCGCCCAGGGCCAGCACGGCCTCGCGCTGCTGATGGGGGACAGCCATGACCACCTCGCGGGTGATGGACGCGACAATGGGAATAATCATGATGGCGAGAATGACTCCGGCGGCCAGCATGCCGATGCCGTAAGGCGCGCCTTCAAATAAACCTGTCCAGCCAAGCGTGCGCGCAAGCCAGGGTTCCACATAGTTACGAAGCAACGGAGCCAGCACAAAAATGCCCCAGAGCCCGTAAATCACGCTGGGGATTGCGGCCAACAGCTCAACCATAAACGAAAGAGTCCCTCGCAAGCCGCGTGGGCAAACCTCAGTGGTAAAGAGAGCGACGCCCACGGCCAAAGGAACAGCGATGACCAGAGCCAGGAATGAAGACACCAGCGTTCCGTAGATAAATGGAAGAGCGCCAAAATTACCGCCGACCGGGTCCCAGGCGCTGTCAATAAAGAAGCGAAACCCGAAGCTGTGGATTGACATTTGCGAGTGCCAGACGAGTTCAAGGATGATCAGGGCAACTACGGCTAGCAGCGAAATGGCACAGAGCAGGACCAGGGCACGAAAGGCCGGGTCGGCAAAGCGCCTCGCAGGCGGCAGGAGGACGGAAACAGACCGGGGCTCAATCCGAAGTGACTCTTTTGGGCGGGCAGCCGCTGGACGCGGCTTGAATTTAATTTTCGGAACCGCTTCCATGCCGCGAGATTACCAAAGCACTGTTAAGGGAGTGTTAAAACGACGTACCTGAAATTTCTGTCGTCGAGGCAACTCTGGATAGAGAGGATGCACAGCGCAGAGGGCGCCATGCGCCCCCTGTTGTTGCCGGCAAAACTTCACTGGATTTCCTTAATGCGAGCGCGCTCTTTCTCCGAGACTGATTTGGGTATAGGCGCATAATCAAGCGACGACGCCGCGGATTGACCATGATCGAGCATCCAGGTAAGGAATTCGGTGATCGCCTGCCGCTTTTGTGCGTCCTGCCATTTGGTTGGGATCAGCAGATAGGTGAAGCTGGCAACGGGATAGGCATCCTTCCCCGGGCTATTGGTGATGGAGACCACAAAATCATCGGGCATGGTCACTCCCGAGGCCGCTGCTGTGGTAGAAGCCAGGCTGGCCTTCACGAATTTGCCGGAAGCATTCTTTACGCTGCCGAAAGTGATCTTGTTCTGCAGCGCGTAAATTAGTTCGACATAGCCGATAGCTCCAGGTTGCTGCCGAACCAATCCGGAAACGCCTTCATTGCCCTTGCCTCCCAGACCCACAGGCCACTTCACCGAGGTATTTGATCCCACGCTTTCCTTCCACTCGGGGCTTACTTTTGACAAATAGTCTGTCCACACGAACGTGGTGCCGCTGCCGTCGGAACGGTGGCAGACAATAATGTCTTTTGCCGGCAGCTCCACGCCGGGATTTGCCTCGGCCAGCAATTTGTCGTTCCACTTGGTGACTTTTCCCAGATAAATTCCCGCCAGCGCCTCCGGAGTGAACTTGATCTCCTGCTGGACTTCAGGAAGGTTGTACGCGGGGACCACAGAGCCTAATACGGTAGGAAACTGAATAATCGGGCCTCTGAGCTGTTGTAGTTGCTCTGGTTTCAGCGGCATGTCGCTGGCGCCAAAATCCACTGTTCCCGCTTTCAGTTGCTGGATACCACCGCCGCTGCCGATTGATTGGTAATTGATTTCAATATCGGGGTGCTGCTTATGGTAGTCACTGAACCACTTCGAGTAGATCGGATTGGGGAAAGTGGCGCCCGCGCCATTCAAGTTTGTCTCTGCGCCAGCGAATGGACTCAACAACGCGGCGCAAATCAGTAAGGTTAAACCTCGAAGCATTCGGCTCGCTCCTCCTGCTCTGGTTGTAACTGCTGCCGGTTAAGCGCTTGTTAAGGAATTATGAACGTTTGATGAAAATGAGATGGAGAGTTTGTAGTACGCAAAAAACAGCAGACCGGACGGACTTTGAAATCAGGATTGCTGGACCGATGCTGGTAGTTGATTGTGACTGCCAACAGCAGCACGGGGCAAGCTGAAGAAGAAAGCCGAACCGTGGCCGAGTTCACTCTCCACGCGGACGCTTCCGCCGTGATTCAAAACGATGTGCTTGACAATGGCCAATCCGAGCCCGGTGCCGCCTGCTTCCCGGGAACGGTCCTTGTCAACCCGATAAAAGCGCTCGAAAAGCCGCCTGTGGTGCTCGGCGGCGATACCGGCACCTGAATCTCGAACGTAGAACTCCAGACAGTTACCCTGCTCACTTACACCTAAGGCAATCTGAGTTCCGGCCGGCGCGTACTTGCAGGCGTTTTCAATCAGGTTGGCAAAGACTTGCTGGATGGCTTCCTTATCAGCAACGACTGGCAGCGGACTGGAACTTTCAACGGTGAGCTGCTTGCCGTGCTGTTCAGCCAGACGGTGAAAGGTTACGCGAGCTTCCTGCAATAATGCCTCCGCCCGCACATTCTGGCATTCCAGTTTCCATTCTCCTGATTCGACGCGCGCCAGTTTCAGCAAGTCTTCGGTCAAGCGCGTCATGCGGAATGCATTGCGCCGGATGGCCTCAAGGAACTCGCGAGTGGAAGCATCCCAGGCTGCGCTCGGTTCCAGCAGTGTCTCCGTGTATCCCGTGATCGATGTCAAGGGAGTCCTGAGTTCGTGCGAAACGTTGGCTATGAAGTCCCGGCGCGTCTTTTCCAGCCGCTCCATGTCGCTTATGTCGTGCAGCACCAGAACTGCGCCTCCCGGCATGGGCGCCACCGTGCACTGAAAGATCCGCCCGGGCAACACGCTGACCGCGCGAACCGTCCGTACGTCGGCGGACACCAGCGATTCTTCCAGTGCCTCTACCACCTCGGGAGCGCGGACAGTTTCAATCAGCGAGTCGCGAACCTGCAACGCGGGCATCAAGCTGCCGAAAGCGCGGTTTCTCCACAACACTTTGTGATCGTGTGCAATGGCCAGCACCGGGTCCTGAATGCTGTTGAGCAGTGTTTCAAACTGATTACGGCTGGTCTCCAGTTCCTTGAACATTACTTCAAGCCGCCGGGCGGTTTTATCAAGCGCCGCCGCCACTTGCCCAATCTCATCGTAGGAATTATCGGCAATTCGGATTGAGAGGTCGCCTTCCGCGGTGGCTTCCGCGAATTGCATGATCCGGCGCAATCGGCGCGCGACCACTGTGGAAACGACTATTGCCAAGAGGATCGCGGCTACAAGGGCGATTGCTGATGCTCCAAGGATCGTCTTTCTTACATTCCAGACAGCCTGCTGAATCTCCACCAAAGGATAAGCGAGCCGCACAGCTCCGCCCTGCACCGGAGCGGCAACGTAAAGAAACTCGATTCCGAGGGTGTGGCTGCGTCGCGCGTTGCTACCAATGCTGCCATGAAGCGCAGCGATAAACTCAGGTCGGGTAGCATGGTTCTCCATTTCCGGCGGATTGGCTTCGGAGTCGGCAAGGACCTTGCCTTGCGCCGTGATCACCGTAGCGCGGGCATTCGCCAGGTTTCCTGCTTCTTTTACCTCCTGCTGTAACTCCGGCCGGTTTACATCCCGAACCTCATGCGCGAACATCTTCGTCTTGTCCGTGAGGCTCAACCTGATCTGGTTGCGCAGGGATGCCTCCCAGAAATGCGTCACGGCAATATCGAGTGTGACCGTCGCCACCAGGATCACCGCGGCAGCCCCGACCAGCAATTTGGCAAAGATGTGCGTCTTCATGGGCTTTTGGGAACCTGGAAGCGGTAGCCCGCACCGCGTACCGTGGTTATGTATCGTGGCGCATCAGGTTCAGTTTCGACTTTTTCCCGCAGCTTGCGAATATAAACATCCACCGAGCGCTCGGTCACGTAATGGGTGTCGCGCCAAACAGCGTCAAGCAGGTGGCCGCGCGTGAACATTTGCCCGGCATGACGGGCCATATGCTCCAGAAGCCTGAACTCGGTCGCGGTGGTCATAACCGGGTTGCCGCGCACCGTGACGGTCATGGCGCCGGTATCAATTTCAATCTCCCCAGCCTTGATTTTTGTCTCCTTCAGCGGCTGTTCAAACCTTCTCAGGACGGCTTTGACCCTGGCCACCAGCTCTCGCGGGCTAAATGGCTTGGTGATGTAGTCATCGGCCCCGATGTCCAGACCTGCCACGCGATCAGCCTCCTCGCCTTTGGCCGTGAGAAAAATCACCGGAGACGCAGCCAGCAGTCGCGATTCTCGTATCTGCCGGCACAGCTCGAATCCACTTCCTCCTGGCACCATGATGTCGAGCAGGAACAGAGTTGGAGGCCGCTTCACCGCTTCAGCGACAACGCCTGTGCTCCGTGAATAGGACTGCGTCTCAAACCCGGCCGCCTCCAGATGATGGCGGACCAGCCGCGCGATATCGAGATCATCCTCAACGATATAAATCAGCGGTTTCATGCAATTTCCCAAAGATCAGGGTACATGGTGCACGTTAAATAGATGTTAAAACGGACCAGCCGGGTCCAACAGGGACGGCACTCGCCGGAACTGATAAATCAGACTTTGACCGTCTATTAACGGCTTATTCGCAGCCCTTTAATACAGATCTTTTACCCTGGGCACGATACCACTGGACGATTCAACCCCAATGGTAGGGGGCATCTGATGCTAAGAGTTAACCTGGAATTTGTGAATCGCACTGCATTGCTCAAATGTAAAGGTGATGCAATTGTCGGCGACGAGGCGAATTACCTTTTTGATCTGATTACCCGTGACCATCAATGTGATGTAGTCCTCGATGTTGAAGGCGTTGAGGAGATCGGCAGTGAAGGATTACTGGTAATCAAAACCGGCTGTGAATGGTTGCACCGATTTGGCCATCACTTGTTTCTGAGAAATGCCGCCGGCGATCTGACCCGTGCCCTGGCGGTGCGGCCAGAGATCGTTTAAAGCTGAAATCATCTCAGATAAAAGGGATGATAAAAGGGATGATAAAAGGGATAAAAGGGGACAGCCTGAACTGCGCAGTTTATTTCTGGATCTCGGTAGAACAGCAGGAACTTGTCGGGAGGTGGCGGTCAACAGCGATGCTGGGAAAAGATCTAGCTATGCAAATAGCACATATAATCAGGATATGCAGGCATGCAGCAAATTATAAAAACAGGTATGAAAAAGAACCGTGCACTCAGGTTGATGAAGGTATCGTATGTCCTTCCGATAATCGTTGCCATTGTCCTCACGCGTTACGAACAGTTTGGCCTCTGGACAAGCATAATGGTAGGGTTTGCTGGCGGACTGGCATTGTTTGCCGTGGTCGCCCTGATCCTCTGGTTGACAACTGTACGCCCTCGGGGAATCGACTCGTAGTTGTCCGGCGGGTGGCCCAGCCTTTCAGCCCGATTTTCTGTCCCTCAAGACAATCTTGGGTGCGCCATCCTAGTGGCATGCCGATTCAGGGAGTTCTCACGACAACTCAGGAGCTCACGCAAGTGAGGCAGCCGTCGTGAAACGACGTATCGAACCAGCCTAACCGTTCAACTTCGCCTGCGCCGTCCTTGCCTTGAGGGGCGGCGCTGGCAAATGTGTGTGGCTCAGGCTGCCTTTTCGGCTTTCGTCCCAGCCTGATGCGCTACCACCTCACCGCTGATGACTTCAGGTGGGTTGGGGAGCAGCGAAGCAAGATTTTTACCGGCGTAGTCTGCTGCTGCCCTGACAGATTCTTCCGCGCCGGCGCGGTCGCGGAACACGTTTACTGAGAACATCTCATTTTCCCCTGCCGACGTCCAGAAATACTCGATAAAGCCCGGCAGTTTGCTGACAATCGGCAGAAATTCCTGCTGGATTCGACGTTTCAGCTCGGCACTGGAACCAGGAGCTATCTTGTAACGACGGACGGTCACGTACATAGTGTCCTCCTTTTCGTTAGTCACGAAGAAGGATCGAGTCTAATCCCGCTCCAAGAGGTATGTCGAATTGCGCCGCTCTCCTGAACGGATGGAAGGAAAAATGATCCGGCGGGTACAGACGCAGAATTTCGATTGTCTGGTGGCAGTCGCTGTCCACGCCTCTTGACTTATTCTTTATTGCTAACATTTGCGAAATATCAGGGGGATACAAACATGGTCGCTGCTGTCCAGGACGTCACTCGCTTCGGCGGGTGGCCCAGGCATTCAGCCCGCCATTCAGCCTCCGCGGCGAGGCGACTTTGCCATCTCCGAAACTGACACCGGTTGTAAACGATTCGGTCACGCTGGCCAGAACGGTGCTCGCCCAGCTTGAGAAATATTAAGCCGGGATCCTAAGACCCCGGCCCTCTGATTTGCAGTCAAAAAACCTTCATGTGGAAGGATGTTGAGCGGGAGCATAACACAGCTCGCCGCCGTCAGGTCCTTCTGATTACTGTTCCAGCTATGCTTCTGAGCGAGCCGGGTCCTGAGCCGGGAACCAGCGCTGAAATAGGAAAACTGACCCGAGCACGACGAACGTGACCGCAACAATCGCGGTGTTGGCAACGACGGAAATGCTCATTGCATTTGTCACGTCCGGAGTTTCTGTCATCGCGGTATAGCTCACGGCAAACATTGCGGTGTAGTGCATTGAGCAAACCGCGAATCCCATGATGGTGGCGCACATGGCTTTGAGGACGTTGTCACGCTCCCCGGTGCGGAACAGAGACGCCAGGCCCAGAGCTGCCAGCGAGACAACCAGCGCGATGAGGATTGAGAGCAGGACAAAACTCAGGTCCCAATGGTGCATGGCGGCCAGACGCATGGCATCCATGCCGGTGTAATGCATGCCGCAAATACCCGCGGCGATAAGCACGCTTCCCGCAATTACGTGGAGCGCACCGATGCGCGGCCGGCACACCACGAAAAGCGCGACAAATGACGCGGCGATGGCCAGCAGGAGCGATAGTAAGACTGTGGGAATGTGGTAATAGACCTCTACCGGCAAATGGTAGGCCAGCATCCCCGTGAAGTGCATGGACCAGATCCCAGTACCCATGGCGATGGCGCCACCGGTGAGCCAGCCCAGCCGTGAGCTGCTCCCGGCCAGGGTAATACGTTCAACCAGGTCAAGAGCTGCATAGGATGCGCAAATAGCAATGACAATAGACAGCACAACCAGACGAAAATCGAATGTCGCCTGCAAATGCATGAAATTTTCTCCTTAGCCTGCACAAAGAACCGGAAGCCCGGCACAGTTGCGGGAAGGTTAGCGTAGGCGAGACAGCGCTCACAAGTTACCTACGTAAGTTACGAACGTAATGCAGCAGGTATTGACCCGGGTGACTCCGGACGTTAGACCGACCATTACTGATGCCATGATCGCGTTCTATCGTCAGCCGCTAACGCATTTGATTCCGAGTCTAATGCTGGCAACGCAACAACCTGTAATCCTCACAAGTGCCCGTCTGGCGTACCGGGGTTTGCTGCTCCAGTACAATGACGATTCCGTGTTTCAAGGAGCTGCCATGCGCGCCGTGCTCTGCAAGGAATGGGGTGGTCCGGAAAAGCTTGTCGTCGGCGATGTGCCGTCGCCGCCACTGCGCGAAGGCGCGGTACGCATCCGCGTTCACGCTGCTGGCGTGAACTTTGCTGATCTCCTGCTGATTGCGGGACAGTATCAGGAAAAGCCTGCGTTTCCCTTTATTCCGGGCGCTGAAGCTGCCGGCGAAGTCATCGAGGCGGGTGCGGGTGTGACTGGCTTCAAACCCGGAGACCGCGTCATGGCCCTGGCCGGCCTCGGCGCCTTCGCGGAAGAGGCCGTTGTAGATGCGCCCCGGCTATTGCGTATTCCTGACAGCATGGATTTCGCCGCGGCGGCTGGGTTTCCCGTAGCGTACGGCACGTCCCACGGAGCTCTTGAGTGGCGCGCGCGTTTGCAGCCCGGGGAATGGCTTCTGGTAACAGGCGCTGCTGGCGGGGTGGGGCTCACGGCGGTGGAGATCGGGAAAGCTATGGGCGCTCGCGTGATTGCCTGTGCCGGATCGGCTGAGAAGCTCGCCGTCGCCCAGCAGCACGGGGCTGACCACCTCATCGACTACTCGCGAGAAGACCTGCGTGAGCGCGTGAAGGAGATGACCGGCGGGCGTGGGGCTGACGTGATTTATGATCCCGTGGGCGGCGACGTCTTTGATGCCTGCCTGCGCTCAATTGCCTGGGGCGGCCGCATCATTATTATTGGCTTTGCCGCGGGCCGCATCTCGCAAATCCCCGGCAATATCGTTCTGGTCAAAAATATTGACGTCATCGGCTTTTACTGGGGTTCCTATCAGAAACACAAGCCCGAACTGCTAAGCAGCTCGTTTGGACAATTGTTTCGCTGGTTTGAAGAAGGCAAGCTCCGGCCGCATGTCTCGCACCGGCTGCCGCTTGCTCAGGCAGTTGAGGCACTCAAGCTCGTGCAGGAAAGGAAATCCACGGGAAAAGTTGTCATGGAAATGTAGCGAGCCCTGGTTCACTTGCGCCGGCAAACCACAAGGAACGCAGGCGCGCGTCGCGATCGCAAATCAGTGTCCGGCGGCCAGCTTGAGCAGATTCCTGAACTTATCAATCTGCTCTTTGTCCTCGCGGGTCTGGTTCACAAATTCCACACCGTAGTTGTAGCCGCGGCGATGCCGTATGATTCCCGGCGCCCGTACCGGAGTGCTGGAATAGGGCGGGGTGAACTCGATGAACACCTTGTCTTCAGCTTTGAGTTCCAGGCCGGCGAAGACCAGCATGCCGCCTTCGCTGATGTCGTTGGCGCGGCCTTCGGAAATCCGCGTGCTGTCTTCCCGGCAGACGATCAGCCGGATGGGCAGGTTCAGGCGATAGCGCTGCCAGCGCCTGAAGATGGCCCGTTCCATTGCGGATCGGGGGCCTGAAGTGGGTGGTGGGGTGGTGCGCACGCGTGGCTCCGTTGCCATAACTCACAAATCTTAGCCGCAGGCTTCGCCGGGCGAAAGTTACAGAAGTGCAGAAGAGGTATCAAACTGCGAGTAAGGGCTCTCATCCACGCGAGATAAGTTAGATTTCTAAAAAGTTGAGTTCGGCGACTGCCGACGGCCGGAAGCAAGCAGGAGCCAAGGTAAGTTGTTTAAAACCAGAGTGTTGCCATCATCGCGGCGTGATGGCGATGGCCCGCAGAGGGCTACCTGATCCGTTAACGATCTTTAATGGAGCAGCAATCACAATGGCTCCGGTGGGAGGCAGTTGGTCAAGATTGCACAGCCCGGCAAGCCCAAACTTGCCGCTGCCGTGCATTACATAATGGTTGGGAAATGGAGGGTCAAAAGTAGCGGCGCGCCCGGCGTCGGTTCCTACGGTTTCAACGCCTACCCCAAGGACATCCCGCTCCCTTGCCAGGAACTCGGAACATTCCTTCACGAAGCCGGGTGTGTGCGGGCCGTCCTTTTGCAGATTGATGTACTGCTGCGGGTCCGTGCGCGTTGACCATCCGGTGCGTAGAAGAAACCATGCTCCCGCGGGGATGCGTCCGTGCTGCTTCTCCCACTGCTGGACGCGCTCTACGGTCAGCAGGAAGTCCGCGTTCTTTTGCACGTCGGCGCTCACGTCCACCACGCATGCCGGACCGACGAATTTTTTCGGATTAATACGATCCACGCTGTTCTCCGGCAAGTCCTTACCGCTGACCCAATGGATGGGTGCATCAAAATGCGTGCCGGTGTGTTCGCCGGTTTCAAAGCCGTTCCAGTACCATGCAGGTCCGCGATCGTCATAGCGTGAGATTTCCCACATCCTGAACGCAGGCGTGTTGGGCCACTGTGGAGGCAGTGGGAGCAGCGGCGTTTCCGCGTTCAACGGTTGAGTAAGATCCACCACGCGCAATGCGCCGCTATTTAACTGTGAAACCAGTTCTGCAAGAACGTTTGCCATCTGTCATCCTGACTGTTAGAAATTCAGCCGCAGCGCCAACTGAATTTGCCGCGGATTGAATACAGCGCGAGGCGTGCCGTAAGTCGGGTTCGGAGATCCTTCCAGGAAACTCTGCGTCGCCGAACAGCCCTGCGCGGTGGGATTGAAATTGCAGAAGTCGGCCGCCCCGTAAACGGTGTTGAAGAACCGCACATTGACTGTGTTCAGCACGTTGAAGGCTTCGGCAGTCGTCTCCACGCTCATCTTCTCAGTGGCTTTGAACGTGCGCGCCAGCCTGACATCAACGGACTGGTAACTGTCGCCCTTGAAGGTATTCCGAGGCTCAATTCCTACGCGGTCGTTGTTGCCGAAGATGTCTCCGTTGGCGTCAAATCCGGCAAACTTGGTGAAGTAATTGGGAGACTGCAGGCTGACGATGGTGCTCAAGTGGAAGTTGTTCAGGATCCTATTGATATTAGTCGGGCCGTCAATGGTGGCATTCAGCACAAACCGCTGGCCAACGCTATCAGAGGAGATGGCGCGCTCCGCCTTGAGATTGTTGCTGTCCTGGGGAATCAGCACAAAGCTGGGATTGGGCCCATCATCGATCCCTTTTGACCATGTGTAGCTGAACCCGCCGCTGAAGTGGTGGCTCATGCGCTTGTTGTAATCAACCAGCAGACCGTTCCACTCGGAATTCCACCGTGATGCAGCTTCAAAGTACACCGCATAAAGCGTTGGAAATCCCGGAGCGGCGCTGCGTGCGCCGGGAACTCCCGGCGCGGCAAAAAACGTGTTCTTCACGCCAGTCTGGCCTTGCGAATTGTGGACGGTCTCCTGCCCACTTGGATCAGGCTGGTTCACGTTGAAGAAGCTTCCCAAATGCACGCCCTTGCTGCGCAGGAAGCTGATATCGAGAACGGAATCGTCGGTAGGCTGAAGAGCGATTCCAAAGCTGGTCTGGATGCCGTAGGGCGCTTTATGGTTTTGGTCAAAACGGGCGATCACCGCGTCGCCGAAGAACCCGCACCCGGCTACAGTGCCACCCGGACAGAAGCCCAGGGGCGCTGCGTCAGGATAGGTTCCACCCAGCATGCTGGCCAGCGCGATCTGCGTGATGTTAGGCGCGCTGGCAAAGGCAAAGAGCCGGGTGGTTGCATTGAGGTCATTTTCGTCCGGCCGCCCGGGAAACTTGCCTGTCGTTCCGCCGCATGACGGCTTCTGGCAGGCGAGCAGCGGCATAGGGATGATGCCGTGGAAAATCCCGGCTCCGCCGCGGATCACAATGTTGTATCGCGTCCCCAGATGGTAAGAGAAGCCCGCTCGCGGATCGAATTGCTTGTCCGGATTGTTCAAGACATTCGACGGGAAGGTCTCAAACTGATAGCGCAATCCATAATTCATAGAGAAATTGCTGGTGGGCCGCCAGGCGTCTTGTACATACAGTCCGCCATAGTTGTGGCCGATATCGCCTTCGGCCTGGTGCCGAACCGCATCGGAGATTCGTTGTCCCTGGAGAACCGCGGGATCAAACGTGGGCTCGGTGAAGTTGGGCGCCTGGAAGCGTTCGAAAAACAGCACCGAGGGAGCGCCGGCTTCCAGACTGAACGGGCACTGCGCGGCGAAGAGGCAGCCGAAATCCGCCTCAAAAGGATAGAAGAGCGGAAACGATTCCAGCGTGTTCACGTGACTGAAGTCCCCGCCGAACGAGATTGTGTGCTTGCCATGCTGCCACGTAACGTTGTCCACAATTTCGTTCCGGCTCTCCTGATAAAAATCAGGATTGCCGCGGTTTACGCCGGCAGTGAACGTATTGAGCACCTCAAGGTGAGGCTGCGTGGTCACAGTGGGGAAGTCGAATGTGCGATGGCCAAACTGGTAGCGCGCCTCATTCACCAGGTTCGGTGTAAAAGTAGAAGATAAGCTGCCCGCCAGGGACTGATCGCGCAGATTGTTCTCCTTGAAGCCTGAAGGCAGATCAAAGCCGTCGTTGAGCGGAGAAACATTCGTCAGCCGGCCGTCGTTGAAAAAATACCGCAGGAACGCGTATTGGCGGTCGTTGAATGAATGGTCCAGCTTGACGATGAAGTTATCGTAATCGCTCTCGCGGTTAACGTTCAGTTGCTCCGCCGGCAGTCCAAAGTTGGCTTTGAACTGGTTGATCTGCGTCAGGTTGTTGAGAATGATGGAATTGTAGAAGGGGTTTTCATTCCTGCGCTGGCCTTCATAGTTGCCGAAATAGAACGTTTTGCCCTTCCTGATCGGCCCGCCGATGGTGAATCCAAACTGGTTCTGCTGCAACTTGTTCAGCCCCGGCGCAGCCAGTTCGCTGTTCGCGTCCATGGCGTCATTGCGGAAGTATTCGTAAACGCTTCCGTGCACGTCATTGGTCCCGCTCTTAGTAATGATGTTTACGATCCCGCCGACGGCGCGACCGGCCTGCACGCTATAAGTGTTGTTGATCACGCGGAACTCGCGCACTGCATCGGTGGATGGCGTCGTCTTCTGCACTCCGGACGCGGTTGAGGTATTGTCGGCTCCGTCAATGGCGATGAAGTTGTAATGGATGTTCTGGCCGGCGAAGGAGAGCTTGGTCACCGGTTCAATGATCACGTCCGTGCTGCCGGACGTGGTATCGCCCACGGTCACACCTGGAGCAAGCAGCGCGAAGTCAATAAACTGGCGGCCATTCACGGGGAGATTCTGGATCTTCTGCTGCTCGATGACAGAGTCGGTCGAAGTCCGTGTCGGCTCGACGAGCGGCGATTCTGACGTGACTGTCACCTGCTGTTCCACTGCGCCCGGCGAAAGGGAGAAATCCAGCGTCACCAGGTCTCCAACACTGAGCGTGAGCACGCGCGACTGAGGCTGAAAGCTGCTCGCTTGCGCAGTGACTTTGTAATCTCCCACCGGTAATGACGTGATCTTGTACTGTCCGGTATCATCGGCCACGGTGCTGCGGGAAAAACCGGTTTCAGTGTTGGTGACAGTGACGGTTGCTTTCGGCAACACGGCGCCGGATTTATCAGCCACCCGGCCCTGCAGCGAAGCCGTTATGGCCTGGCCAAATGAAAAAGAAGTTGTCAGCAGAGCCACAATCAGACATGCACCAGAGATGAGCAAACCACGTCGCATTCGACCCCTCCGCAGGAGACGAGAAATATAGTCCGCTCATCGACAGTTGGCAAGAAATTTGACATGTAAATTGTTTAGACCTAGAATTTTTTGCCAGTCAGGTTTGTTTTGTTTGTGCGCCGTCCTTATCTTAAGAAGCACGCACGGGCGCAATTGACGTCTCCAGCACGCTACCCACGCTAACGCGAAGAGGCAGGATGGCCGAGCGGCACTTCAAAAAGGAAGTTCAGAGCCTATATCTGGGCGACGGCCAGGAGTTTCGCGGCGAAGGCATTCTCGCCGTTACCAAGGCGCTGCTGCAATCCGGAATCTCTTATGTGGCCGGCTATCAGGGTGCCCCAATTTCGCATTTGATGGATGTTCTCACGGATGCGAATGACATTCTCTCCGGGCTGGGCATTCACTTTGAGCACAGCGCGTCTGAAGCGACTGCTGCCGCCACTCTCGCCGCATCTGTTAACTATCCACTGCGAGGCGCCGTAACCTTCAAATCCACTGTAGGAACCAATGTCGCTTCTGACGCGCTCGCCAATCTCGCGTCCGGCGGCGTAACCGGTGGCGCGCTGATCATCGTGGGTGAAGATTACGGCGAAGGCTCCAGCATCATGCAGGAGCGTTCGCATGCCTTTGCCATGAAGTCGCAGATGTGGCTGCTGGATCCTCGCCCCAACCTGCCCTCGATTGTTGCCGCAGTAGAGCAGGGATTTGCTCTTTCTGAAGCCAGCAACACGCCCGTCATGCTGGAATTGCGCATCCGCGCGTGCCACGTGCACGGGCGCTTCATCGCTAAAAATAATGTGCGGCCAAAATTCAAGCTCAAGGATGCAATCGAAAATCCGGTTCGCGATCCCAGCCGCATCGTGCTCCCGCCGGGCAGCTTTCTGCACGAGCAGGAAAAAATCCAGAAACGCTGGCCCGCCGCACAGAAATTCATCCGTGAGCAGCGTATGAATGAATTCTTCGGCGAAGAAGGCGGCGAGATCGGTGTGATCCTGCAGGGTGGGATGTACAACACGGTCGTGCGTGGCCTGGAACTGCTCGGGCTGTGCAATGCTTTCGGCGATAGCAAAGTTCCGCTTTATGTCTTGAATGTTACTTATCCGCTGCTGGAAGACGAGGTAATCCGCTTCTGCTCCGGCAAACGCGCTGTCCTAATGGTCGAGGAAGGACAGCCGGACTTCATCGAGCAGAACCTGCACGCCATCCTGCGCAAGGCCGGAGTGGAGACGAAGGTCCACGGCAAAGACATGCTCACTATGGCGGGGGAATATACCGCAAGTGTTGTAACCAAGGGTCTGCACAAATTCGTTGAGAGCTATACACGGGACCTGATAGATCAAACTCGCCTGCCGAAGCTGGTAAAACCTTCTGCGCAAAATGCGAACGCACTGCCGATCGTCAACGCCGTGCAGGGCCGTCCTCCATCATTTTGTACCGGCTGTCCGGAGCGGCCAATCTTCAGCGCCTTGAAGCTGGTAGAGAAGGAGCTGGGGCCGCATCATGTGGCTTCCGATATCGGCTGCCATTTGTTTTCAATTCTTCCGCCATTCAACATCGGCGCTCACACCATGGGCTACGGCCTTGGCTGGGCCAGCGCCGCGGCGCTTAATACAAATGAGACAAAGAAGCGCACCATCAGCTTCATGGGCGATGGCGGTTTCTGGCACAACGGCTTGACCAGCGGAGTAGGGAATGCCGTGTTCAACCAGACCGACGGCGTGCTAGTCGTAGTGGATAACAGTTACACCGCCGCGACCGGCGGGCAGGACATTCTGTCTTCGCAAGCCAGCAATCCCATCCGCACCACACGCCAGCCAATTGCTGACGCCGTACGCGGAGTCGGCGTCAAATGGGTGAAGACTATCACTCGCACCTACGACGTTGCTGCGGTCCGCGACGTCTTCAAAGAAGCCCTGACCACCCCAGAGAAAGGGCCGAAGGTGATTGTGGCCCAGAGCGAGTGCGCTCTGAACGCGCAGCGCCGCATCAAGCCGCTGACGAAGAAGCGCATTGAGCAGGGAGAACGCGTGGTGCGCGAGCGCTTTGGTGTTGATCCGGACACCTGCACGGGCGACCACTCCTGCATCCGCCTTTCAGGCTGTCCGTCGTTGACCATTCAGCCGAGCCAGGATCCATTACGCAAGGACCCCGTGGCGACAGTGATTGACAGCTGCATCGGGTGCGGGCTGTGCGGCGAGGTGGCACACGCCGCCCGGCTGTGTCCCTCTTTCTTTCGTGCTGAGATTATTTCCAACCCCAGTGCGTGGGACCGCTTCAAGACCCGGTTCCGGAGTGCAGCGATTGGATGGTTTCAGCGGCGAACCGAGCGTCGGCTTGCCGGCATCACGGCCTCATAACTATGCCGGTTACCCAAACGCCACAACCCGCCGCTCCTGAGGGGCCGGTGGCCGGTGTCCGTACGATCAACATCGCCATACTCGCGATGGGCGGCGAAGGCGGAGGTGTGCTTGCCGATTGGATTGTGGACATGGCGGAGCACTCGGGATACTTGGCGCAGACAACTTCGGTTCCAGGCGTCGCTCAGCGCACCGGCGCCACCATCTATTATGTCGAGCTGTTTCCGGAGGACGCTGCGCGCAATTGCGGCAAAGACCCGGTCATGGCCCTGATGCCGGTTCCCGGCGAAGTAGATGTGGTGATCGCATCAGAGCTCATGGAGGCTGGTCGGGCGATCACGCGCGGCTTAGTCACGCCGGATCGTACCACGCTCATCGCGTCAACCAATCGCGTCTACTCCATGGCTGAGAAAACGGCCATGGCAGATGGCCGCGTGGACGCAAGCACGCTGCTGAAGGCCGGAAAGGACGCAGCCAGAACGTTCATCGGCTTCGACTTCGCACGCCTTGCGGAAGAGAACCGAAGCGTTATCAGTGCCACTCTCCTCGGTGCGCTTGCCGCCTCCGGAGCGCTGCCATTCATCCGTAAGCAGTTTGAAGAAGCAATCAAGAGCAGCGGAATCTCTGTTGAATCCAGCTTGAAAGCGTTTGCCGCCGGCTTGGATGCGGCCGGCAGTTCTGCGCCATTGGAAGTCGCTCCCGCAGCCCCTTCTGTGCCGAGGCTTGGTCCCGCCCTGCAGGAACTCGGAGCCAGAATCACGGCACAGTTTCCGGCGGCGAGTCATCCGATCGTTACTGCCGGCATTGAGCGGCTGGCCGATTATCAGGATGTCTCCTACGCTGCCGAATATCTCGACAAGCTTATACCGATCAAAGACCTTGATCGACAGTTCGGTCACGGTGATTGCACGCTGCTGCGCGAGACGGCGCGCTACCTTGCTCTCTGGATGTCCTACGAAGACGCGATCCGCGTCGCCGATCTCAAGACGCGTCGCACGCGCTTTGAACGCGTGCAGCAGGAAGCGCACGCAACTTCCAAACAGGTGCTCGAGATCCATGAATTTCTATATCCGCGCGTGGAAGAATTTGCAGACATTATGCCCGCCGCGCTGGGCGCCCGGATTCTGAAGAGCCGCTGGATGCAGTCCCTAGTGAATCGTTTCGCGGGAAAAGGGAAGATCCTCAAGACAACTTCTCTTGCAGGCTTTCTCCAGCTCTACTGGGTCGCATCGTTGCGTCCGCGGCGCCGCAGAACACTACGTTTCAAGCGCGAAATCGCGCAAATCGATCAATGGCTGGCGCACGTAAAAGAACTGGTTCCAGTGAATTACGACCTGGCGTGTGAAGTGGCCGAGTGTCCTCGGCTCGTCAAGGGCTATGGTGAGACGCATGAACGTGGCAGCAGGAATTTTGAACTGCTGATGCAGGCGCTGCCTGTTCTTCGTCAGCAAAAAAATGCTGCGTCTCAGCTCAAGTCGCTGCGCGAAGCAGCGCTGGCCGACGACACGGGAGAGAAACTCGCCGCTGCACTACGGGAGCTTGGCCTTCAGCAGGGGGCGCGAGCATGAGAATCGCGTGCCTTGGCGGCGGTCCTGCGGGGCTGTACTTCTCCATTCTGGCGAAGAAGGCCAACCCTGACTGGGACATCACCGTTTTCGAACGCAACCGTCCCGCGGATACCTTCGGCTGGGGGATCGTCTTTTCCGACAAGACGATGGATGGGTTCCGGGCCATCGATGAAGAAACCCACGCAGAGATTACGAACTCCTTCCGCCACTGGGACGACATTGACGTCTTCTTCAAAGGCCGGAAGATTACCTCTTCGGGGCACGGCTTTTGCGGTATTGCCCGCATCAAGCTGCTGAAGATCCTGCAGAAAAGGGCCGCCCACCTGGGAGTGAAACTGGTCTTCAAGACAGAAATCACGGACCCTGATGATTACGCCGCAAGCTACGACCTGGTGATCGCCTCTGACGGCGCTTCGTCGGTGACGCGCCGGAAGTACGAGCACATTTTCAAACCCAACGTCCAGGTACGCAACAACCGCTTTGTCTGGCTGGGCAGCCGTAAGAAGCTTGAGGCTTTTACCTTCGATTTCAAGCAGACAGAATGGGGCTGGTTCAACCTGCATGCCTACCGCTTTGACAAGGAGTGGTCCACCTTCATTGTGGAGACGCCGGAAAAGAACTGGCTGGCCGCCGGCCTCGACAAGATGGAAAAGGCGGACTCAATCGCATTCTGCGAAAATTTGTTTGCCGAGCGACTTGAAGGGGCCAGGCTCGTCTCCAACGCAAGACATCTCACCGGCTCCGCCATCTGGCTCAAGTTCAATCGCATTCTTTGCGAAAAATGGTTTCACAAGAACATCGTGCTGATCGGCGACGCCGCGCATACCGCGCACTTCAGCATTGGCTCGGGAACCAAGCTGGCCATGGAAGATGCCATCGCGCTCTCCCGCGTACTTTCCACTCACGATGAAAATGTCAGCGCGGCGTTGCAACGGTATCAGGAGGAGCGCGAACTGGAAGCGCTCAAGCTGCAGAGCGCAGCGCGGAATCGCATGGAATGGTTTGAGGAGATAGAACGGTACGTCCATCTGGAGCCGGAACAATTCACGTATAGTCTGCTCACGGGCAGCCAGCGGCTCGGCCATGCCAACCTCAAACTGCGAGACAAGTGCTATGTGGAAACCGTGGAGCGATGGTTTGCCCGGCGCTGCGGCCTCAGCAAGCCTTTGCCCCCGATGTTTGCGCCGATCAAGGTTCGGGATCTCACTCTCAAAAATCGCGTGATTGTTTCTCCTATGGCCACCTACATGGCGGAAGACGGCATTCCCACCGATTTTCATCTGGTGCATCTCGCCTCGCGCGCGATGGGCGGAGCTGCCATGGTGGGAACCGAGATGACCTGCGTATCTCCCGATGCCCGCATTACTCCGGGGTGTCCCGGCATGTGGAACGATGCTCAACAGACCGCATGGGCGCGGATCGTCGATTTCGTCCATAACAACACTGACGCGCGTATCGCCATGCAGCTTGGACACGCCGGTCGCAAAGGATCCACGCGGCGCGGCTGGGATGCGATCGATCAGCCGTTGGAAATGGATAACTGGCCGCTGATCTCCGCCTCGCCGCTGCCTTACATTGAGGGTCTCTCCCAGATTCCCCGTGAAGCCACAATGGCCGACATGTGCAGGATCAAGAACGATTTTGTCGCCGCAACCCGGCGTGCGGCTGAGGCGGGATTTGACTGGCTCGAGTTTCACTGCGCTCACGGCTACCTGATGTCGAGTTTTATCTCGCCACTCACCAATCATCGAACGGATGAATACGGCGGATCAGTGAAGAAACGGTGTCGGTTTCCCGTGGAAGTCTTTTCGGCTATGCGTGCCGTGTGGCCGAAAGAGCGGCCCATGAGCGTCCGTATTTCCGCCAATGACTGGGTTCCGGGCGGTCTGACTCCGGAGGATGCGGCTGAAGTGGCGTGCTTCTTCAAGGAAGCAGGCGCCGACGTGATCGACTGCTCGTCAGGACAAGTGAGCAAGGCGGAGAAGCCGGTGTATGGGCGAATGTTCCAGGTGCCGTTTGCCGATCGCATTCGCAATGAAGTGGGAATTCCTACTATCGCGGTCGGCAACATCTTTGAAGGTGACCATGTGAATACGATTATCGCTTCCGGCCGCGCCGACTTGTGCGCGATTGCACGGCCTCATTTGGCCGATCCGTCATGGACCCTGCATGAAGCAGCGAAGCAAGGCTTCAGCGAAATCACATGGCCCAAGCAGTATCTGGCCGCCAAACAGCAACTGGAAAGGAATCTGGCTCGCGCCCAGCTCATGCTGCAGGTGTAGAAGATGGCAGGTTCGGTAACAATCCGGAAACGATCAGCACACAACGGCGCAGCAGCGGCTGTACTGGACCTGGAGACGCGCGCCAAGAAGGAAGACCATCAGGCGCTGCGCTTGTGGCTGCGCCTCCTGTCATGCACTGTTCGCATTGAGAACGAGATCCGCCTGCGCCTTCGGCGCGAATTTAACACCACGTTGCCCCGCTTTGATCTCATGGCCCAGTTGGAGCGATCCGCAGGCGGGCTGCGCATGAGCGAACTCTCCCAGCGTCTGATGGTTTCAGGCGGGAACATCACCGGCATCACTGACCAGCTCGAGCGCGAAGGTTTTGTCATGCGCACACGCCAGCAGGGCGACCGCCGCGCCTATACGGTCAAGCTGACCGAAACGGGTCTGAAGCGTTTCCGCGAGATGGCGGCGCGCCATGAGCAGTGGATGATTGAGCTGCTGGGCGGACTGAGCCGTGATGAAAAAGAAATTATGATCAGAGAGCTGGGGAAATTGAAAACGCACGTCAACTCTGAATTCACAGAATCAAGAGATGGTTCTTATGGCGGGAGCGACTGATGCCGGAACCTTCAAAGAGCGCCGAGCCAACTCTTACCGGCGGTCATTTGGCAGACTACAAGGCCAGGAACTTCCTTTATTCGGCCAAAGACCGCATTGCCTCCGTTACGCTGGATCGTCCGGAGAAAAAAAACCCGCTGACATTCGATTCCTATGCCGAGCTGCGCGATCTATTTCGCGCTCTCGCTTACGCCGAAGACATCAAAGCCGTGGTGCTGACCGGAGCCGGTGAAAATTTCTGCTCCGGCGGCGATGTGCACGAGATCATTGGGCCATTGACGCGGCTTAATATGCCGGGCCTGCTCGCATTCACACGCATGACAGGCGATCTGGTGAAGGCAATGCGGGTCTGTCCTCAGCCCATCATCGCCGCAGTTGACGGCGTCTGTGCCGGTGCCGGCGCGATTCTGGCCATGGCGTCTGATCTGCGCTTCGGGACGGCCCGCAGCAAGATTGCGTTTCTGTTTACTCGAGTTGGTCTGGCTGGATGCGACATGGGCGCGTGCGCTATGCTGCCGCGCATCATCGGGCAGGGGCGCGCGGCGGAGCTACTGTTCACTGGCCGAACCATGACGGGAGAAGAGGCGGAACGCTGGGGATTTTTCAATAGGGTGTGCGCGCCGGAAGAACTGTTGAATGCAGCGCTGGCGGTGGCAACTGAATTGGCGTCAGGGCCCACCTTCGCCCATGGGATGACAAAGAAGATGCTGCATCAGGAGTGGGACATGGGTCTGGACGAAGCCATTGATGCCGAGGCGCAAGCGCAGGCAATCTGCATGGCAACCAAGGATTTCACCCGCGCTTTCGAGGCGTTTGTGGCAAAACAGAAACCTGTTTTTAAGGGAGACTAACGCATTTTTCACAGCGACCATCTCGACTGGCCCTTTCTGGAGCCGCGCCATAAGAGTCTGGCTCTGGAGCTTGACGCATGGGCCGGGCAGAATCTCGCGGATGCGGAGCCCAAAGGCCATTCCGTTGCGGCTGTTGATGCTGCGTGCCGCAGCCTGGCGCGCCGGTTGGGTGAAGCAGGCTGGTTTCGGTATGCCGTTGGCGGCACTTCGTACGGTGGGTCAGGTGACACACTTGATGTACGTGCTGTCTGCCTGATCCGAGAAACTCTGGCACAGCATTCGGGCTTAGCGGATTTTGTATTCGCCATGCAGGGGCTGGGCTCCGGCGCAATTTCGCTGTTCGGCACCGGTGACCAAAAACGACGCTACCTTGCACGCGTAGCCGACGGAGCAGCCATCGCGGCCTTCGCCATCTCCGAGCCTGAGGCCGGCTCCGATGTTGCCGCCTTGCAATGCCGCGCCAGTAAAAATGGAGAGGGTTACGTCATCAACGGCGTGAAAACGTGGATTTCAAATGGCGGCATTGCTGACTTTTACGTTACCTTCGCGCGTACCGGAGAGGCTGCAGGATCGAAAGACATCTCGGCTCTCATCGTTGATTCGGGAGCGGAAGGACTGACCATTGCCGAGCGCGTTGAAGTCATGGCTCCGCATCCACTTGCCCGTCTCGAATTCAAAAACTGCCGCATCCCGGCTTGCCAGCGTCTGGGCGAAGAAGGCCAGGGATTCAAGATTGCCATGGCCACGCTGGATGTTTTTCGTTCGTCTGTAGCGGCGGCTGCCATCGGTTTTGCGCGGCGGGCGATGCGCGAAGCGTTGAAGCGCGCCACCTGCAGAAAGATGTTCGGCCACACTCTTGCTGAATTCCAGCTGACCCAGGCCAAAATCGCCAAGATGGCAACCGATATCGATGCCGCTGCTCTGCTCACCTATCGGGCTGCATGGCTGAAGGATCTTGGCCGGCCGGTGACCGTGGAAGCTGCTATGGCTAAGATGACGGCTACGGAAATGGCGCAGCAGGTGATTGATTCGGCCATGCAGATTTTCGGGGCGCTCGGCGTAGTGAGCGGCGAAGCCGTGGAACAGCTCTATCGCGAGATCCGGCCTCTGAGGATTTACGAAGGCGCAACCGAGGTGCAGCAATTGATCGTAGCTCGTGGGATCATCAAGGCGTTTCAGGAAAGTGAGTGCCTGCATGGCTGAAGCTTCAATGGCTTCACCAGATGCTCAGTCTCCCGAACCGCAACCCTTTCGCACGCAGGTGCTGGTGCGGTTTGCTGACTGTGATCCTGCAGGTATCGTCTTCTACCCGAAATTTCTGGTGATGTTCAACAACCTGGTGGAGGACTGGTGTCGCGATGGGCTCGGCTTTTCCTTCGACGAAATCGTGGTGCAGCGCGGATGGGGCCTGCCCACCGTGCATCTTGAGGTCAACTTTATCGCTCCGAGCAGGTTGGGAGAGGTGCTGACGGCAAGCCTCTACGTGCGCAACATTGGCACCAGTTCAATCGGTGCGGATATTTCACTTTCTGGTCCTGACAGTGTCGATCGCGTACGCGGAAAAGTTGTTCTGGTATTGACTGACCGGAGCAATCACAAGTCATTTCCGATTCCTGACGACTTGCGGGCCAAAATTGCGCGATTTTTGATTCCGGCCTGAGGCCTGTTTGCTCTGGTCGCGGGCAAGAGGTGACGTAAGGAATGAAATTTCTGCAACCACCGAACTGGACTCGTCCCAAAGGGTACGCCAATGGCGTGATGGCGAAGGGGTGCATGGTCTTCCTGAGCGGCATGGTCGGGTGGAACTCGCATTCGCAATTCGACGCCAGGGACTTTGCCGGACAGGTGCGGCAGGCCCTCAACAATATCGTTGAAGTTCTCGCGGAGGCGAACGCCCAGCCGGAACACATCGCTCGCATGACCTGGTATGTGGTGGACAAGCAGGAGTATCTCAACTCGACGCAAGAGATCGGCGCAGCTTACCGCGAAATTATTGGGCGGCACTACCCGGCGATGACCGTGGTTGAAGTCTCTGGCCTCGTCGAGAGTGAAGCGCGAGTCGAGATCGAAGTGACTGCGGTTGTGCCGGAATAGAGAGGCAAAAGTCTGAATGGCTGCTCCTGAGTCATTGACCGCTGCTACCGCGCAGGACCCCTTCAGGTCCTTTGCGCCGCTCAGCGCGCGCCGGCTGCTTGTGCTTGCCGGAATCGCCATGATCCTGGCCGGAATGATCTTCGGAGACATTTTCGCCGTCTTTGTTCTCCATCAAAATGCGTCCCGCGTGGGAGCAAGCCTCCGTGCCGCGGCCGAAGCTGCGTTGGCTGGCGACGCAGGCCGCGTGCAAGCAAGCTTCGCGGACGTCGGAGCGTTTCTCGAGAATCGCGGAACCAAGGTGGACACACATGTTCACCTTATTGGCTTTGGCTTCCTCGCGCTCCTGCTGGCTATTCTGCAACCCTGGGTCGCCATCAGTGAAAAATATCTGCGACGCCTGGCGTGGTTGCTGGTGATTGGCGGCGTGGTCCTTCCGTCAGGTGTGTTTCTCATCCACTATGTTGGCTTAGCGTACAGCCCGTTGCAGGCAATCGGCTGGGCCAGCATCGTTGCCGACGCAGGAGGGTTGTTCGTCATGATTGCGACAGGCGGATATCTCTACGGCCTTGCGCGGCGCCTGGCTAACCCGCTTCGCAACAAAAGAAGTGATCATTTGCTGAGTGCACCGGATGGAACGGGCAGACTGCTGTTCGCAGGAGGGCTGTTTCTTGTTCTTCTTGGATTCCTCCATGGCGCTTACTACGCGGGCGCAGACCTTTATCGGCATGAGGCGGCGGATTACAACCTGCTGTCACAGATCGCTTCCGGAGCCTCCGCGGGAAACAGTATCCAGGTCGGTCGCGCGCTTCAGGAATACGGATTACTCCAGGGCGACAAGGCCGTCAATATTGCCGCACACGCGCATTTTGCGGAGTTCGGCTTGTTGGCCATGCTTCTGGGATTTTTCCAACCCTATGTGAGCTTGAGGCAGATATGGAAACGGCGATGGGCAGGAATTTTACTCCTGGGATCAGCGTTGCTGCCGGTTTGCGTTTTGCTGGAAATGAGATTCGGCTTGGTGGCCGGAGGTCTGGCTGATTTCGGCGGATTGCTGGTGATTGTGGCCGGTTTCGCCATGTGGGTCGGCATTCTGCGCTACACCGGAGCGCTCGATGCAGAGATGGGGAGACGGGCATGAGCGCGAAAAGGGTTCTTTTGGTGGGAGGCATAGGGGTTGCTCTTCTAGGGATGACCTATGGCCTCTGGTACGCAGTCTTCGCAGAGCATCAGGCGCTGGATGGTATCGGCGCCTCACTCACCGCCGGCCTTACCTCGGCGGCGCAACGTGACCAGGCAAAGTCGGCCGAAGCGCTGCAAAGGTATCGCGTCGCCAAGTACAAGTATGAACGGCAGGTGGACGCCCACAGTCACTGGCTCGGGCTGGCCATGGTGCTCATCGTTGTAGGGATTGGCATTGATTATGTGCGGCTCTCGCGGAAGCAGAAGCTGTTTTTGTCCTGGGGCCTTCTCATCGGCTCCGTGCTCTTTCCCTTGAGCGTTCTCTTGCAGACCGTTAGTGCCGGACCCGATCCGAAAATTTTGGCCGTCCTGGGCTCAGCACTCGTGATCCTTGCATTGCTGGGCGCTATCGTCGGAGTCTTGCGCAGGCCCGCTGCTGCGTGACTTTCAATACCCGCTGAAGATCTTGAGATTCTCGCTGATCAGCGCCTCGCCCACAAATTCCGCGAATCTAGTAACCTGATAAAAGAGCGCCGGAAAGGGAATTGCACGTCCATCGGGCCCAGGAGTTAAAGCCGACATGGAAGATTTTCGCAAACCGATTCTGGAAGGCAAGGGCGATACCGATTACGAGCGTTATCTGCGCACGGACGAACTGCTCTCTCTACAGACGCCCATCGAGCAGCTCTCGCACCCGGATGAGTTGACGTTCCAGGTCGTGCACCAATCATCGGAGCTATTGATGAAAGGGGCTGCATGGGAGCTGGAGCGGGCCCGGACCGCAATTGCTCAAGGTGATTTCGCCAACGCAGCGCGCCTGATCCGTCGCGCAAACCAGATGCTGGAGTATCCGATTTCGCTCCTCCACATTCTGGAGACCATCACGCCATACGACTATCACGTCATCCGCGCGGGCCTCGGTCACGGTAGCGGACTGGACTCGCCCGGCTTCCTTGCTCTGCTGCATATTGCACCGCGAATTGGTGACGCCTTCCAGGAGCAGCTCACCGCCAAGGGGCTGACCTACGATGACGTTTATCGCCGCCACCAGAAATTGTTTGGTTTGCATGACCTGGCCGAGCGCATGCTGGATTTCGACGAACGCATGCAGCTCTTCCGTTTTCATCATTTGAAACTGGCGCAACGCATTATCGGCGGTGGTGTGGTGGGAACAATGGGAACGCCGGTTGAGGTGTTGCAACAGCGAATGCAACATCTCGCTTATCGTGAGCTGTGGGAGTTGCGCAACCAGATTACGTCGAAGATTGGCGCCGAATCCGTGGAGCAGAAAACCAGCCGCTGAGATCAGCGCGGCGCTGCTGTCCGTGGTCATAGTGGACGCGGGCGCTGGGGCGCAAACCTCTTCAGTTAAGCTGACCCCGCTCCCACTTGCGCAGTTGAAGTCACGCTTTCGCTTTCAGGCATAAAGCGGAACAGATCAGAGTCCGTTTGGCGGAGTCGCTTCTGCAAGTCTTCCCAAAGAGGTTCCAGAATAGGAATACGCGCAAGCTCCTGTTTTGTGGTGAGCGCGTGCTCCGGTGCAATAGCATGCGGCGTCAACCCAGTGGCTTGTGCGGCGGCGCCGACTGAGATGTTGCGCTGGCACACGCCTTCCAGCAGGATCATCCGGAACAGTGCCGACTGAATGTTGGGCCCGGTGGTGATGGCTCCGTGATTGGGCAGCAGGACGACTGGCTTCTTGCCCAGCGCTTCGGCGAATGGCCGCACGCGGTCCTCAGTTTGTGCCAGGCCAGTAAATTCCTCATCAACAATGGCGATATCATCGGCAAGCAGGCAGCTCTCCTGATCGAAGGCCTGCGGCAGCTTGCGAAATGTCGTCCACGTCACTGTGTTGGGCGGATGCGTATGCGCGACTGCTCCAATGTGCGGATTGTAACGATGGATGACGCCGTGCAGATGAATCGTCTCATTCACGTATGGCTTCACCGAGGGATCATGCTCCAGCACATTCCCGGCGAAGTCCATGGTGAGGACGTCAGCTGGGGTCATGGTCGCGAACGAAGGTCCAAAACGATTCACCAGCATCCGGTTCTCGCCAATGGTGATGCTGAGATGCCCGGCGTTGCCGACGCTCAGTCCGAACCGATACAGCAGGCGTGCTGCGCAGCAAAGATTAAATTTCAGTCCGTCGCTCTTCATGACCGTTCTCCATTCGCGATCCGTTTCAGGAACCGCTGCTGTTTGCAACTTCAGAGCCTCAAGTTCAACGCGGCATTGCTCTTACTTTTCGTCGAGATACTTTACCAGATGCAAATAATCTTCCCGCGCCGGCAGGAAGAAATCCAGGTTCATCACTGGTTCCCTACCAAGCGGCTCAATATAATGCACCACACCTGCCGGAATTACGAGGAATGAACCCGGCCCAACTTCATGGCCCACATCACCCACGTGGTAGATGGCGCGTCCGCTCACGATATAAGCGAGCTGCTCGAAGGTGTGGCTGTGCGGGTTCAGTTTCATGCCGGGATGGCACTCATTCATCACCATCATCAGATCTTTCCACTGGAAACCCTTGCGACTGATGCCGGCGCGCACTACTTCTGAAGGGATCTTGTCCCAGTTGTAGGCCTTACCGCTCGATTTTTGCTCTTTCGTGTTCGCGGTGCTCATCTTTTATGCTCCTTTCTTTGCCGGTAGCCGGCGTTCGGCCGCCTCTTCCAGGCCCAGCAGAGCCTCAGAGTTCTTGCGGATCATGAACTCAATTTCCTGTTCCTTGATGCCGATATCCAGCAGCTTCTCCACCGTGTAGCGCAGGCCTTCGACGGGGAGAGGATTGTTCTTTTGTCCCAGGTCGGAGCCGAGCAGGGTGCGTTCGGGGCCGACGAGCTCGATCCAGTGCTTCAGGCGGTCAAAGTTCCAGAAGTGAAACGTGGATTCGGGATGATACATGCACATGGAATGCTCGATGTAAGCACCCAGGCGCACAAATTCCTTTACGTCATCTTCGCTGGCGTCGATCACAAAATCCGGATGGTTGATCAGCATCTTGCGAACCCCGGCTTCTTTCGCGCCGCGCAGCAGCGCCAGAGCTTCCGGCACGGAAACGTGCCCCGAAGAAAGGATTGCGTCAGCTTCAGCAATCAATTCGAGGATGGTACGCGCCTCGGGGAGGAGTTCGCCTTTCTCGTCGAGTACCTTGACCGGGATATCCGGCAATTCGCGGCCGACCTGCGAGGGGAACTTCATGTGCGGCTGCGCCTGATGATGCTTGATGTGGTTTTCCGATGAGATGGTCGGAAACCACACGATCTTTCCGCCGAGGCGCAGCGTCATGTCCACAATGTACGGATTCAGGCCGCCAACGTAGCTGTTCAGTGCAACGCCCCCGAAAACCTGCACTGGAATATTTTTGAGGTCATGACTCTTCAGGGGAACGAGTTCCGGCGCAGTCGTATGATGATGGCTTTTGATCACGATGGCCCGCATTCCCGCCTGTGCGGCCTGCTCGGCTGCTTCGACGGCATCGAGCCGCCTGGGGAATAGCGAGGGTGAAGGATGAATATGCAGGTCAATCGATCCCTGCAATAAGCGCGTGACTGCGTCCATGGTTCCTCCTGAAAAAAATTACCAGCCAAAACCCGGTAAACCGGCGTCCTGCGATGAACCCCATGGTTCCAGGTTTTCTGCTCCGGGCTCCGCCACGGGTGAAAGCTTGCGGTAACTGCGATCAAAATAGAGCAACGGATCCGGCAGTCTGTCCTCAAGCCCACAGCGGACGACGCGCCCGATAAAAACCATGTGGTCCGCCGCCAAGATTGTCTGCTCGACTTCGCACAAGAACCAGCCGAGAACGTCAGAAAGCAGCGGAACCTTAGATTCCATGGCATACGCTACTCGTTCAAAGTGCGCGCCGCGCGAGGCGAACTGTTCCGCATGACCCCGGTTTTTGTGCCGGAGCAGATGCACGGCAAAAAGACCGGTTTCGCCAATGCCCAGCTCCGTCCGCGAACCACTCGTTATAGACACAAGCAGCATGGGCGGCGTCGCCGAAACTGAGCATACCGCCGTGGCAGTAAGCCCAACGGGCTCGCCCTTGAGGGAACTTGTAATGATGGTCACACCTGAAGCCAGATGCCGGATGACATCACGAAAAGCGGCGCCCGGAACCTGTGCTTCAGGCAGTGACATGATTCTTTTCTCGCCCAGCTTCAGCTTTCTGCTGGTCGCGCTTGTCCCATTCCGCCGTACGGTTGGCAAAATCCCAGACGCGCTGTTTGAGCTCCTGCTGGCGTGGATAGTTCTGGTAACGCAGCATGGCTAAACGCCAGGGATCACCAGAGAAGTAGCGCTCGTACAGAGTTTGCCGGCCCGCGAAAGATGAGCACGAGACATCCCAGGCAATTCTGAAAAGTTGAATGCGTTTGTCGGCCGGAATCGTGGCGCCCTGGTAATAACGGTTCACATCCTCGGCGCGTTCGCCTGTAAGCTCTTCGTGGCTGGGTACCATTACCAGACCGCTCGCCCCCAGGATCTGGATAATCTCCACCAGCTTGGGATAGAACTGCGGGAAAAGCGTTCGCACGGTGAGGAGGGGCTGTTCCGCCGGCAGAACGGTCCCGTTTGGGCCGGGAACGCAATCCACTTCGGAAGCGCGGATGCAACTGCGGACCAGTTCCACCGTATTGATCATGTCATGAATATGGTTCTGAACATGCTGGAACCCGCCAATCCCAACCGCATCGGCCATGTTGAGCGCAACACCGAGCAGGAATTCCGCCTTCGCCAGGTTCTTGGTGGCGAACTGATGCATGATCTGGTTCATAGTGCCGGTCTCAGCAAACATGCCATTGCCAAGCTTCGGCTGCTGATGGATGAAGACGCGTTCCCACGGAACCAGCACGTTATCGAAAATCGCTACGCAGTCCATCTCATCGAGCCGCGCGGAAAACGGGTAATCCGGCACGCTGCCGCCGGTTGGTGTGATTGCCGGCCGGCAAATAAAGCGCAAGCCCTTGGTCTCGACTGGAATTGAAAACGCAAAAGCGTAAGGTTTGGCTTCATCAGAAAGCTGCAGGAACGTGGAAGGGAAGACCGCGATGTCATTGGAAAATGGCGCGAGCGTGGCGATCATACGCGCGCCGTGGATCACGATGCCCGCATCGGTTTCCTTCACAATCGCGGCTGCAGTGTTCTGCTGGTGCACCGGCTTGGAGCGGTCGGTCTGGGGATTGATCAGCGTGTGCGTGAGCGCGAGATCATTCTTCCGCAAATGCTCGTAATAAGCGCGGATGTTCTTCCCGAACCGCTCGCCGCCGCGGGCGAAGTATTCATGGGCTGAGCCAAAGCCGGTCATGTGGACGTTCATAAAGTCCGGGCTGCGGCCCATCATGCCGCCCGTCCAGTCCATCCACGCCTTCACCATTTGCCTGCGGCGCACAAGGTCGGATTCGGATTTCGGTTCAATGTAGGAAAGTCCGACGCGCTCACCCTCGGATGTCAGAAACGTCAGTTTGTCCTGAAGCTTGGGGTCATGCTGCATGTCATAGAGTTCGGCAATGGATTCAGCCACAGGTTTGAAGCGTGGATCAATCGTCACATCGCGGACGCGTTCTCCATCAATCCATATCTCGCGATCATCACGCAGTGAATCCAAGTATTGCCGGCCGGTTCTTGTCATTGTTCTCCTGTCGCTTCGCTCCAGACCGCTTCCGAACCCTGCTCAGGTTTGGAGTCTTCAGCTCCTGTGGCAGCGCGGCTCGGCGCGTGGTCGGCCTCGCCGCTCCTTTTTCTGTCGCTTCGCTCCAAACCGCCTAAAGTACCCGGTTCGATCTGCAGCGTTCAGCGCCTTTTCGGGCCGCTCGGCGGCCATACCGGCCGAGCGGCTTCCATACATCGTTTCAGTCCGCACCCCTCAAAGCCTGCTAGTCCGGAACGCGAAAAGCCATGATCCCGTAGCCCATCATTCCGAATGGATAATAAAATTTGCGTTCCACGCGCGCATTAGGCGGCAGGGCAGCGCGCATTGCCATCCACTGCACCACTTCAACCGAGTGCTCACCGCCAAGCCGTGCGAAATCGGCCATGGTGTATCCGTTCAACTCCTGCGGGGAGCTTTCGATCAGGTCCATAAATTTGCGGTCCCACTCCGCCGCGACGCGGCCGCACTGGGTACCCGTCAACGTGTGAGAAAGCCCGCCGGTTCCGAAAACAATAACGCGAGCGTCGCCCGGAAAACTACGGATCGCCCGTCCCACGGCTTCGCCCATTTGCCAGCAGCGCTTGGGCGAGGGAAGAGGCGGCAGGACCACGTTGATGGTCAGCGGCACCACGGGAATTTTCCAGCCGTCATCGAGCAGAGGCATGGGAGAGAGAAAGCCGTGATCGAGTGACATCCGGTGTGACGCCGTGATGTCGAATCCTTCCGCTACCATGTTTGCAGCAATATGCTCAGCGAGCTTCTTGTGTCCAGGCACCGGCGGAAATGCACGCGCGCCCATGCCCTCATCGGGAATATCGTATTGCTCCGCCATGCCGATGCTGAAGGTCGGCCAGGCATCGTAAAAGTATTGATCAACGTGATCGTTGTAGATGACCACGAGAACATCGGGCTTCAGTTCTTCGAGCCAGTGCTGCGATTTCTCAAATGCACGGAACAGTGGCTGCCAGCCGGCGTCATTGGTCATGCCGTGATCATAGGCATGCGCGATGGAGGGAGCGTGTGAACACGCGAGTCCTGCCACGATCCTGGCCATGGTCCCTCCTTTTTACTCAACTCCGAGCGCGAAATGTTTGTTCTGCTCGGCCTGTCGTTTCAGGAAATCAACAAACTGTTGTTTGCTCATGCCGCGCATGGCGCCCTCAAGCTCCAGAAATTCCACATTGCTGGCAGCTCCCAGCTTGGTCAAGACGTAGATGCTCACGCCCGTTTCGGCCAATCCCCGCCAGTCGAGATTGAGGAGCATCTCCCGTTCGCGCGGTGTCAGCTCATAACACGCGGCGTGCGCTCCCGGATTGGTCCGGAACTGCTGCCGTTTGGCCTCATCTCGGAGGTCGTAACAGGCGCGGCTCAACTCATACAAGCTCATGCGGATGCGCTCCTTGCTGTTGGAACGGGTTCTCGCGCACGACCCAAATCGCGGGAGAGCCTCTGCGCTCCGTCCTTCAACGCCTGGGCCAGACCCGAATCCCGATCCGCCGGCACAGAAGATAGAGTCCCGACAAATGCAATGGTTCCAGCGATTACTTCATGATCGAACACCGGAGCCGCCACCGCGCGAATTCCGTCGGCAACGCGCGAATTGACGAATACTCCAAATTTGCGGGCTTCAGCCATTCCTCTTTCCAGTTCGTGCCGCTGCGCTTCAGGGAATTGGGCCAGCAAGTGCTCTACCCGCTGCCGGTCAGGATGGAAAGCAAGATAAAGATGTCCCTGGGCCGAATCGAGCGGCAACGTGGCGCCCAGCCGGATATGAAGCTGAACAAGCTTCGACTGCGGCTCACGTACACGCACCACGACTGGCGAGTTCCCGGACCAGAGGGTAAGCACGGCGGTTTCCTGAGCTTCTTCGGCCAGCCGCGCAAGATAGTTTTCCGCAATTTCTACCACCTGTACGCCACCTACCGCTGCAGCGCCAAGCTGAATGAGCAGCGGACCCAAAGCATAGGAGCCTTCACCCTCAGCGCGGAGAAATCCAGCCCGCGCCAGTGATGCAAGGTAGCGATGAGCCGTGGATCGCCGCAGTCCGAGAGTGGAAGCCAGATCACGAACCCGCATCTGGCGTCCGGAAGCGGCAAAAACCTCCAGCATACGAGCCAGACGATCAATCACCTGGATGGTTGATCCACGCCCAATCACCGTTTTCCGGTTACGCCGACGGAGTTTTTGTGAAATCTCGCTCACCGCTTCTTTGCAAGACGCTGCCCGCATTGCAGGACGAGCCATCTTAGTGATCCGGCCCAGCGCTGTCAACCTGCTCCGCGGAATGGCGCTGCGTTGCGTTCTGCTTCTGCTGCGATCTGAGTGGTTCAGGTTTGGGCGCTACCGGTCTCAACAACCTCTATGCAGTACAATAACTCTCAATTTGACGACCATGCCAAGTTCAGCCGCTCAGCTTCGCTCCAAAATCAGCCAGGGGCCCGTCTTTGGAAGCTTTGTGAAACTCGGAAGGCGTGAGGTGATTGAAATACTTGCGGCCGCGGGGCTCGATTTCGTCATCTGCGATCTAGAACATTCACAAATCAGTGAACAGGAAGCTGGCGTGATGATTCTTGCCGGGCGCGCTTGCGGGTTGCCGGTTCTTGTGCGCGTCGCCGATTTCGATCCGGGATTAGTGAATCGATTGCTTGAAGCAGGCGCGGCCGGTATCCAGGTGCCGCAGGTCCAGACCAGAGAGCAGGCTGCAGCGTATCGCCGCGCCTGCAAGTATCCGCCTGAGGGAACGCGTAGCCTGAGCCTCGCGCAGCCGGCGGCGGGATACGGCGCCGAGCCGCTTAATGACTACATCGCACGCAGTAACCGCGAGGTGCTGCTCATCGGGCAACTGGAGACACAAGAACTCCACGAGCCTTTAACGGAACTGCTCGGAGAACTGGATGCGGCGTTCATCGGCAGCCTCGATCTGACAGTGGACATAGGCTTGCCCGGGAAGCTCGATGATCCAGCGGTTCAGCAACGCCTGCGCGCCATAGAGCAAGCCGCTGCCGCCAAGAAGATCCCGCTGGGAATCTACGTTGATTCTCCCACGCGTGCAGCCCAAGCCGCTGCTGCTGGGTACCGCTTAATTGCCTTATCTTCCGATCTGGGCGCGCTCTCCGGCGCCGCTAAAGGGTGGAAAAAGCAACTGGCTGAACTTACCGCCGCCGCTGCGAGCAAAGCCTGATTCATGGATCTTTTTGTCACGCTGGGTAAAATCCGGCTGAAAAATCCGCTCATCTGCGCATCAAGCGAAGTCACCATGACCGCCGAAGGCATTCGCGCGGCCATAGACGCGGGAGCCGGCGCCGTCATCGCGAAATCTGTCAATGAGTCTCCACAGGCAGCGCGCCAGCTTTCCACTGCCGATTACGTTCTGCTCGGAGAGAATTGGCAGGTGATTCCCTGGAATGCGGCAGAGACGGAACGCGGGCACGCGTCACTTTTCTGCCGCTCCGGTTTGGCGCAAATGCCGCTCGAGGACTGGCTGAAAATGCTGGCCGATCTTGACCAGTATGCGCGGGAGAAACATTCCATTGTGGCGGGTAGTATTACTGTCGCCCAAGCCGTGCCAGCGGCGGAGATCGCCGCGAAAATGCAGGCAGCCGGGTTGCGCTGGATTGAACTGAACCTCAGCGCGCCGCACGGGCGCGAAGCTTCAGCGGTCGCTCAGGTCACGGCTGCAGAAGCTGTGCGCGACTACGTGCGCCGTGTCAGGCAGGCTGTTACAGTGCCGCTGGCAGTCAAATTGACCGCACAAGCGGATGATCCGCTATTGTTAGCGCGAATCGCAGTACAAGAAGGCGCCGACATGCTGGTCCTGACCGGGCGCGTTCAGGGCTTTATGCCGGATCTGGAAACCCAGAAGCCGATCCTTGGCTCATGGGGCGCCATCGGCGGCTCCTGGGCGCTCCCGGCAAGCCTCTATTGGGTGAGTAAATGTTGGCGAAACGTGACCCGCGACATTCCGATTATCGGAACGAATGGCGCGCGTTCAGCGGACGATGTGCTGCGCTTCCTCTTGAGTGGAGCACGTGCCGTAGAACTGGCCAGCCTGGTTATAAGCAACGGACCAGAGGTTTTGCGCGAGATGATTGCTGAAATCGAGCACTACTGCGAGCGCAAGAAGGTGGGTTCGTTGCCGCAGTTGGTCGGCAAAGCAGCCGATGCGGCGCTTACATACGGAGAACTTCCAGTGATCTCGAGGGGCCGTTACCCGTGGGAAGGGTGAGACAAAGGCCAGACGGAGCAATCGGCTTGAGCTTTTGGATTCCCCTTGAGCACAATCCTGGCAGGTGAGTGAAGATTTGAGATTGACGCTCAACGAAGTCCATATCTGGCGTATCGATCTCGCCAGACCAGACGATGAAGTTCAGCGATGCCGTCGTCTTCTTTCCGGGGATGAAGTTGAACGCGCCGATCGTTTTTATTTTGAAAGGGACAGAGCGCGATTTATCGTTGCCCACGCGGTCGTGCGCGAGATCCTCAGCCGTTACACCGGCGTTGCCGCTATGGACCTGCGTTTCTCCTACGGCCCAAAGGGAAAGCCTGAACTTTCAGGAGGCCTGGAGCAATCCGGGATCAAATTCAACCTCTCCCACTCGTCAGCACGTGCTCTGCTGGCGGTGACACCGGGATTGATTGTCGGCGTTGATATCGAGTGGATCAAAGCTGATTTCGCCACTGATGAAATCGCGGAGCGATTCTTCTCTGCAACTGAAGTGGAAGCTTTGCGCTCCTTGGCGGCTAGCCAGCGAGCTGAAGCATTTTTTTCTTGCTGGACACGGAAGGAAGCCTACATCAAGGCAATAGGTGAGGGGCTTTCCATTCCGCTGGACAGCTTCGCGGTGGCTTTTTCACACGGAATAACGCCGGCCCTTCTTTATGTAAAAGTTGATCCCGGAGAGGTTGAGCGCTGGAGCATGTACAACATCGAAGCAGGTGATGGCTACAAGGCCGCAGTGGTGGTTCAAGGCAAGCACCACCGGTTGAAGCAGATGGAGTGGACAGGAGCTTCTGCGTCGATGGACGCGGTCAGCAATTCGCACGAGACTCCATAGAACCGAAACGGGACGTTCCCGCGTTTTTTTGCGATGACGCAAATGATCTGGAAGCTTACGAACGGCTTGAAGAGGATATGCGCGAGCCCTGAAGGCGCACCGCGGTAACCGCTCCGTACTGAGCATTAGTCGAACCAGAAGACAATGCCCCAGTAAACAATCTCTTAGACGAAGCACTGAACGCTCACTCTGTCGTGATATTTGGGCAGCGACCCGAAGAATTGGGTAGCCCACGACGGCGGCCGAGGGTACCCCTTCCGGAACAAGGGCTTTTGTTCCTGGCATTGAACGCAGAGCCCATTGATAGCTAAACGCGGAGTTGAAGATCCACTTAGCCGTGCGCTATTTGCCGTCCCACTCGCCACACGCCATACGAATTCAGCAGTGAGAGGATAGCCGCACCAACAGTAAACCCTGCCGAGAGCGACGCGAGTAACCGGAAGCGCTCCAGAACACGAATCCTCAGCTGACGCGGTTCACCTTGCAAGGCTGGAACCATAATTTGTTCTAGTTAGCGTTCGTTCTTTGCGCCACGCATTGCTCTCATCGCGGCCAAGAGATTCACGCAAAACAGGACGATATTAATGATTACGAGGCTGAGGAAACCAAGCCATCGTCCAGAATCGTCCTTGTCTCTGGTCGTAATAGCGGGCGCGATTGTAGTAAATACCCAGCGCGGGATCGAACTGCTCGCCGGCGAACAGGTAG
>Ga0207660_10000226_pt1 | contig 36360 bp, 33 predicted proteins | sample KBSC73BmetaG_FD_184335 | JGI IMG/M metagenome (GOLD analysis project Ga0207660, IMG submission 184335) | Corn rhizosphere microbial communities from Kellogg Biological Station, Michigan, USA - KBS C7-3B metaG (SPAdes) (version 2) | ecosystem: Host-associated > Plants > Roots > Rhizosphere ... | reverse complement strand
CGGCTCCGGCGCCGCGGGCGTTCACCGCAAAAGCGAGCTCAGGCTCCTGCTCCGCCTGGTCGACCGCGGTGTAGGCAGCCGCCGAGACGATCGCATCGGGTGCCGTGGCTTTGATAACGGAGTCGATACGATCCGGGTTTTCCGAGAGGTCGAGCTGAGGGCGGCCGAGCGTCTGCACAAGGTGGCCAGCTGTGGCCGCCCGTTCGCTCAACGACCGCGCAACCTGGCCATCTACGCCCGTAACGAGGATGCGCATCAACGACCGCTGCTTCGAACCAGGCCCAGCCGCTCGCCGGCGTACCGCTCGCGCAACGGGCGCCACCACCATTCGTTTCCGAGATACCATTGGACGGTCTTGCGGATGCCGCTCTCGAAATCTTCGCGGGCGCGCCACCCGAGCTCGTTCTCCAGCTTCGAGGCGTCGATCGCATAACGTGCATCGTGGCCGGGCCGGTCAGTGACGAACTCGATCAGCTCGTCTCGCGGCCGGTTGGCCGGGACAAGCTCGTCCAGAATGGCGCAGATGGTCCGCACCACATCGATGTTGCGCCGCTCGTTTCGGCCACCGACGTTGTAGGTTTCGCCGATCCGCCCACGCTCGGCGATCAGGTCAAGCGCGCGCGCATGGTCTTCGACGTAGAGCCAGTCGCGAACATTCTTCCCTTTACCGTAGACCGGCAGTCGCTCCCCGCCGAGCGCGTTGAGGATCGTCAGCGGAATCAGCTTCTCGGGGAAGTGATAGGGCCCGTAATTATTCGAGCAGTTGGAGACGACGACCGGGAAGCCGTACGTCCGTTGCCATGCCTTAGCGAGGTGATCGGATGATGCTTTGGACGCTGAATAAGGCGAGCTCGGATCGTAAGGGGTCGCCTCGCTGAACAGCCCGTCGCTGCCGAGAGATCCGTACACCTCGTCGGTCGAAACATGGAGAAATCGGAATGCCTCTTTGCCGCGCCCGCTCAGCTGTGACCAATAGCTCCGGGCGCCCTCGAGCAGCGTGAATGTTCCGAATACGTTGGTTCGGATGAAGTCGGCGGCTCCGGTGATCGACCGATCGACGTGGCTTTCCGCGGCCAGATGCATGATGCGGTCCGGACCAAATTCGGCGAAGGCACGCTCCATGGCGGATGCATCGCAAATATCGGCCTTGAGGAACCGGTAGTTCGACCTGCCTTCGACATCGCGCAGCGACGGGAGGTATCCCGCATACGTGAGCGCATCGACGTTAAGGACCTCATACCCACGCTCGAGCACGAGATAGCGAACGAGCGCGGACCCGATGAACCCGGCTCCGCCGGTCACGAGGACGCGCATCAGTCATTCACCGAAAAGAAGGCAGGCAGCTCCTGCAACGTCGGCTGCCGCCAATCTTTCGCCGAGAGCGTTCCCGGGTCGGCGACGTCGGGCCAGTCGATCGCCACTTGCGGATCGTCCCACGCGAGCCCCTTGTCGTTTTCGGGGCTATAATAACTCGTCACCCGGTATGCGATGATCGAGTCCGGCTCGAGCGTGCAAAATGCATGGCCAAAGCCGACCGGCACCCACAAATGATTGTTTTCTTCAGGCGTCAGCGTTACCGACTCCCACCTTCCGAAAGTCGGCGACCCGTTCCGCAAGTCCACGGCGACATCGAATATGCGGCCGGCAAGGCAGCGCACCAGTTTCCCTTGAGCTGCGGGATGTATCTGGAAGTGAATTCCACGAATTGTGCCAGAGCGGATGCTCAGAGACTGATTGTCCTGGACGAAGCGGGCATTACAACCATGCTCCTGAAGGACGTCGTCTCTGTATATCTCTGAAAAATATCCCCTCTCATCTTCGATTTTGCTCGGCCTGATCTCCAACAGCCCCTCAAGACCAAAGTGACGAACATCCATCGCGTACCTCGAAGATTCCTAGCCCGCGGCGTCGCAATGCGCCGATGGTTGTTGCGCCGGTCCAAGCACCGAGCATGTTTGTTACGGAACTGACGCTCTGACCGTTGCGACCGGGACGAACAACTGGCTGAGCAGCTGAACGAACTTGGTGACCTGGTTCGCTCTTGCATTGCCGACATACAGCACGTCGCGGTCGCGCATAACAAAGCGCTGCGCCAATAAATAGGCCCCCGGCTTCATCATGTTCACGTAATAGACTGTGGGCTGTTCGGTGCCATTGGGAAGCAGCACGTAGCGAAAGACGAAAACCGCCGCAGCGTCGCCCTGGTTGGGATTTGGGCCGCCCGCCAGCGCGATGGCTTCCGCGAGTGACAGTCGCCCGCGGGGAAACGTGATTTCGTCGTCGCGATTCGGCGCGCCCAGCACAGAGAAAGTCTGTGGTCGCCTTACCAGGGTAATTCGATCACCCGGGGCGACGCGGACGTCTTCCGCCGGGACGTCGAGCAGATCGCTAAGCCGAATCTCGAATGTCTTCCCGTCCCGCTGGATCCGGGCGACCGCATCTTTCGCCTCCCCGCGGTAGCCGCCGGCGAGCGCAATGGCATCAATGAGAGACTCCCGGTTCGTATCGAGCACGAGCCGACCCGGCCTTGTGACTTCGCCGGCAAGCATGACGCTGTTAGTGATGGACCGATCGACTGAAACGACGACCTGCGGGTCCTGAGACATGCCCCGCAGCCCGCTCTGAATCAATGCTGCGAGCTCGGACACGGTGCGGCCAGCTGCTCGCACCCGGCCCACGAAAGGAACGCGGATGTAGCCAGCGTCGTCCACGCGAGCGGGGGGCAGGTGCTCGCCGCTCGAACTGGTGTCCGCCCCGGCTGCCGAGCCCACAGCGGCGGTCGCGATCGCTGAGCGGCCGAACAGAGCCACGCCGGCTTCGTAGACGGTGATGCTAATCACGTCGCCCGGCCCCAACAGGTCAGTCGGCTGGAGCGGCGGTGACGGCAGAGTTTGAGACGGGAGGCCGGGCGGCGGTGGCAGGGTCGCGGCGCTTGTTACGTACACGAGGGTGAAGGGAAATGGCGACGGCTTTTCCGCCGCGTGCCGGATTTCAATCCCCGTAGGTCCGCTGGACGGGAGCGTTGAACAGCCGTTGGCAAGCAGTGCCACGAAGACCGCGAGGCTGCGGCCGCGCCCGTAGCATCGCGACAAATTAGAACGATTCATGAAGGATGGGACCTTGGACGATCAGAACAAGCTTCGAGCGCCATATCACCGGTCTCCGACACAACGCAACGCGACCTTCCTTTCCGGCACCTGGCCCGTCGTAAGACTTGATCCCGGCTGGACATGAGCTGAACCAGCCGCATGGCAAGCGCCAGGACATTCACTCGAACTCCGCGAACGGTTGACCCCGCGCCGATTTGCCGTGAAGCGGCAGGCTCGTGAGCTTTTGGCACCTCTTCGTCCGGATCTTGTTTCAGCGACCGCTCAGCGCGTTGGAGGCGCTTTTTTGGTACCTGACCCGCCGAAGGGTACGGGCCAACAACCGCCTTCGCGCCGCCGCCGCGGACCTGCCGATTGCCTACGAGTTGTGGATCTCGACCGTCGAAAAGCCAAGGGACGCGAAGGCGCTTGAAACCGCGAAAGACGCGAAGCACGCGCATGCGCTATGGTTCACCGCGATCATTTACGGCGGGGATACACGGGCGACGGAGCTGACGGTGCAGTCGCTCACACAGCAAATCTACGACAAGTGGGGTGCCATTGTGCTCGCCCCCCGCCCGGCTGATGTCGCGTATTGCTCCTCACGCGTCAGATACCAAGCCAGCCTCCGCCAGGCGATCGCCAAATCTACGAGCGACTACATCGTCATGGTCGAGGCCGGTGCGCTGCTCCCGCCGCTAGCGCTGCTTCGCTATGCGGAGGCGGTTCAGCAGAACTGCCGCGCGACCGTCCTTTACGGCGACCAGGACGAAATGACGGCAGATGGCGACCGGCAGAACCCGTGGTTCAAACCGGCTTGGAACCGCGAGATGTTTCTTGCTCAAGACTATCTCTCGGGAGCCGCTGCGATTGATCGCGCAGCCGCCCGCGAGGCGACGCGGGCCATCGCGGGCGAACTCGATTTCGCGAATTTGCTGCTTCGGATAACGGCATCGCCAGGTGCGTCGATCGTCCACATCCCGCACGTGCTGAGCCATCTCCCGCCGCACGGCCGAGAAATCGGGTCGTCCGCGCGTCTCCACGGCGTAGCGGCAATCGTCGAGGCAGAGGGCGGAAAGGCGGTGCCAGGTCCTTTCGGGACGACGAAGGTGGAATGGCCCCTTCCGCAGGAGCTGCCCCTGGTCAGCATTCTGGTGCCAACTCGCGACAAGGTCGACTTGCTGCGCGCCTGCATCACCGGCGTGCTCGAGCGCACCGACTATCCGAACCTCGAGCTGATCATCGTCGACAATCGCAGCACCGATCCGCGAACCATTTCCTTTCTTTCAAAGTTTGAGCGACACCCCCAGGTCCGCGTCCTAGCCTATCCCCACGAGTATAATTTCTCCGCGCTCAATAATTTCGCGGCTCAACAGGCGCGGGGTTCGCTTCTGTGCCTTCTCAACAATGACACCGAGGTCCTCGAGCCTCAATGGTTGACCGAAATGGTCCGATATTCCGTGCGGCCGGAGATCGGGGCAGTCGGCGCCAAATTGCTCTACCCGGATGGAACTGTTCAACACGCCGGCGTAGCCATTGGCATCGGCGGCGCAGCGGGGCATTCCCATCGCCATCTATCCGGGTCGGAGCCAGGGTACTTCCGCCAGGCGCATGTCGCGCAATATGTGAGTGCTGTGACCGCGGCTTGCCTCCTCGTTGATAAGCGCAAATACCAAGAGGTCGGCGGTCTGGACGAACGCGATTTGCAGGTGGCGTTCAACGATGTGGATTTCTGCCTGAAGCTGCAAGCCCGCGGCTACCGAAACGTCTATGTCCCGCACGCCGTGCTTTTGCACCATGAATCGAAGTCGCGCGGCAGCGACGCGGCGCCGCGGAACATTGCCCGCTATACGAGGGAGCTGCACGCACTTCAGCAGCGCTGGCAGACAGAGAGTTACAACGACCCCACGCATAGTCCGAACCTTGACCGTTCGAGCGAACGGTTCATCGTCGGCCTGTAGAGACGCGCACCTGTGCCTTTGATCGACATCTTCCCTGGAGTTCCCCACGTCGAGTCACCGTTGTTCCCGGCAATGGTGGACGAGCTAGGGCTGAGCGCCGAAGAAATCCGCATCGGGACGGAGCTTCACCAGCGCGGCTATGCCGTGATGACTTTCCCGGATCCCGAACTTGATGAGCGGGTCGAACGGATCAAGCGCACGCTCGCCCCCCGGTTCGACCTCGACCTCGATGACCCTGCGTCGGTAAAGAACGTGGGGCATGCTTTGCGGGTCCAGGATGCGTGGACCTATGACGAGGACGTTCGAGCAGTCGCCGCCAATCAGGCAGTGCTCGACCTGTTGACGAAGCTCTACGGCAGGCGCGCGTTCCCCTTCCAGACGCTCAATTTTCCAGTCGGCACGCAGCAACCTCTGCACAGCGATTCCGTTCATTTCTCAAGTGTGCCTGAGCGCTTCATGTGCGGTGTCTGGCTTGCAATGGAGGACATTTCGCGCGACGCCGGCCCCCTCACCTATCTTCCCGGATCACACCGCTGGCCCGTCCTGAAGAACAGCGACATCGGCCGGACCGGCTGGCGGTCGGAGCTCAGCTCGGCGCAGGAGCCGTTCCAATTAGCATGGGAGGCTTTGATTTCGCACTCGAATCAGGCATCCGACACGTTCCTGCCGCGCAAAGGCCAGGCGCTCATTTGGGCAGCGAACCTGCTTCACGGAGGATCGCCGCAGAAGAATCCGCACCTGACACGCTGGTCGCAGGTCACCCATTACTATTTCGAGCGGTGCATCTACTACACACCCGCCTTTTCCGATGAGCCGCTCGGGCGACTGGATCTGCGGACGGTCACGAACGTGGCGACGGGGGAAATCGAGCCGAACGTCTACGGCAACGAACTGGTGCAGCCGGCGGAACAAGTCGCCGACAAACGTCGCCGGCTGCTTCCGCGGCTCTTTCGCAAAAAGCCCAGAGTTCCCGAAGGCTTCGATGGCGAGCGTTACAAGCAGCTCAACCCCGACGTGGCAGCCACTGGCCTCGACCCCGCAGATCACTACATCCGCTTCGGCCGTCAGGAGCGCCGGCGCTATACTTAGGTAGGCGAACAGGCCCTACTGATCAGAAGACCCTGAACCCGCGACCCGCGGGCAACACGCGCCCGTCCGGCGTCGCGGCATTTGTTCGCGACTTGCGCTGTAAGCCACAGACGGTACCAAGACACTTATGACCTTCACCGCACACAACATTAAGCTACCCAACGGGGTGGCCACGATGCCGGAACTCGAATGGTTCATGGCAGACCATCCCTGGCTGCTTTCGATGCAGAGGCTAATGCGGACTTTGTACCCAAACCCAACAGGAGTTCGTGTAGCTGATCTGGGATGTTTAGAAGGAGGCTACACTCTCGGACTCGCACAAATGGGTTTCGATGCGCTCGGAATCGAAGTCCGGCATTCAAACTTCCAGAATTGCCTGACGATTCGAGACGCTTACAACTTACCTAACTTAGAATTCGCCAAGGATGACGTCTGGAATTTAGATAATTACGGTCCATTTGATGCCATATTCTGCTGTGGGTTACTTTACCACCTAGACCGACCGCGCGATTTTATCAATAAGCTCGCGGCCAATTCGAATGTTGTTATCATCAACACGCATTTCGCCACTGACAAGATGAGTACTGTGTTTAACTTGTCAGAACTAACCCAAAATGAGGGTCTCCCAGGCCGCTGGTTCGGGGAACATGAAACAGTCCCCGCTTCTGAACTCGAAGAGCTTAAGTGGGCATCATGGGGAAATAATCGATCGTTCTGGCTTACCCGCGCGGCAATCTTCCAAGCCCTCTCAGACGCGGGCTATAACCTCATATTTGAGCAGATGGACCAGCTTGCCGGATTTCATGGGAACAATATTCTGAATAACATGACCGACGGCTATTATGCGACGCAAGACCGTGGAACGTTCGTCGGAATCAAGAACTTCGCTCAGAAATTGGATTCGAACACAAGCAAATAGTCTTTCGGAAGCCTAGTCGTCGACGAGGTGAGGAAATCGCCAACTCGATGTCAAGCTGTAATGACTGCGGATTGCTGTCGTGCGCCATCACCATTCGCCGGCGTTCTCAACTAGCTAAAGCGCAGAATAAACGTTCAGCGCTTCGCCAACGTCCGAGTACATAACGCCCACGCCCTTATCCAGGACCATCGCACGCTCGCAGCATTGGCGGATCAGCTCCGCGCTATGCGAAGCGAGGATCAGTGCACGATCTGCCCGCTTTTCAAACAGTTCATACTGGCACTTGCGTTGAAAGTTGTGATCACCCACGAGGATGATTTCGTCGATCAGGTAACAATCGAACTCGATCGCTAGCGAAAGAGCGAAGGCAAGGCGCGCGCGCATGCCGGATGAATAGGTCACCACGGGCATTTTCAGGTGGCTTCCCAGTTCCGTGAAATCTTCGACGAAATCTTTGATGGCGAGGTAGTCATGCCCATAGATGCGCGAAATGAAGCGCGCATTGTCGTAGCCCGTCAGGCTTCCCTGGAACCCGCCACCGAAGCCAAGCGGCCATGACACGGACATGTCCCGGACCACCTTGCCCTTCGTCGGCATCTCGACGCCGCCGATCAGCTTGATGAGCGTCGTCTTGCCCGCCCCATTGCGGCCGAGAAAGCCCACCTTTTCTCCCGGCGCGACCTCCAGGTTCAGATCTTTGAAGACTGTTTTCTGACGGTGTCCGTGCTTGTAGGATTTCGCCAGGTCGAGGCAGCGGATCATTCGACCACCAGCGTCCGCCGAACCTTGCGGCAAAGCGTGAAACCAAGCGCGAGGAGAAACATCGTCCCGACGATTGGAACGGTGAAGCCGTAATAGGTCGTCACGCTGGGGCCAAAAACCCCATGACGCATCATTTCCATTCCGTTCACGAGTGGAGAATAGAGCAAGAACTGTTGCGCGCCGGGTGTAACCCACGAAACCATGTTGAACGTTCCACACACTGGAATGGCGATATAGGTCGTGACCGGCATGATCTTTTCAAGAACGTCGGACATCTCCGACAACGGCGCTAGCACCAGGCACAAGGAAAAGGTGAACGCGCAATACACGACCCAACCAGCGATCAGCCAACCGACGTTGTAAGGGATAGGAAACAAGTCCAAATAAATGAGCAAAACGCCGACGAACAAATAAGCCATCATTCCGCCGATCATCTCAATCAAGAACCTGACAAAGACGAAGTCGACGATCGTGATCTGACGGTGGTACATCAAGCTGGCGTTGACGCTGAAAATCCTGACGGAACGGTTCACCGCGTTGCGGAACAACGTGAGCGGCAGATAACCCGTCACGACGAAGGCGATAATGGTGACGCCATGTTCTTCAGGCCCCCTCGCCACCCTCCAGAGCAGCCCGACGAGCAGGCCGAACAGAAGCGGCTCAACCATGACCCACAGGAAACCGATATTCTCACGGCCGAAGCGCGTGAGAAGCTCACGGATCATCAGCGCGCCAATGACGCGGCGCTGAATGCGCCATCCGCTCGCAAGGCTTGCCATTATTCTTCCGGAGAATGTTCGAGAACGCCGACCACGAACATCCAGCCTATGAAGTACAGGCACAGCGCCGCTGCGAAGACGGTAAGGATCCTCAAGATGCGGTCCGGCAGTACCGCCGAGTCCGGCCGGTTCGGCTCGACGACCCGCTCAAGGTAGAATTGCTGCTTCTGCGCCTCCGACCTAGCCCCCTCGAGCGAAGCATTGGCCGCAGTAAGAACCTGGGTCGCCAACTCCTGCTCGACGAGCAGATTCTCGTATTGGCCGATCTTTGACGCGATACCCCCTCGAGTACCGACGGCGCGACCGTTCTGCGCCGCAACCTCCCGCTCCATTGCGGCGATGCGACCGCGAAGCGCCGGAATGTTCGGGTTTCGTGGGGCAACGCGCTCCATTAGCTGCAACTGGGCCTTGAGAGCGGCGACCTGACCAGTCATCTGGTTGGTGAGGTCGAGCACGCCCGTAGCCTGTTTGCTCGGATCGACGATATCCGATCGGTTGCGGTACGCGCCCATTGCAAGCTGGGCTGAACGCAAGCGCGCTTGCGCCTCCAGAACCCGACGTTCGCTTTCGGCGACGGTCTGGTGTTCGGCGCGTTCATTCAGCCGGTTCACGAGCCCTTCGCTGAGATCAAGCAGCTTCTCATTGAGCATCTGCGCGTCGGCAGGCGTGAACGCCTTGACCTCCAGAACCGCGACGTTGGTCTCCTTGTCCACGTCTGCCGAAACCATGTTTTTGTAATATTTGTAGAGATTCTCGAAGCTGGCTTCGTGAAACGGCTGCGGAAAGCGGGACAGGAAGTCCGCGCCCCTGTCGCCATAGATCTTGCGAACATCGACCGCCGGACGGAGATCGGAGATCGCATCGCGTGAGCGCAGGTATTGGAGGACTTCCTGGGTCTGCTCCTCGCCCCCGGACAAGCCAGTCGTCTGGATGAGGTTCGCCAAGGTGGAGGTCGAACTGGACTTTTGGCCCGGGCTCTTGATGGTGAAGCTGGACTGCGAAACGTAGATGTCCGACGCGATGAGGCCATAGTAAACGGCGGCAAGCAGCGTCGGCAGCAGTACGAACAGGGCAAACCACCGGTGACTGTGTACCCACACGAGCACTCGGTTGGCCCGTCGTGGCTCGGCAGACCCGAAATACTTCTTCGCAAATTTGGAAGAATGGAAGCTTTCGACGTTCATCTATTCAACAATCCCCGTTACTGCAGCACGCAGCGCGAAGCCCAGATCACGCCGTAGATTCCTGAACGACGACGCGCCTCTCTCGCAGCGCCTATACACGTTTCCGTCCTTTTCAAGAATTTGGCTGCCACGCCATCAGCGCGGCCGCCCTCTCGTCTGGGACCAGAATCTCACAGGTTCAGCATGAGCAAATCCTGAACCACAGTGCAGTGCCGATACCCGTCGGCAGGTAGGTAGCGCTCCAGAATTTCTATTGGGACCAAAAGTTTATCTCGGGCATGTCTTCATTCAGCCCATGGTTGATGTAATGATACAAGGGGTCGAGCCCAGCCTGCCTGACGTCCGGACGGGCCTCGAGGTAGGTATCTCGGTCGAACAGCCCTGAACGGGCAAGCCGCCGATGTTGCCTTTTCGTTTGCCACCGGGGCGGCATCAGGTTCCACCACCACGGCCGTCGGCTCAGGGACGAATGGACTTCCTTCAGCCAGCGCAGTTTCTCTTCCTGTTCGACCAACTCCCTGGTGACGCTGGCAAGATCGGCGAGCGCCGCCCGCTCGGACTGGTGAAGACGACCGGCGGCAACCTCGACCCGGGCAAGCTCGCGCGTGATGTTGCGGTTGGCGCTCTCGAGCTTTTCCGCTTTTTCGCGCAGGCGCTCGGCCCGGTCCTCCGCATCCTGACGCTCCCTCGACAGAGTGAGGATGAGATCCTGGGTCTCCCCGAGCTCCCGTCCCAGTTGGCCGATCCGGTGCCGCTGCGCGTCGAGCTCCTTTTCGGCAGCTTCTTTCTGCCCGCGCGCATCTGCCGCGTCCGCTAGCGCCTCGTCAATCTCCGCGCGGCGCTGCTCGAGATTTCGCTGAAGCTGGTTGATGCTCTCGTCCCGTTCGGTCAGCGACGCTTTGAGCCCATCGATTTGGACTTCGAGCGCTCCGATATGCTTGCGAAGCTCCTGCTCAGTGTCGGCCGCTGCCTGTCGCTCCGACGCGGACTGCATCGCGAGCGCTTCGCGTTCCACCGAAGCGGCCGCGGCAGTGCGGACGAGCTCTTCGCGCTCGGCTTCCCACCCAGTCTTTTCCCCTGAGATCACGTGCTCGCGCCAGTTGATATGCGCTTGGAGCTTCGCCGCTTCCTCTCGGGCCTCGGCGATCAGGAGGATGTCCTGAGAATTCGTCCGCGGATTGAGCACCTCGCTGCTTTCCCACGTGATGACGTTGGTGCAAGGAACCTTCTGGTAGATGTAATTTCGGTTCAGCGGCTCGGGCGACGGCTCACGCCGGAAAATCGCGCAAAAGTCGTTCCACATGTCGGCCTCACGCTCGGCCATGAAGCTTTCGACGAGCGTGACGTTGAGATCCTGGCGCTCTGCCCATTGCTTCAGTGCGAGGCCGGAATCCGGATAGAACCGCCAGAAATCCTGCGGACAGCGGTGGACGATGCCGTTCGAGGGCGCGCTGATGTAGATGTGGCCGCCTGGTTTGGCCTTGCGGCACATAGCCTCGAAAGTGATCCAGAATGCCGGGTCGTGCTCCAGCACGGAAGTTGCGAGGACGAGGTCGAATTGATCGTCGTCAACGGGCCAGGGCTCTCCCGCCGTGACGACGATGTCCACGCCCTGACCCGCCTCGTGATCGATACCAGTATATTCGGCATCTTTGGGCGCAACGTCCCGGAGCGTCCCGTTCATGTCCTGTGCGCCCACGTCCAGGATGCGGGCGGCCCTCGGCGGGCAGTAGGTGCGCATCACAAGTCCGCCGATTTTCAGGGCGGTGTCATGCATTCGTCGGCTCCTGGCGCTTGGGTCGGCTTGGAATTGGGGCCGCAAGGATGCCCGCAGGCGCGGCTTTGCCAAAGTTGGAGAGGCAAGGCGAGCGAAAAACCGCTCTTTTCCGCGCCGGCCTCAAGGATAGCCCCGCGTGCGCAGATTCACGGCTTGCCGGACCGCCTTGGCGTACTCGCGAACCATCTCAGTGAATCCGGGTCGTCCGCGCAGCACGTCGCCGCTGTTGCGCCCAAGCCTTTCCCGCAATTCGTCATTCGAAAGTAGCTGCTCGATCAGCGCCGCGAGCGCCTGAACGTCTCGCGGCTCGTAGAAAAGCGCATTGACGTTCTCGTCGACGATCTCGGGGATTCCGAACACCGGCGTGGTGATGATCGGCAGCCCGCACGCCATTGCCTCGACAATGACGCGGGGCGCGCTTTCAACTCGCGAGGTGCAGACGAATATGTCGCTCGCCACATAGTAAAGGAACGCGTCCTTCACCGCGTCGGTCACGACAAAATTCGCTGTTTCGATACCGGCGACGACTTCGCGCACGGCTGCCTCATAGTCCCGCTCCGCGACATTCCCTACCACGAACATATAGAGGCTTTCCTGCCGCTCGGGCGACAGAGCCGCATAAGCTCGAGCCAGATCGATTTGGCCCTTTCTGCGACATACGGTGCCGACGACGCAGATCACCTGTGCGCCGTCCGGGACGCCGAGTTCGAGGCGGGCCTGGTTCTTAGTCCAACGGCCCGTCTCCTCCTTGAGCCGGTCCTCGGGGATCCCGTGGCGGATGATCTTGAAGTTGCCCCTGGTTTCAAGGGCGCGCCATGCACGCCGCGTGGCCTCGGCGACATAGGTGACGCGATAGGGATATTCGAACGCCGCATGCGCGGACGGCCGCAGGTCGGCTGGAAGATAATCGAAATAGGTTTGCCAGGGCTCGCTTTCGTGCTGGCACCAAATCGTGGGGATTTCGGCGGATGCGGCAGAAAGAATCGCCCAATAGGTCTGCAGCGTATTGGCGACGACCACTTCAGCGCCGAGCACCGCGAACAACATGCCGATCGCGGCGATCGCGACCTCCTGCGTATCGGCATCTTTGACGCCATAAAAAAGCTTGGGCAGGACGATCACGCGAATTCCGGCTCGCTGATAGTCGTCGCGCAGCGGGCCTTCGGCGGGTGAGATAACCACCGGGTCGACGACGCCGCTGTCCCGCAATCCCACGATCAGGTCGAACAGGGTCATCGGCGCGCCTTCGCGACCGAGATTATGTGAGACGAACAGCGTCCTCACCGCGCCTTTTCGGCTCGTCTCCGGCCGTACCGCCGCAGGTTCGAAGCGCTCGTTCTCGAGCGATAGATTTGGATTGTACCAGCGGTCGTGCCATTGGCCGTACAGCTCGCGGAAATTCACCCGCTCGGCAGGATTGTCGTTAAACCCGCGGCTCTTCCCTTCATAATGCCAGAGCTCGGCCGTGGGACAATAGATGCAGCGGCGGCCAGACAAGACGATGCGATAACAATAATCGACGTCGTTGTAAGCGACCGCGAACTTGTCTTCGTCGAACCCTCGAAGCTCCTCGAACAGCTTTCGCGGCGTCAGCATGCAGGCGGCGGTGACGCCGGAATATTCACGGGCGCTCCTGACGAATCCGAGATAACCCCAGTCGTGCGGCGGAAGACCGCGGAAGGCGTGGCCGACCAGCCCTTCGTGATAGCCGTGCACAATGCCGGCGTGTTGGACCGTTCCATCTTCGAAATATAGCCGCGCGCCGACCGCGCCGACGCCCTTCATCTGCGCATATCCTATCATCTGACTGAGCCAGTGGGGCGCAATCACCTGCGTGTCGTTGTTCAGGAACAGCAGGTATTCGGCGTCCGTGTGGCGGGCCGCGAGATTGTTGAGGTTGGCGAAATTGAACCCCGTCGGCGGGCTGGCAATCCGGACGACCCTCGTCTTCGCCGAGTCCGCGATCCTGGCGAGATAGGAAAGCGCTTCGGCATCGTTGGTTTCATTGTCGACGACGAGGATCTCGAAATTGCGGTAGGTCGTTTTCTCGATCGACTCCAGGCAAGCTCGAAGAAGTGACGCCTGGTTCTTGGTTGGAATGATCAGGCAAACCGACGGGCCATCGTCGGGGAACCGGATCTCGAACATTCCGACCTTGGCTGCATCAGCCCATTCGGGGTGAATGGCCGAAGCCTCGTGGAGACCCCGCCGTTTGAGCGCCTCCTCGACCGCGCGGCGGCCGCGCTCGATGCTCGCCGGCTTCGCGTCGCCGCCGCTCGCGGTCGAACCCTCGACGGCTCGCCAATGGTAGAGGACCTTGGGGATATGGCCGACATCGCGCACCGCCTCCGAGGCGCGCAGGGTGAAGTCGTAGTCCTGCGAACCGTCGAACTCGGAGCGGAACCCGCCGAGCTTGTCGAACACCGACTTGCGGACAGTGATAATGTGACTGAGATATGCCCATGACAGGAGCAGCACCGGCGACCAATCCGGCTTGAACTGCGGTGCGAAGCGACGGCCGTCGACATCGATTTTGTCGTCGTCGCTGTAGACCAGGTCGACTTTCTTGTTTTCGGCGTAACAAAGCGCGATCTCAGCGAGGCAGTCGCGAGTGATGAGATCGTCGTGATCGACGAAGGCAAGGACTTCCCCAGTTGCCATCGCCGCCGCGGTATTGGTCGCGGCTGAAATACCCCCCTTCTCGTCCAGTCGACTGACGCGGATGCGAGGGTCGCGCTTGGCAAGCGCTTCCAGCATGGGGCCTATGTGGGCGGCCGGACTGCCGTCGTCGACCAGGCACCATTCCCAACCGTCGTAAATCTGCGACAAGATGGAATCGGCGAGTTCATGCAGCAGGCTCTCGTCGCTGTTGTAGACCGGAGTGAGAATCGAGATTTTCGGGAGCTTGCCCGACCGTGCCTCTACTCGTCTTCGAAGCTCGTCGATGTCGCGATCGCTGAGCTCGTTCATCGCGATCCAGCGATCGAACGGGCTGGACACGGGAGATGCGCTTTCGTCAGCCTCGTCGACGCTGCGTGCGCTCCGCGATTCGTGGATTCCGCGAGTCAAATAGTGGCCAAGCGGATTGATCCCGGCCTGTTCCACGTCGGGGTACGTCTTCAGGTACCAGGCGGTGTCGAAGAAAGGACTTGGGTTCCGGCCGAGGGACGTGCCGATTCTAAGATAGTGATAGAGCGGATTCACCCCGGATTCCGCCACGTCGGCGTAAGTCTCGAGGTACCAGCTCGTGTTGAACAACGGGTTGGGATCGCGACCCTCCCTCCACCCGGATTCCAGATAATGAGCGAGCGGATCGACGCCCGCTGCCCTCACGTCGGGATATTGTTCGAGGTAGAAGGCTTCGTCGAACAGGCCGCTCGCGGCCACGCTGGAATAAACGCGCTTCAATTCGCTCGGCCGTTTCAAGAAGGGTGACACAGCACTGGACGCAAGCCTGAACAATCCTCTCACAAGCCATCCATTCCCGAACCTGACCTTAAGTTCACGCGCATCAGCCAGTCACTTTAGTCGCTGTAGATGATAACCGAACCCGACGGGTCCACCTGAACGTCGTGCGCAGTGAAGTCGGCAAGCTCTTCGACGACGGCACCACGCGCCTCACCTGGTGTGTAGAGCAGAAGGAAACCGGCTGCGCCCGCGCCCAGGAGTTTCCCGCCGGTCGCGCCCGCAGCCTTGGCCCGACTGTAGGCATTCGCGATTTGCGGCGTGCAGATGTCCGGCGACAATCGCTGCTTGCGCTGCCAAGCCTCGTCCAGGACCGGCCCGAGCACATCCACGTCATGGCAGAGAGCGCCGCGAAGCTCGTGCGCCTGTGCCACCATCGCCTTCATGTTTTCGATCATCTCGGGCGAGCGTCGCAATCTTTCCGCCTGGCCCGCAAGTAGTTGGCTCGCCGAGCGGCTTCCACCAATATAAACCATGACCAAATTGTCCTCGAGCCGCCTCCGCTGTTGCCAGGTGAGGGGCACGACCTGCGCCGTGACACTGCCGTCCTGGTGAAACTCGAGCAAGTTGATGCCGCCGAGGGCGCATCCATATTGGTCTTGCTTGCCAATCGTTTCGCCAAGCTTGTCTAGCTCCACCTCGCAGGCCATCTCCGCGAGCCGCGTCTTGGACACGTACGTGCCGCGATAGGCCAGGCATAGGTTGAGCAAGCCGACCGTAAACGCGCTTGAAGACCCCATGCCGGTGCCGGAGGGGACGTCGGCGCTGGAGTTGAAGTCCACACCGTCGATTCCAAGGTCGCTGAATATTTGGCGAATGATCCGGTGCCTGATCTCGTTGGTGTTCGCTGGCTTCTCGATCTCCGAATATTTGAGAATGCTTCCCTTGCGGTGGAAATTGTCGTGCATCGAAAGATACACGTATTTGCAAATGGCCATGCTGAGCACGGCCCCGCCATGCTGCGAATAGAATGTGGGGAGGTCGGATCCTCCGCCGACGAAGCTCACACGCAAGGGTGTGCGAGAGATGATCATGCGAACTCCGCGGTCAGTGCTTCGCCGGCGTCGCTGATGCCGTCGCAGAGAAGTTCGGGCTCGACGTCGTAGCTCGCCCGGTCGCTTCCATTGTGTCCGGTCCGAACGAGAACGGCCTTTCCTCCGGCGGCGTGCGCAGCGGCGATGTCGCAGTAGCGGTCGCCGACCAGCCATGACCGGCTGAGATCGAGATTATGCCGGTGCGCAGCTTCGACGAGCAGGCCCGGTTTGGGTTTGCGGCACTCGCAGTCGATTTTCAACTCGGCGACCTCCCCGGGCCACCCCCGCTCCGGGTGATGCGGGCAGATGAACAAGTCGTCCAGGTAGGCACCAGCGGCTTCGGCGAGTTGATGATCGATTTCGCCCGTGACGGCACCTAGGTCGGACATTTCCATCTGTCCTTTCGCGATCGCAGGCTGGTTGGTGACGCAGATTACCGGAACACCCATTCGATTGAAGCGAGCGATCGTCTCGGCAGCGCCCGGCAGCAGTTCGACGTGATCCGGCGACCGGAGGCCGTCCAACTCTTCGACGATCACCCCATCGCGATCGAGAAACAATGCGGGCTTGCGGGTTCGCGACGAAAGCCGATCAAGCTTCCCTGAACGGAGGTCCTTAAGGGCCGCGGCCAATCGCTCGGGCGTGCCGATGTCCTTCACGTACTCGATGCTTTTGTAGGCATAAAGCGCCTCCTCGCGAGCGATCGTCGGGAAGATATCACGGGCCCAGTCGGACGCCCCGTGTTCGGGTACATATTCCAACGCGGAAGGTGACAGCACGTAAAGAGCCGCACTGACCAGGTTCGGGTAATGCGACGGCCCGCAATGGGGTTTCGGATGGATCGCGATGATTCGGCCGTCTTCCCTCGTTTCGACCAGGTCGCTGTCAAACGGATGGTCGTTCGGGTGGACGAAAAGCGTGCCCGCACCGCTCCGTCTGAGCGCCTCGGCTGCGAACCTTTGCAGATCGACGTCCATCAAAACGTCGCCGTAGATGACGAGGAACGGCTGTGTCAGGAGGTGCCGCAGCTGATTGAAGCAGCCGGCCGTGCCCAGCGGCTCGGTTTCGACCACGTGTTGAATCCTCGCCCCGAACGCTCCGCCATCGCCGAAGTGACCATTGATCGCTTCGGCTCCATGGCCGGTCATGAACAGGAAGTCGGTGACACCGCAGCGGACGGCCGTTCGCACAGTCCGCTCCAGCAACGGCACACCGTCGATCGAAACCATCGGCTTGGGCAGGTCGGAAAGTCCAAGACGCGTACCCTTGCCGCCGGCAAGCACGATCGCTTTCACTCGACTTCCATCCAGATTGCCTTAGCGGCCGCACGCACAGCCTCGTCCGATGTCATCGACGGTTCCCAACCAAGCGCCCGCACTGCCGAAAAATCATAATCGAACGTGGGCACGTCACCGGCCCAGCCCCGGTCGCCTCCGGTGAACCGGATTTCAGCGGACTGCCGCGGCCCCTCCTCGATGACGGTGCGCGCGATATCCGCAACCATCGACCGGGTGAAGGTTCCTACGTTGTAGACGTTGATCCTGTCCCTTGCACTGCTCCAGATCTTCAGCATTGCCGCGACGAGGTCTGAAACCGCGAGGTAGGGTTTCACCTGGTTGCCGTCGCCGAGGACCTCCAGCCGCCCGGGCCTGCGGCGTAGTTTCTGGACGAAATCATAGACGACACCGTGTGTCGCCCGCGCACCTACGACGTTGGGAAAACGGACGATCCAGCTCTGAATCCCGTAATTATCGCCGAATGAGCTGATGAATGCTTCCGACGCCAACTTGGCCGCGCCATAGTGAGAGATCGGCAGTAGGGGACCGTGGTCCTCGCGAATCTTCCCTGGGACCTCGCCGTAAATTGCCGACGTCGACGCAAACACCAGCTGCTTGACCCCGGCCTTGCGCATTGCGTCGAGGATGTTGAACGTCGTCAGGAACGTGTTTTGAAGATCGATCTCCGGCGCCTCATGCGAACGGGCAATGTCCGAGTTGGCCGCAAGGTGAAAAACCGCTTCGAAGGCCGGATCGGCGGAGCCGAATAGCCGGGCCAGAGCCGACCGATCGAGAACATCCGCTTCCACGAACGTGAAATCAGGATTGCCCGCCAGTGCCTGGAGGTTTTGCTCACGGCCGAGCGAAAGATCGTCGACGCCGGTGACCTTGTGGCCAAGTTCCACCAAGGCATCGCAAAGATGGCTCCCGATGAACCCGGCGGCACCGCTTACCAAGATGTGCATGGTCGCGCCCTGATTAGCCGTTTGGACCGCGGTCGCGCTCGCCGGCGATGAACTGGGCGACGATGTGGATCAGGGACTGATGAGCATCTTCGACGATCCCGTAATTGTTGGCTGGAATATGAATCGAAATGTCCGCCATGTCCTTCAAGCGCCCGCCTGAGAAACCCGTCAGGCCAACGACCTCGAGCCCGAGTTCGCGCGCCTTCTCGACGGCCGCGATGATGTTGGCGCTGTTCCCGGACGACGAAACCGCAATCAGCAAGTCGCCCGCGGAGGCGAAAAGCTGAAGTTGACCGGCGAACACCTGGTCGAAACCGTAATCATTCGCGATCGCGGAATAGATGGAATTGTTCGATGTCAGCGACCGCGATGACACAGCAGGATGGCCGCTGCTGAACGTGCCTTTGCTCCAGTCGCAACAAAGATGTTCTGCAATTGCCGACGAACCGCCGTTGCCGATCGAAAAGATCTGCGCGCGTTCGCTGGCGACCCGGGAAACGCTGGCGGCCAGCCTGTCGAGCGCCGACGGCGGCACGGAGTCCAAGGCTGACTTAAGCTTCGCTGCATAGCCATCCCTGTACGATGCGATGGAGGATCGATCGAACAGCGCATTGCGATGGCGCGGATCCTGATCGGGTGAAATCATTTCGCTCCAGAGGGTTACGCGGACCCTATCGGCATGCGACGGGGGCTGCAGTGGCGTAGACAAGCGTCCTCACAGGGTCAACGCTGCCCTCTCACTTGGCGTGAACGGACACGCGCCGTGTCATATGGCTGAGCAACGGCACACCGTCCCACGTGGGTGCGAAGTTGAGGGCCTGGCCGATCGGCACAATCCGATAGCCCCCCCGGCCGGCGATCGCCCGGGCAAGCGACGTTAGCTGGTCTTCGTCGAACCCGAAGTGGGTGATCGTCTGGAGCTTTCGTGTGGCGATCGCAGCGACATCGGCGAGGGTGGCGAACCGCGACTGTGAAAAGAACCCGCCGCCGCCATGCTTCTCGAGCGCGACCGCCGGCTCCGCGACGTCGACGACTTGCAGTTCGTTGCTGTAGCGAACACCGTGACGCGCCCAGCCTTCGGCGAGCAAATCGTTGGTAAGGACGAGCTTCGAGACCGCCACAGCGGGCTCGACCGCGTAGGACTTCGACTGGATGACCCCCCCTAGGCGGCGGTAAAGGTCTTTCGAGAGCGCGTCGAGATCGCTCGATGCGCCGACCCACCCAAGCAGGCGCGGCGAGCTGCAGCCCATTTGATCGAACCAATATGCATCGTTGAAAAGCTTGGTCGCGAGCTCGTCCCGGATCCGGTCGTCCGCCTGCGCATACGCGGGCACGGCAATCAGGGCGAGCGAGTGGCGGTCGGAGAAACCGATCGACAGACCGTCCGGGCGAATGGGCACCCGGGAGACTGCGTCCACCTTTGCGTCCCCTCCCCAAATGATCCGAAGGTCGCAAAGGCTCGAGAGCGAACGTTCGAGGTCCCCGCCATAGGGATAAGAGCAGAAGAGATGACGGTTCTCCTCGCCGGCATTGTTCAGCGCGTCGACAATAATCTCGACCGCGGTGCGAGCGGCGGGCGAGAAGGTCGCCGGCAGACGAACGATGTTCGCATTGCCGGCAAGGACGGAGAGCGCCCAGCTGTAAACGAAGATCGTGTCGACGTTCGACGGTGGAAGATGCAGCGCGAGACCTCTCGCTGCCGCGATCTCGTGAGGGCCAAAGCCGGAGCGGCCCTCTTCGGCCAGTGCCCTCACCGCAGCCGCACGCAACCAATAACCGAGTGCGACATATTGCGGGAGCGCCCGCATGACGGGGTTGCGAAGGAGCTCCGACGAGATAGTCCCGAGCAGCATCACCAGTTCGTCCGAGAACGGCTGTGACGGCTGCTTCGCCATCTCGCGCACGTGGTCCATGAAGTCGGAGGCGTCGATCGTGCGCGGAACAGGGCTGCAGATGCTGATCATCACGCGGCCATGCCAACCACGTCGCTGCAACCGCGCAGCTCGGAACGCGGAAGCCGGCCAAGCACCTTGATCCCTCTGTCGCCCCACTCGGCGTTGGATCCGGACCGGACTTCGATGACGCCGAGATCTTCGGTCAGGACGCTGTGACCGGGATAGCTATGCGGGAGTAGCGAGAGCACCTGGATGAGCCCTGGCTGGCCAGGGGCCGCGGGCTCAAAGGTGCGGGTATCGCGGACGATCACATCGGCAAAGTTGGGCGGATACAAGAGTCCCCCCGGACCCTCGAGAAAGATCGTCCCGATCTGCTCGACCATGCCATAGAAATTGTAGATGCGCTTGAGGCCGAAGGATTCGCCGAGGCGGCGCCGGAACTGCTCATTGCTGACCGCCTGCTCGACCAATTTCTTCCAGCCGCCGGAATGGATCAGAATACCGTTGGAAAGATCCAGATTCCTGCTCCTGAACTGCTCGTAGAACTTGGCCCAGACCATGAACGTGAAACCGAACATAAAGAATGCCCCGCCATTCAGACGGTCGAGAAACGCGTCCACCGCAGCGAAGTCCGGCTCCAGTTCAGGCGTCAGGGCGAATGAATGGTCGCGGCCGTAGCGCATCAAGCCGAGCACGCCGGCGCCTCGTGCGCTCATCTTCTTCGGGTCCTTGAAGACGGCGTCAGTGTCGACGACCAGCATCGGCAGTCGGCTCTTTCCGAGGACGTGCATCAGCGAGTTCGCCAGCGCCCGCTGCTGAATCGTTGAGGTCGCCGAGTCGAGACGCACTCGGCTGACCGCCTGCCCCGTAGTTCCGCTCGAGGTGAGGGTGACGCGGACGTCAGCGTCGGAAACGGACTGCAGCAGCTGGGTCTTGAAGTTAGAGACCGGTAAATAAGGCACTTCGGCGAGATGGGCGGCAGCGGTCAGTCCGTCCCAATAGCCGTCGATGATGCGCCGGTACGGCACGCATTTCTCATAATGGAGCTCCGTCAACCGATTGAGCCCTGAAAGCAGCAGCTGTTCACGATCGGATTCGCGCCACGAATAGGGGGCACCAGCAAGCGCCTCATCCAGTTCGGGGATCACTGCATTTCCCCCAACCTTTGATAGTCGATCTTGCCGCGCTCGGTTCGCGGCAGCGACTGGAGCGCTCGAAATGTGAAGCTTCCTGTCGGCAAAGAGAACCGCGAAAGCAGCAGCTGGCGAAGCTCATCGGGCCTGGCCTCGATCCCCTCTTCGTAGAAGATGCGGAGGTTCGCGCCGGTCTGGACTACGGCAGAGCGGCACAGCGTGTTGGTCAGTTTTTCAACCTCGTCGAGATTCACGCGCAACCCATAGACCTTTGCCGACCGCTTTGCTCGACCGGTGAGGGTCAAGCGGCCAGCCGCGTCGAGAAATCCGAGGTCACCGGTGTGAAGCACGCCGCCAAGCTCATCGCCTTTCTCGAGATCGGAACGCTGCTCGGAATAGCCCATCATCACGTTTGGCCCATGATAGACGACTTCCCCGCCACCCTCCGCGTCCGCTGACTCGATTTCGAGCTTGCCGCCTGGCAAGGCTCGTCCGACCGATGCGGGAGCGACTGGAAAGTCCTCATGCTGCAACGTCGTCATCCGCGGCGATGCCTCGGTCTGCCCGTACATTACGTAAAACCGGCCGCCGCGCTGATCCATGTACGCGTGCGCCCGCTGGCGTGCAGCGACGTCGAGGTGCCCGCCAGCCTGCATCAGGGCCGCAAGCTGCGGCAGATCGAGCCGTTGGTAGCCAAGCCTCTCCAGGATAGCGAAATGGAATGGGACGCCGGGGACGTGCGTGACCTCTGCCTCCTTCATCGCTGTCCAGAATTCGCGCTCCATGAAGCCCCGTTCGGTGAGCACGGTCCGCGCTCCTGCGGAAAGGTGGCTGGTGAGCACCGAAAGCCCGAACGAATAATGGAGCGGCAAATGCCCGCTCGCCACGCTGTCGCTGCCAATATCGAGCACATCGGCAATCGCGACAGCGTTCGATCGCAGGTTCCCAAGATTCAGACGCACGAACTTGCGGCTTCCGGTCGATCCGGATGTCGAGAGAAGAACCGCCAATGAGGGATGCGGCGGCGGATTATCGCGATTGCGGACTACCAGCTGATCAACGGCACTACAGTCGATCTCGAAGTCGGGCCGATATACGTCGCCGAGCTCCCGCTTGCTGGCCTCCGGCAGCTTCGGGTCGAGAAGCGCGACCGCATGCCCTCCTGCGATGGCGCCGAGCAGCACGGCAACCGTCGGCACATCGTTGCGCGCGTACAGAAAAACTAGGCCTTTCTCGCCTTGAAGCCGGTCCCGCCACGACAGCGCCAGATCGCTCAATTCGCCGTACGAAACCCACTCGCGCGTTCGATCGTCGCGCAAGCATGGCGCGGCCGCATCGGCGCCTCCAAGGAACGGGATCACTGCTATCCCGCCGGCGTCAGATCAGCATCCCGCCATCGACCCCGAGAACCTGGCCGGTGACGTAGCTGGAAAGATCAGACGCGAAGAACAACGCCGCTCGGGCGACATCGTCGGGAGTGCCGATACGCTTCATACCTATCGAGGCCAGGCGCTCGGCATATTTGTCCGGGGGCAGCTGGCGGACCATCGCGGTATCGATGAACCCGGGTGCAATGGCGTTGACCCGGATATTCTTCGGCGCAAGCTCCTTCGCTGCGGAGAGCGTGGCCCCAATGACTCCGGCCTTTGAAGCGCCGTAGACCAGTTGGCCCGCATTACCGAACCTGCCGATGATCGAGGCCAAATTGATTATCGAGCCGCCGCCGCCACGCTGCATCAACCGCGCTGCGGCCTGCGTGCCGTGGATGACGCCTTTGAGATTGACGGCGATGGTCTGATCGAGGTCGCTCTCCGGAACCATGCCGATGAGTCCGTCGATCAGCACGCCTGCATTATTGACGAAGATGTCGAGGCGCTTGAATCGCGAGAAGGCCTCTCGCGCAATGTTCGCGGAAGTGGATGCCTCGGCAACGTCGCCCGCCACGGCGACGGCGGGTACCGAATAGGCGGCCGCGATCTGCTGAACCGCGCCCTGGAGCGCGTCACCGTCTTCACGACCGTTGAGGATGACCGCGGCGCCGTGCTCGGCGAACAGATTCGCGATCGCCCGCCCGATTCCGCGGCTGGCTCCCGTCACCACGGCGACCTTGCCGGTGAGGTCGATCATTCCCTTTCCTCATCCATCAGCGTACCGGCACATGATCTCCACAGCCTTCGCGAATGAGCTCATGTCGAGGATGTCATCCATCTCGAGCATACAGTCGAACTCCTGCTCGAGGCCTGCAACGAGCATCATGTGGCCGACCGAATCCCACCCTTCTATCTCGTTGTAAACCAGCCGGTCTGCCCCTTGGGCGGCATCGAGATTAAGCGTTTCGACGAAAACCCTGCTGACCCTTTGTTCGACTGAACCGGCGTGTTGCTCTACGTTCAACTTTCAACCCCTTCATTGGCACGGACGGCGATCATCTGCCGCCCGACCGCTGGATTCCCATGCATGATGTATCCGTCGCCAACGACCTTCGTCAGCACCGACCCGGCGGACAACTTGCTATAGGCGCCCAGAACCGCCCGCGGATGCATGACAGCACCGGCGCCAATGAAAGCGCTCCTACCCACCTGCGCAAACCCGTTCAATTGAGCGCCTGGCGATATTACTGACGAAGCGCCGAGCGCGACGTCGTGGCCGATGGTCGCATGGACGTTCACCAGCACATTGTCATCGATTGTGGCGAATGGACCCACGAACACGAGTGGGCAGATGATCGTTCCCCTGCCGATCTTCGCGGTAGGCGACACAATCGCGGACGGATGGACGAGCGACCTCATTTCGAGGCCACGGCCAGCCGCATCCGCAAGAAGCCGTTCGCGAACTTCCGGGTCGCCGTTGCAAACGATGCCCACCTTTCGGCCAAGCCCCTCGACCGTCTGCAGCGACTGGTGAAAAATCGGAGACGCTCCCGTGAGCCGGGCAATGTCGTCGGTTCGCGACGGTTGCGGGGCGACGACGTCACTGATCAGGGGCGTGCCCGAGTTAAGCGACGGCACTTCAGACGCAGCGCCGACGTCGATAATGTAGGAAGCCACTTCGACAGCGAGGCTGCCTGCGCCGAGCAACACATATTGTGACAGACCGCTCATCAAGTCATTCTCACCGGAACAAGTGCATGGTTCTCGATTGGAAGACTAGGCTGATCAGGTGGACATCGCATCACAAACAACAGTCGAAATCATATCGATCTCTTCCTTGCTGATGGACGCCCACAATGGAAGGCACAACACGCGCCGCGCAACGCTTTCGCTAACCGGAACGTCGAACTTACGGTGAATGTAGGGCAATGTATTCAGTGACGGGTAAAAGTAACGCCGCGGCATGATGCCGTGGCGGTTCAACTCGGTAACCACTTTCAGCAGGATCTCCTCGCTTTCAAAGATCACGGGGTAGTAAGCGTGGTTCGGCTCGCAGCCCTCTGTAAGGCGCTGCCGCTGCAGCGGTAGGCCGGCGAGGTTCGCGTCATAGCGCCTCACGGCGTTACCGCGAGCGCTAATGATCTCTTCGACATACGGCAGGTTGCACAAGCCCATTGCCGCGTGGAATTCCGAGTTCTTACCGTTTATTCCGACGTCCGCGATGTGGGTGGCAGTCGCGTGGCCGAAGTTCCGAAGCAGCGCCATCCGATCGATGAGTTCGTCCGAGCTGCTGATTACGGCGCCGCCCTCAACGGTGTGGAACAGCTTGGTCGCATGGAAGCTCGCTGTTGCGATGTCCCCATAGGCGAACACAGACCGGCCATGGACCCGCGCGCCGAAGGCGTGGGCGGCATCGTAAATCACCGCCAGCTTATGCTCTCGTGCGATCTTGCTTATGGCTTCCACGTCGCACGGGTTTCCGAAGACGTGCGTGGCGACAATGCCTGTCGTCGCCGGCGTGATCGCCTCTTCTATCCGCTTCGGATCAATTAAAAGTCCCTCGGGCTCGATGTCGACCATGACGGGCTCGCAAGCTTCCCAGACGATACTCGAAGTGGTTGCGACGTAACTGAAGGGCGTAGTGATCACTTCGCCCTTAAGTCTCAGGGCCTTGATGGCGATCTGCAGCGCAATCGTGCCGTTGGAAGTATAGAGCAGGTTATCGAGCTGCAGCTTCTTGCGCAGTTGCAGCTCCAGCTCGTGGACCAGCGGGCCATTGTTGGTGAGCCACGCGCGGTCCCAGATGCCGCGGACCCGCTCTAGATATTCCTCGACTGGTGGAAGAAAGGGCTTGGTGACGTTGATGTTCATAGGGGATTTCTGCTGCGGTAGGTACGAGCCTGAGAATCAATGCGAATTTACGGCTCGTTGTTCCTGTCTTATCAAGGCGATGGCGTCCGACTAGCAGATCGGGAGACTCTGTCCAGCAGACCCCCCTTCACCTGCGCCCTGTAGCCGTTTCGCGACGGAAGAGACGCGCCGATCTGGTGCTTGACGAAGAGATTGGTCGATGCCAGCCGTCCCAAAGGCCGGCAGCCAGCCTAAACCATTCACAAGCAACAGGGATCGAGATGAGCAAGAGTTTAGTGCATGAGGCGGGGCCGGAGATCACCCAGCTTCGCGAGGCGCTTGCGGCTTCCGAGCTGCAGCTCAATGAAGCCCGAGCGGAGCTCGGACGCCTCGTACGGATTACCGAACGCAATTTGGCCCAGCGAACCGCGGAAGCTCAGTCTGCCAGGGAGCGCAAAGAGGAACTTGAGGAGCGCGCGATCGCGTATCAGAAAAGCGTCTACGCTCTTATACAGCTGATGCTGGAATCAGACCTGCTGCCGGCCGAAGTGATCATGTCGTGGCTAGTCCAATCGCAAGTTTTCGATCCCGATTATTACCTGCTGGCGAACGAAGACGTGGCCATCGCCGGGCTCGATCCTGCCGAGCACTTCATGGCATGTGGCATCAGTGAACGGCGTGCTTTCAGCGACGCGTTTCCGGAGCGGATCTGAAGGTGGGGCAGTTACCCGCGAAGGAAGAATTCCGTAGAGGTGAAGCCGACACCACGGCCGATTGGCGACGGGCGTTCGCGAGAATCTTCGAAGCGGACCTGTTCGATCATGACTGGTACGCGGCGGAATATCCGTGCACTTGGGATTCCGGCCTGTCGCCGCTTGAGCATTTTGTGAAATATGGCGCGGCTATGGGCCGCAAGCCATCGGCCTCTCCAACGCCGGCGCAAATGGAAGCCATCCGGCGCATTCTTGGCGGTGAGGAGTCCCCCCAGGCGATGCCTCAGGACCCCGATCTCCCCCTCGTCTCGATCATCTGCATCACCTACAATCAGGTGCGCTACATCGAGCAGACCCTCGATAGCATGCTCGCCCAGCGGACGACATTTCCGTTCGAAGTGCTCGTCGGGGACGATTGCTCGACCGATGGCACCGCTGACATCATCGCCGAATATGCAGCCCGGGATCCGCGCATTGTCGCAGTCCTTCGCCAGGCAAACATCGGGCCGAATCCCAACTTCGAGGACCTCGCGCGGCGGGCGCGTGGCAGGTTCGTGGCCGTCTGCGAGGGCGACGACTATTGGGTCGACCGCCAGAAGCTCCAGAAGCAGGTCGACTTCTTCGAGGCCAATCCAGAATACACGGTCTGCTTCCATAAGCTTCGGGTGCTCCACGAGGACCATCCGGACATCGAAGAGTTCTTCCCCGAGCGGTGCCAGCGGGAACTGACGCTCGACCAGTTGGCGCGGCAGAATTGCATTCAAACCAACAGCGTTATGTATCGCTGGCGCTTTGGCGCGGAACGTCCGTTCACCATCGCCAGGGAACTGGTCCCGGGTGATTGGTATACGCACTTGCTCCAGGCGAAAGTCGGGCGGATCGGCTATCTCGATGAAGTGATGGCGGTCTACCGGCGTCATGCAAACGGCATGTGGTCGCCGTACGCGACCGAGCTCGCCCGATCCCGCAAGTATGGAAATGGCGAGATCCTGTTCTTCCGAGAGTTGAAAAAGCACTTCGGGGGCTCGCTGAACGAGCATTTCCACAAGACCCAGAAAATCCTCTTCAAGCGCCTGGCCCAGGCTTTTCTCGACGATTGCGATACGCAGTCGCTGTTGGGCCTGATCTCAGCCAACCGCGACATCTGCGCAGAGGCGATGGAAGAGCTCGGCTTCGATCCCGGCACGGTCGATTGCCCCGATGAATCCAGCCTCCGCGCAACCCTCCTCGACCAATCGCGGATCAGCGTTATCGTGACCGCTTACAGGCACCGGGATTATATCGGCCGCTGCCTCGAATCTATTCTCGCGCAAGAAGGACTCATCGACCTTCAGATCATTGTCGGCGATGATAACTCGCCGGACGGAACAGCGGACGTGATCGCTGAATATGCTGCGAAGCATCCCGGCAAGATCACGTTCCTGCGCCGCGAGAAGAACGTCGGCATGCTTCAAAACATGAAAGAGTGCCTGAGCTTAGCCAACGGGCGCTACATCGCCTTTTGCGAAGGCGACGATTACTGGCTTTCACCGCACAAGCTGATGAAGCAGATTTCGGCGGTTCGGCGCGACCCCGACGTGTTGATGTGCTTCAATTGGCTACTTCTCGAGATCGAAGCGACGGGCTCGTTCATTCCCCACGCGGAGCAGGCGGGTCTGCCAGACGGCGAGATCTCGTTCTTCACGTTGGCGAGCCGGCCGCTCACGGCCAATTTCTCCTGTTGCTTTTACCGGGCGGGCGCGATCGCTTGCGTCCCCGATTCCTACTTCACCGGCGATTCCTCCGCGGACTGGCTTTTCAACCTGTATGTGGCGAATGCCGGGAAGATCCTGTTCTTGAAGGAGCTGCTGTCGGTTTACCGGATTCAAAGCCGGGGCCAGTGGTCCGGGTTGTCCCCGGCGGTGCAGCGGGCGCAGACGTCGAAGTTCAAACGTCAATTCTCGCAAATCTTCGGCAGGGGTCGCGGCTTCGAGGACATCAAGGTGCGCCTGATCTCGAAGAATGGAACGAAATCACTCCCGCCGGGCGTGATTGGTGCGGTGCTCGACTGGCCGCGCGTCGACGATTGGTTCGAGCTGGCGGACGGCTCCGTGAACCTTCGCGGGTGGGCGCTGAGCCCGATGATGGACACCGATCTGATCGTCACGACTCCCAAGCTGGTTCAGCGTGTGCCACTCGATGGGAGGCGGCCGGACGTGATCGCCTCATTTTTTGCGGGCACCGATCCCGACGCGAGCGACGTGACCTGCGGCTTCAGCTGCGCAGTGCCATACGAAAGCGGGTTGAAACTGAGCCTCGACCTGGAAGTGGACGGCTGTCGGCAACACTGGCTGGCGCTCGAGTTCGAGGACGACCTCCTGATGAGCACGTTCGATGCCAGCGCGGAGCCGCGCCGTTGAGCCGGACGTGATCGCCTCAGGGCTCAGGGAAGACGCCGAAGAGCGCTAGCTGTGCCTTTTTTCGCTCCTCCGGGCCCGACGGCGCGGTCTGCCTCGGCGCCGCGGTACCTCCATATTGCATCGGCTTCACGCCGCGGTCGCCGCTTGCCGAATCATGGGCGATCTCGTCGGACGCTGCCACGGAGATGCGCGATGGGAATATGCCGAGGTTCAGCGCCGCCGCCTTCTCCGCGGCAGAAAGAGCCGGCAGAGCGCGCAGGAACGGCTCCGCCGCTGAGCCGCGCCCGCGACTTATTTCATTGAGAGCGGCCGTGCTTGCGGCAACATCGCCGTTTAATGCGAGGATGAAGGCACGAGTGCGCAGTGCGGAATTGTCCTCGGCTGCTAGCAGCGGCTGGAGCATCGTCGTTGCAGCGGCGCAATCGCCGGAAATCGCAAGACTAAGCGCGAGCCGTTGCCGCGCCTCTGCGCCATTGCGACCGCCCAACGCCGAACGGTACACGGCTTGAGCCTTCAACTGGTCACCGGCGAGGTCGTAGGCAAGGCCGAGATCGGGGGCAATCGCCGATGGCGCGGCGCCCAATTCCTGCGCCCGTGCGAACTCAACGAATGCCGCCTCGGGCCGATTCAACGCGACGAGCGTCGACCCCATTCCGAGGTGCGCGGCCGCGTCGCCCGGCGCGAGTTCGCGCGCGCGGCCGAAGAAACCGGCCGCAGCATGGGCATCTCCAAGCTGCAGCGCAGTGCGGCCGGCGGCAATCAGAAGCGGAACGTTGACAGGCTTTCTCGCGAGCGCAGCCACCTGCCTCGCCATGACGTCGGCGAGCGGCTGCGCTGCCGACACTTCGACAGGCGCAGCCGCAAGCATGCTGATCAGCGCCGCGGCGAGACGGCGGGAGATCAGGCGCGTGTTTGTGGGAGCCAGTGAACTCATAGGAGAGTGCTTCAATTACAACCGTTTAGTAGCATAATGCTCTCACGGCGAGCACATTAACCAGCGCTGAGCCTTACAGCATGGTTCAAACAGAACGCGCCATACCTCGCAACTCCGTTCACGCACCTGTGACGAATACGCAACACAGGCCTTTAAACGGGATCATGGGCGGGAACCAAGAGTGGCGAATTTCGTCTCGTTCACGGCTTCACTCGGAAGGGGCCCGTTTGTGAATGAACTGGATCGGACTCGACAAGGCTTCCTAATGCGAATTGATGCTGATATCTAACGATCTCCATCTACTTGGTATTCGGTGCAAACGATCCTGAGTTATAAGTAAAGAGGGAAGGATTCTTATGAAGAGACTGCATACTGGCGCGCTGACCGCTGTTGCACTGGTTCTGGGCCTGAGCGCTCAAGCGGCCAATGCGCAGGCGGTTAGCTTCCATGCCGACGGCGACGTCGGTATCAGCAGCTTCCACGCGGACGGCCACAGCAAGAGCAAGTTCGGCTGGGGCGCGTCGGCCGGTGCGGACTTCGACCTCGGCGGCTTCTTCGTCGGTGGCGAAGGCACCTTCTGGTGGGCGCCTGCTGAGATTCACGGCCTCGACGGGGCCGGCTTCGTAAACCACAAGACCTTCCAGGAGTGGGGCCTCGGACTTCGTGCCGGCGTTGCCATCATGCCGGGCACGAAGGTCTACGGTAAGATCGCTTACGTGACCAACGAACAGCGCAAGGAGTTCCTGCCGGCCGTTGCTGGTGGTGGTTTCTGCGGCGTCGCGACCGCGACCTGCGGCTATTATTATGACCACTACAACGTCCATGGCATCCAGTGGGGCGCGGGCGTTCAGCAGAACATCATGGACAACTTCTATGTGAAGGCTGAAGCACGCTACTCGCGGTATGGGCGCAAGCAGTTCACTCCGGTGAACGGCGCTGGCCACACGCACACGCTGACCGGCCTGATCGGTGTTGGCGTCGAGTTCGGTGCCGCGGCTCCTCCGCCGCCTCCGCCGCCTCCGCCGCCTCCGCCGCCGCCGCCGGCAACCCAGACCTGCCCGGACGGTTCGGTGATCCCGGTGACGAGCACGTGCCCGGCTCCGCCGCCGCCTCCGCCGCCTCCGCCGCCCCCGGCTCAGCGGGGCGAGCGCGGCCAGTAAGGGTCGGATTGCGTTAAAAATGAAGGGGCGGGCTTCGGCCCGCCCCTTTTCTTTTCTCGGTCCAAGACGTGGACTATGTTTAACTTGAGAAGCGACGAACCGTTGTGGCGGAGTGCATCGCGGGATCGCAGATCATCAGCTGCAGCGCTATGATCAGAGGCGGAGCGACGATCGAGTTGAAATGGCGACGCATTTCCCCAGTCTGAGGGCGCAGCCATCCAGCCGCGGTCTAGCCGGAGGATCCATCGGACGAGCGCTCGAGTGGCTCCGCTGGTGGCGGGCTCCATTCTGGGCGCTTGCGCTGCTTAGCGGTTCCAAATCCTTCGCCGACAATCCGATCCTGGGCTCGCGCCGCCTGAACCGAGCGGGGCTTCACGTCTGGCGACTGAAGACCGCGCATGCATTGACGCGACGCAGGCGCGCGCGTCTGGCATCGCGTTTGCCCGAGCAGTATCGCGAGCAGTTCGATCGCGACGGCTTCGTCGTGATCAATGACCTTCTCCCGACGGACCAATTTCAGCGGCTCCAACGCACTTTGCTCGACACGCCATTCGAGTGCCGGGCCCATCAGCAGGGTGACACTGTCACGCGCCGGGTTCCGGTCGGACCGGAGATCATTGCTCTTTGCCCGGATCTCGACCGGCTCGTCCGCACCCGGCTCTGGCGCGGCATGATGGCTTATGTGGCAAGCGCGTGCACCGCGCCGCTTTACTATATCCAGACCGTCGCCGGAGGAGTTGCCGAAGGCCCGCCCGATCCGCAGCTGCAACTGCATTCGGACACGTTCCATGCCTCGCTGAAGGCATGGTTCTTCCTGACGGACGTCGAGGACGATGGCCGACCCCTCACCTATGTCGCCGGATCGCACCGGCTTTCGCCAGAGCGCATCGCCTGGGAGCAGCGCAAGAGCATTGAGGTGATGGAGACCGGCGATCGCCTGTCGCAACGCGGCTCCTTCCGCATCCGCGCTGACGAGCTCCCGGCCCTTGGCTTGCCTGAGCCGACGCGGTTTTGCGTCCCGGCGAACACACTCGTCGTCGCGGACACCTGCGGATTCCATGCTCGGGCCGCCTCGCACAGGCAAAGCGTCCGGGTAGAGCTCTGGGCCTATTCCCGCCGCAACCCCTTCATCCCATGGGTGTCTGCCGGCCTCTTTTCGCTGCAGCGCTTCGCGGAGCGGCGTGCAGAGCTGCTCCTGAGGGCCCTCGACTGGCTCGACAGGGCGGGCATTCGGAAGCAGCACTGGACTCGCGCGGGCAGGCGGCGTCCGATCGACGCCTGATCCTCGTCGCGATCGACGCGAAAGATTGGCTGGGGCGGCAGGATTCGAACCTGCGAATGCCGGTACCAAAAACCGGTGCCTTACCACTTGGCGACGCCCCAGCAGGCGCTTGCCGCTTTGCGGGAGAAGCGGCGCTTATACCGGCCGCATCCCGCGTTGGAAGGGTCGATGGGGGCCGCAGCTCGAAACAGGCTAGGATGCGAACATGACGGAAAGCTCGATCCGCGATTTCCACGCCCATCTCTACTACGACCCTGAACAGGTCGACGTGGCGCAACGGCTTGCGTCGGCCGCGCAGCAGCGTTTCCCGGTGGCGGTGGGGCACTTCCATCTGCGCCCCGTCGGCCCTCACCCGCGCGGCAGCGTCCAGCTGACCGTGCCGAGCGACGCGTTCGGGGAGGTCGCGCAATTCCTCGCGCTCAATCGCGGGCCGATCACCATCTTTGCCCATGCCAACACGGGCGACGAGCTCGCCGACCACACGGCGCACGTCATCTGGTTCGGTCCGAGCGAAGCGCTGGACCTCACGATCTTCGGCTAGGCGTTCGGGATCCGCCCGTTCACCAGGTCCTCGTAATCCTTGTCGAGTTGCTTGGTCAGCTCGCCGACCTCGAATTTCCACGGGCCGATCGACTGGATCGGTGTCACCTCGGCCGCAGTGCCGGTCAGGAAGGCTTGGCTGAAGCTCTCCAGTTCCTCGGGCCAGATCGCGCGTTCGACCACCTCCACGCCGCGCCGCCGCGCAAGGTCCATGATCGTGCGGCGGGTGATCCCGTCGAGGAAGCAGTCCGGCACCGGCGTATGGAGCTCATTGTCTTTGACGAAGAAGATGTTCGCGCCGGTCGCTTCCGCCACCCGCCCGCGCCAGTCGAGCATCATCGCATCGTGGTATCCGTGGGTCTCCGCATGCTGCTTCGAGAGCGTGCAGATCATGTACAGGCCCGAGGCTTTGGACGCGGTCGGAGCCGTATATGGCGCCGGTCGCCGCCACGGCGCGATCTCCATCCGGATGCCTTGCCTGGCGATCTCCGGATCGAAATATTTGCCCCATTCCCACGCGGCGATCGCCAGATGCGGCCGCGTGTTCCCCGGCGCGACCCCCATCGATTCCGACCCGCGCCACGCGACCGGACGCATGTACGCATCCGTCCAGCCATTGGCTTTCAGCACCTCGTTGCACGCTTCGTCGATCTGCTCGACGTTCCACGGCAGCTCGAAGCCGAGCAGCTCAGCGCTCCGGCGAAGCCGCTCGCTATGTTCGCGAAGCTTGAAGATCACGCCATTGTAGGCGCGCTGCCCCTCGAACACGCTGCTGGCGTAATGCAATGCGTGGGTCAGGACGTGGATTCGCGCGTCGCGCCACGGCACCAGCTCGCCGTCGAACCAGATCCAGCCGTCGCGGTCGTCGAACGGCCCTTGTTTCGATGTCGCCATGAACGGCGCCTAGGACAGGCGCTGCGGCTCCGCAAGCGAGGCGCTTTTCGCCTCCTCGGCCAGCTCTGCGCCGCGGCGCGCGGCGGCTTCGATCGTGATCGCTACCAGCTGGTCGAGGACGCCTTCGCGGTCGAGCACATCGAGGCCCGCCTGTGTCGTCCCCTTGGGGCTCGCCACGCGTTTCGCGATCGACTCCATGCTTTCGCCGGTTGTGGCGGCCATCCAGGCCGTGCCGAGCACGGTCTCCAGCGCGAGCGTCGCGGCGATTTCCTCGCTGAGGCCGCGCTTCATGCCTGCCTTCGCGAGCGCGGCAATGAACCGCGCGACGTAGGCGGGGGCCGCCCCGGCCACCGCGCCGAGCGCACCCAGCTTCTCTTCATCGGCCATCCACATCGCGAAGCCGAGCGCGACGAACAAATTGCCAATCTGCTCTTTGAGCTCCCCGGGTGCGAAATCGCCGTACAAGCCCGTAACGCCGCGCCGCACCGCGACGGGCAGGTTCGGCGTTGCGCGGATGATCCCCTCCGCTTGCGGGAAATGCCCGCGCAATGTTGCCAGCTCGACGCCGGCAAGCAGCGAAATGACGATCGTGTCCCCACCGACAAAGGACGCAAGCTGTGGCGCAACCTCGGCAAGCTTCTGCGGCTTGAACGCCAACACGACCAGCCTCGGCGCGCGCCCCGCTTCATCGAACGACGTGACGACGCGGACGCTTTCGACCGGCTTGCCGCTCGGCCGGATCACGGTCACCGGCGAAAGGTCGAGGCCGCCTACGCGCCAGCCGTCGAGGATCGCGCCGCCCATGTTGCCGCAGCCGACGAACCACGTCGGTCCGGGGATCGTCAGGACTTCGCTCATGCCTCGCCGTGCGTATCGATCAATGCGGCCGAGATCGCCTCGCCGGGCGACTTGCCGCCCCACAGCACGAACTGGAACACCGGGTAGAAGCGCTCGCATTCCTCGACCGCGGCTTCGGCGATTGCTTCGGCCTGCTCGAGGCTGAGGCCTTCGTCCCCGCGTGTGTCGAGGATGGTCGAATGGCGAAACACCACCAGGCCCGACCCCGACCACATCTCGAAATGGCCGAGCCACAGCTGCTCGTTGATCAGGCTCAGCGCCTCGTAGATCGCGGTCCGCTTCTCCGGGGTGACCTTTATGTCTGGGAAGGCGAGGAACTGGAGTACCTGGTCTTCGGGGCGCCACACGCCGCGGAGCTCGTACTGCGCCCAGCTTCCCGTGGCCGAGGCGACGATCTCGCCCTCGGCAGTGCGCTCGCACGCCCAGCCGCGCGCCTCGAAATATTGCTCGAGGACCTCGATCGGGGCGCCGTCGTCGCGCTCGTCCTGGATTTCTTCTTCGCTCAGGTTCACGCCCCCGGCGCAGCCTTCTTGCCGCCGCCGCGCTTGGTCGTTCCCGCAGCCGGGCCGGCAACCTTGGCCTCGAGCGCCGCAATACGGGCCTTGAGAATCTCATTCTCGTCGCGCGCCGCCGCAGCCATCGCCTTGACTGCCTCGAACTCGTCGCGGCCGACGAAGTCGGCGCCCCGCATCCATTCCTTGAACTTCTCGCGCGCGCTCGTCTCGGCCTCGCGGCCCATGCCCGCGAAGGTCCCGGCAAAGCCGTTCACCATCTTCACAAAGTCGTCGAACATCTTGTTCTCGGACTGCATCTTAAGTCTCCCTTTCGGCGCGGAAATAGGAAGTCGGGCCGGATTTCGCCACCCCGGGCGCCGGACCTATCCCCAACTGCCTCAACTATCCCCAGTTTTCTCCGCCCCGAGCAGGAACTCGACATTGCCTTCGGGGCCGGTGATCGTGCTCGGCGTGATCCCGAGCACGGTCCAGCCCTGCGCCTCCACCCAAGCAGCCACATCGGCGCAGACCCGATCGTGAACTGCGGAATCGCGTACGACACCGCCCTTCCCCACCTCCTTGCGTCCGGCCTCGAACTGCGGCTTGACCAGCGCGACCAGCTTCGCCCGCGGCTTCGCCAGCTTGAGCGGTGCCTTCAAGACCTTGGCGAGCCCGATGAAGCTCGCATCGCAGACGACGATGTCCACCGGCTCCGGAATGACGCTGGCGTCGAGGCTGCGCGCATTGGTCTGCTCGTGGACGACGACGCGCGGGTCCTGCCGAAGCTTCCACGCCAGCTGGTTGGTGCCGACGTCCACCGCATAGACTTTGGCCGCACCCCTGCTCAGCAGCACGTCGGTGAACCCGCCGGTCGAGCTACCCACGTCCAGCGCAACCGCGCCGGTCGCATCAAAGCCGAAATGCGTCAGCCCATGATCGAGCTTGATCCCCCCGCGCGAAACCCACGGGTGATCCTTGCCGCGAACCTCGACCGCCGCGTCCTGGGCGAGCATCTCCCCTGCCTTCGCCAGCTTCCGCTCGCCGGAGAACACCGCGCCCGCCATGATCAGCGCCTGCGCCCGCGTGCGGCTCTTCGCCAGGCCGCGGCTCACCAGCAACTGGTCGGCTCGAACCTTTGCCATGGGCGCCGCATAGGGCGCAGCACCGTCCGCGAGAAGCGGGTCAGCGCGACTTTGTCCGGAACAGCAGCTGGTGCGGCTGCGCGGGCATGCCGTTGACCCCCTTGAAGTTCATGTACGGAGGGCTGTTGAACCAGATCTCGTAACTGCGTCCCGCCTCGGTGGTGCAGCGAACCGTGAAAGTGCGTTTGTCAGAGGACAGCACGGCGGGAAACTGGCAGCTCGGAAAGCTCTCGCTCGACTTCCTGACGAAGGAGAAACTGCCTTCGGCCATCGGCTGGTCGAACGTAACCGAAAGCGTGAATTGGCCCGGCGCAATGACCGCGTTGGCAGGCGGATTGGTTCGAACAGCTGTCGGTGCGCCTTGCTGCGAAGCATGAGATCCGAGAAGGGCCATCAGC
>Ga0207660_10000221_pt1 | contig 36706 bp, 33 predicted proteins | sample KBSC73BmetaG_FD_184335 | JGI IMG/M metagenome (GOLD analysis project Ga0207660, IMG submission 184335) | Corn rhizosphere microbial communities from Kellogg Biological Station, Michigan, USA - KBS C7-3B metaG (SPAdes) (version 2) | ecosystem: Host-associated > Plants > Roots > Rhizosphere ... | reverse complement strand
GCCTATAGCCGCTCGCACGCACCCATATTGTTACGCCTGCGCAAGAAGGAAAGCCATGACTGCGATCGTCGACGTTCACGCCCGCCAGATCCTCGACAGCCGGGGCAATCCGACGGTCGAGGTGGATGTGACGCTCGAGGATGGAAGCATGGGCCGCGCGGCAGTCCCGTCGGGGGCTTCGACCGGGGTCCACGAAGCGGTCGAACTGCGGGACGGGGACAAGAGCCGCTGGGGCGGCAAGGGCGTCTCGAAAGCGGTCGAGGCGGTCAACGGCGCGATCGCGGACACGGTCGTCGGCATGGAGGCGGAGGACCAGGCCGCGATCGACGCCGAGATGATCGCGCTCGACGGCAGCGAGAACAAGGGCCGTCTCGGCGCCAATGCGATTCTCGGCGTGAGCCTCGCGACGGCCAAAGCGGCTGCGGACGCGCTCGGGTTGCCGCTTTACCGTTACGTCGGCGGCGTCGACGCCAACCTCCTCCCAGTCCCGATGATGAACATCCTGAACGGGGGCGCCCACGCCGACAACAAGCTCGACTTCCAGGAATTCATGGTGATGCCGGTCGGCGCGCCGGACTTCGCGGAGGCGCTGCGCTGCGGGGCGGAGATCTTCCATGCGCTGAAGAGTGCGCTTCATTCGGCCGGGCTTTCTACCGCGGTTGGCGACGAGGGCGGCTTCGCGCCGGCGATCAACACGCCGCGCGAGGCGCTGGATTTCATCGACAAGGCCGTGAGCGCGGCTGGGTACAAGCTCGGCGACGACGTGCTGCTGGCCATGGACCCGGCCGCGAGCGAGTTCTTCAAGGACGGACGCTACGAGATCACGGGCGAGAGCAAGAGCCTGACGCCGGCGGAAATGGCCGATTATTACGTGTCGCTCGCCTCGGAATATCCGATCGCGTCGATCGAGGACGGGATGGCCGAAGACGACGCCGACGGGTGGAAGATCCTCACCGAAAAGCTCGGCAACCGGGTGCAGCTGGTCGGCGACGACGCCTTCGTCACCAACGTGAAGCGCCTGCAATGGGGCATCGACCATGGCATCGCCAATTCGATCCTGATCAAGGTCAACCAGATCGGCAGCCTCACCGAGACGATCGACGCCGTGAAGCTTGCCCAGACGAACGGCTATACGGCGGTGATGTCGCACCGCTCGGGCGAGACCGAGGATTCGACCATCGCCGACCTCGCGGTTGCTCTGTCATGCGGGCAAATCAAGACTGGCAGCCTCGCGCGATCGGACCGGACCGCGAAGTACAACCAGCTCCTTCGGATCGAGGAGGAGCTGGGCGACACCGCACGCTACGGCGGCCGCGCGGTGCTGAAGGCCTATCGCCCTCGCTGACGTTGCCTAAGGCTGGATTGCGAGGTGCGCGATCGGCAGCCACATTGGTGAGTGATAGATGAAGGTCGTCGCGATCTCGCCCGCGAGAATGGCCGGAAGGGCGATTTCGTAGACCGGGTGCAGCCGCCCGCGCGTGATCCAATCGTAGCCGAGAGCCGCCGCGAGCAGGAGGTTCGTGCCGGCGTAGGTGTTGATCAGCATGCCGCCGAGACCGTCGCCGACCCAGTGGATCAATGTCGGCCACCACCAGCGTGCATAAGCAGCGCCGACGATCATCGTGGTCGCGAGGAGGATCAATCGCTTGTGCGCCGGCGGATTGCCTCGGTTGGCGAGCGCGGCCGTGGCGAGCGTGGTGAAGCTCAGCACGTAGAAGACCGGGAGGATGAAGAAGGCCTGGCTGTTGGGCGGATGCGCGAAATAGAAACGCTGGCTGTAAACCTCCGAGAAGAAGGCGCTGACGGCCATCACCGGAATCAGCGCAAACCCGGCGAGGCCGAGCTTCATGTGCAGCTTCGGCTGGGTGTTGCGGATGAGCAAGATCTGCGTGGTCAGCAGGACCATCCAGCCGGTGAAGGCGGCGGCATGAATCTTGAGAATCGCCGGGGCCGCGTAATCGGCGTGACCCGTGTAGCGCTTGGTGACCGCGGGAATGAACCCCATGATCACACCGAGCCAGCAGACAGTGAGAAAGGCGAGGAAGAAGTTGCGATCCCACTTGTGAAAGGCGGCGAAGCGGCGGCGCCGGAAAAGCTCCGTCGCCGGAGCCTGGATTGCTTCGGCTGAGTCCATGATCTGTTCCCCCCGCGGCGGCTATAGCATGGTCGCGGGGCAGCGTCCGGATTATCTGTCGGCCGCCATCCACAAGTTTCTCCCCACAATATCCACCAAACCATTCTTTTTGCTTGCGCTTGTGACTCCTTCGTGATTCCTTGGACATGTGAGGGGTGGGAAGCGCATTTTCGAGCTCATTCGCCGCGCGGCATTCCCCGCGCTGGCGCTGATCGTCGTCGGTACCTTCGCCGGCCATGCCATTGCCGGACCGAACGGAATCCTCGCCTGGGGCGGCTATCACCATGCGCTCAAGGAGCGGCAGGCCGAGCTTGCACAGCTCCAGCAGCAGCGGGCGGAATTGAAGCATCGCGCGCAGCTGCTCGACCCCAACAAGGCCGACCCCGACATGGCCGACGAGCTGGTGCGCAAGGAGCTCGGACTGGTGCGGCCGGACGAGGTCGTGGTCCCCTTGAACTGAGCGACGGTTGCCGCATGTTGAACCGCCTCTTATAGGCGGGGCCGCTTCCAATCTGAGAGAGAGTGCCGTGGCGCGTTCCGCGAAGAAATCCGCCGTTCCCGAAACGAACGCCAACGAGATTCCGCGCCCGCCGCAACCCAGGCGCTTCAAGGCGTCCAAGGACGAGCTTCTGAAGCTCTATCGCGAAATGCTCCTGATCCGCCGCTTCGAGGAGCGCGCGGGGCAGCTCTATGGGTTGGGGCTGATCGGCGGTTTCTGCCACCTTTACATCGGCCAGGAAGCCGTCGCGGTCGGGCTGCAGTCGGCGATGACCGTCGGCAAGGACAGCGTGATCACCGGCTACCGCGACCACGGGCACATGCTCGCCTACGGCATCGACCCGAAGGTGATCATGGCCGAGCTGACCGGGCGCGAGGCGGGCATCAGCCACGGCAAGGGCGGGTCGATGCACATGTTCAGCGTCGACCATGGCTTTTACGGCGGGCACGGCATCGTCGGCGCGCAGGTGCCGCTGGGCACCGGCCTCGCGTTCAAGCACAAATATGCCGCGGACGGCGGCGTTTGCCTGACCTACCTCGGCGATGGCGCGGTCAATCAGGGCCAGGTCTATGAGGCCTTCAACATGGCCAAGCTGTGGGACCTGCCGGTGATCTATGCGATCGAGAACAACCAATATGCGATGGGCACGAGCATCAAGCGCTCCTCATCCGAGCCGATGCTCTACCGCCGCGGCGAGAGCCACCGCATCCCGGGGCTCCAGGTCGACGGGATGGACGTGCTTGCGGTGCGCGGCGCGGCCGACGTCGCGCTCGAATGGGTGCGGGGCGGCAAGGGGCCGATCATCGTCGAGTTCCTGACCTACCGCTATCGCGGCCACTCGATGTCCGACCCGGCCAAATACCGCACGCGCGAGGAGGTGCAGGACGTGCGCGAGCATCGCGACCCGATCAGCCATGCCGAGCGCGACCTGGTCAGCATGGGCGTGAAGGAAGAGGAGCTGAAGAGCATCGACAAGGAGATCAAGGAGATCGTCGTCGGGGCTGCCAAGTTCGCCGAAGAAGCGCCCGAGCCGGCGCCGTCCGAGCTCTATACCGACGTTCTAGTGGGGAGTTACTGATGCCGGTGGAGCTCAAGATGCCGGCTTTGTCCCCGACGATGGAGGAGGGGACGCTCGCCAAATGGCTGGTGAAGGAAGGCGACGACGTCAAATCGGGCGACATCCTCGCCGAGATCGAGACCGACAAGGCGACCATGGAGTTCGAAGCCGTCGACGAAGGCAAGATCGCCAAGATCCTGGTGCCGGAGGGCACTGACGGGGTAAAGGTCGGCCAGCCGATCGCGATCCTTGCCGGCGACGGCGAGCAGGTAAGTGCGCCTGCGGCGGAGCCGGTGTCGGACACCAAGGAGCAGCCCAAGCCGGCTTCCACCGAAACCCCATCGGTCCCCGAACCTGCGTCGCAGCAGGACGAAGCGACACCGACACCGCACGTGTTCGAGACCGCGGCGCGCGACCTGGTCGCGGACGTCGCGGCCACTCACGATGACCCCGAGGTACCCGAGGGGACGCCGCTCGTCTCGATGACCGTGCGCGAGGCGCTGCGCGACGCGATGGCTGAGGAAATGCGCGCCGACGAGCGCGTGTTCGTGATGGGCGAGGAGGTCGCCGAATATCAGGGCGCCTACAAGGTGACCCAGGGCCTGCTCGAGGAGTTCGGGGCGAGGCGCGTGGTCGACACACCGATCACAGAATATGGCTTTGCCGGGCTCGGCACGGGCGCCGCGATGGGCGGGCTCAAGCCGATCGTCGAGTTCATGACCTTCAACTTCGCGATGCAGGCGATCGACCACATCATCAATTCGGCGGCGAAGACCAATTACATGTCCGGCGGCCAGATGCGCTGCCCGGTCGTGTTTCGCGGGCCCAACGGCGCCGCCGCGCGCGTCGCCGCCCAGCACAGCCAGAATTACGGCAGCTGGTACGCCCATGTGCCGGGCCTGATCGTGATCTCGCCCTACAGCGCGGCCGACGCGAAGGGGCTCTTGAAGGCCGCGATCCGAACCGAGGATCCGGTCGTGTTCCTCGAGAACGAGTTGCTCTATGGTCAGCATTTCGACGTGCCGCAGATGGACGATTATGTGCTTCCGATCGGCAAGGCGCGGATCGTGCGGCCGGGCAAGGACGTGACCATCGTCAGCTACTCGATCGGCGTCGGCGTCGCGCTGGAAGCGGCGCAGGAGCTGATGGGGCAGGGGATCAACGCCGAGGTGATCGACCTTCGCACGCTTCGCCCGCTCGACAAGGCAACAGTGCTCGGCAGCCTCAAGCGCACCAACCGGATGGTCGTGGTCGAGGAGGGCTGGCCGGTCTGCTCGATCAGCTCGGAGATCATCGCGATCGCGATGACGGAAGGGTTCGACGACCTCGATGCGCCGGTCCTTCGGGTGACGGACGCGGATGTTCCGCTGCCTTATGCCGCCAATCTCGAGAAGATGGCGCTGATCAAGGCGTCCGAGGTGGTCGAGGCGGTGAAGGCCGTCACTTACCGCTAAGCCGTGCTGGGGGCCGATCTCGGGCTCGCGCTGACCTACGTCCCGCCACGCGACCGCGGCGCGCTCGCCGCATTGTTCGCGATCGACCGGGCGATGGGGGACGTGGTGCGCTCGACCAAGGAGCCGATGCTCGGCCCGATCCGGCTCGCCTGGTGGCGTGAGCGGCTCGAGGAGCTGGACGAGGGGGCGGCAGCGCCGGCAGAACCGCGGCTTCACACGGTCGCCAGCGAGCTGATCCCGCGCGGAGTCACGGGCAGGGAGCTCGCAGCGCTCGAAAGCGGGTGGCTCCGCCTGTTCGATCCTTTTCCGTGGACGGTGCAGACGAGCGAGCCGATCTGGTTTCGCGGCAATTTGCTGTTCGGGCTCGGCGCCCGCGCGCTCCGATGCGCCGACGAGCGGATCCAGGCTGCGGGCGGGCTGTGGGCGCTCGTCGATGCGGCGCGCCACTGCAGCGATGCGGAATCGCGCGCGATGCTGGTCGAGCAGGCGCGGACCTTCGCGCGCGGCCTTGCCGGCGTGCGCTTTCCCGGCCCGCTCCGCCCGCTTTCGATGCTGGCCGCGGTGGCGGCGCGCGATTGCAGGCGGGGCGAGCCGTTCGAGCGCGAGGGGACGCCGGGGCGCGCCGCGACCATGCTCCGCCATCGCTTCAGCGGGCGAATTCCACGCCAGAGTTGACACGAGCGGCTCCGTTCCGGAGATGAACGGCCGTGCCGAATCTCCTCTTCCGAGGGAGATTCTCGATGTTGCGTTTTCTCGCCGGCGCTGCCTCCTGCTTCCTGCTGCTGACTGGCGCTTTCCTCATCTGGCAGTCGCGCGCCGAAGAACGGCCCGGGCTTCCCGCAGCCCCCGCGCCGCGGGCGTACAGTGCGTCCTTGCTCAGCGGCGCTCAGCCGCTCGAGGCGCCGGAAGCGACGCCGCAAAGCCGCGAGGAGAAGCGCTTCAGCCGCTACGATAAGAACAAGGACGGGAAGGTCGAGGCGGACGAATATCTCGCCGCGCGGCGGAGGAATTTCGACAAGCTCGACCTTGACCACAATGGAGCGCTGTCGTTCCAGGAATATGCGATCAAGGGCATCCAGAAGTTCCAGGCCGCCGGCGGTGCGAAGGGTTGGCTGAGCCCTGCCGAGTTCGTGAAGACAGCGCCGCCTCCGGCCAAGCACAAGACCTGCAGCTGCGGCAGGCCGCAGCCGGCGCAGGTGGCGGAGAACAGCGACGATTAAGCGGGCTCGCTGACCTTCAGCTGGTCGAGCCATCCGGCAAACGCTGCCCGCGCGCGGTCGGTGTAGGCTTTCTTGCGGTCGGCCTTTTTCGCGCGCCCGGGCAGCGGCGGCATCAGGCCGAAATTGACGTTCATCGGCTGGAAGGTCTCCGCATCGGCACCGCCGGTGATGTGGGCAAGGAGCGCGCCGAGCGCGGTTTCGGGCGGAGGCGGCGCTAGCGCGTCGCCGCTGAGCTCGGCGGCGGCGAAGCGGGCGGCGATCAGGCCGATTGCAGCGCTTTCGACATAGCCTTCACAACCCGTGATTTGGCCGGCGAAACGGATGTTCGGTTTGGAGTTGAGCCGCAGCTCGCGGTCGAGCAGACGCGGTGAGTTGATGAAGCTGTTGCGGTGGATCCCGCCGAGCCGTGCGAACTCGGCGTTTTCGAGTCCCGGAATCGTGCGAAAGATGCGGACCTGGTCGCCGTGCTTCAGCTTGGTCTGGAAGCCGACCATGTTCCACAAGGTGCCGAGCGCATTGTCCTGCCGGAGCTGCACCACGGCATAGGGCCAGCGGCCGGTGCGCGGATCGTCGAGGCCAACGGGCTTCATCGGGCCGTGGCGCAACGTCTCGCAGCCGCGTTCGGCCATCACCTCGATCGGCATGCAGCCTTCGAAATAAGGCGTGTCCTTCTCCCAATCGTGGAACGCCATCTTCTCGCCGTCCACGAGCGCCGCGACGAAATCCTCGTACTGCGCCTTGTCGAGGGGGCAGTTGATGTAGTCCTTGCCGCCCCCCTCCGCTGAACCACGATCCCAGCGCGCCGCCATCCAGGCGACGCGCATGTCGATGCTGTCGCGGTGGACGATCGGGGCGATCGCATCGAAGAAAGCGAGGGCGCCCTCGCCGGTCTCGGCCGCAATCGCTCCGGCGAGGCTGGAGCCGGTGAGCGGGCCGGTCGCGATCATCGTCGGATGGTCGGGCAACGCATCCACGCGCTCGCGAACGAGAGCGATGTTCGGGTGCCGTTCGATTGCCCGTGTGATCTCGGCGGCAAAGCCTTCGCGGTCGACGGCCAGCGCCGAGCCGGCGGGGACGCGATGCGCATCGGCGGCGCGCATGATCAGCGAACCGAGCGCACGCATTTCCTGGTGGAGCAGGCCGACGGCGTTGTGCTCGGCGTCATCGGAGCGGAAGCTGTTCGAGCAGACCATCTCGGCCAGGCGGTCGGTCTCGTGCGCAGGCGTCCTGTCCCCGCCGCCGCGCATCTCGCTGAGCCGCACCTTCAGGCCGGCTTCGGCGAGCTGCCATGCGGCTTCCGAACCCGCGAGCCCGCCGCCAATGATCTGGATGTCGAAGGACATGCGGGGGCTGTTAGTCCGCCCTGTCCGCGCTATCCAGCCGCCATGCGCATCTTCACCATCGGATACGAAGGCACGACGATGGCCGAGTTCATCGCGGCGCTGAAGACAGCGGGCGTCTCGCGCGTGATTGACATCCGCGCTGTCGCGAACTCACGCCGACCCGGCTTCTCGAAAAGCCCGCTCCGCAACTCCCTTGCCGAGGAAGGGATCGAATATGTCCACTTGCGCGCGCTCGGGACTCCCGCCGACGGCCGAGCGGCGGCCCGGGCCGGCCGCGTCGACCAGCTGAAGCGGATCTACGCGGGCCAGCTCGAACTCCCGGAGGCGATGGCCGAGGCCGCGCAAATGGTGGCGCTCGCGAGCGAAAAGCCGAGTGCGCTCCTGTGCTACGAACGCGAGCCCGCCGGCTGTCACCGGACGCTACTCCTGAAATCGGCGGCCCCGGACGCGGAGGTCGTCGACCTCTACGCCTGAGCGGGGTAGACGAGCTTTCCGCCGTCCTCCTTGGCGGCGGGAGTGAGCTTCGCGGGTTCCGACCGGCCCTGGGCCATCAGGTGGATCACGCTGCGGCCGCGCTGCAGAAGATGATCGGCGATGATCCGGCGATGGCACCGCCACCATACCGCTTCCGCGCACATGATCGCGGTGCGCCGGCCGGCGGCGATGGCCATCAATTGCTCAAGCCCGCGCCCGAACTCGTCCGACAGCGCATAATCGGCGTAATTGTGGAAGCTTTGGTTGTCCCAATAGCCGTTGACCTCCGGGGGAACGCTTTTCGAGCGGCCGCGAAGGCCGCCCAGCTCGGCAATGCGTTCGTAGCTGACCTGCCATTGCCCGAGCTCGTCCGGAAGCACCTCGAAATTATACTGCGGGTTGGTCCGCGACCTGGGCACGCTTCGGACGTCGACGACCAGCTCGACCTCGCCGGTCCGGAGGATGTCGACGAATTCCGCGATGGTCCGAGTCGAGTGACCGATCGTCCAGACCGGGAGCGGCTCAGACGTTGGGAAGCTCCGCCTGGGTTTCGCCGACGAGCAGCGCCTCGATGTCGGGCACCGGCCGTCCGCTCATCTCCTTGTTGATCGTGCAGATGACGCGCTTCTCGACCTCTTTGTGAAGGCATTTGCGAAGCACGCCGAGCGCCTTGGGCGGCGCGACGATGGCGAGGGCGTCGAAGTCGTTTCGCAGCGCGCGGTCCTTGAGCTCGTCGGCGGCATCCTTGATCCAGCGGTCTTCCTCCTGCTGGTGGAAATCCGCTTCCTCGTAAGTCGAGCGGCCGTAGCCAGCGCTCTGGTGGATTGCGCCGGGTGCGTCGGTCTTGATCTCGCTGTCCTTGCGATCTTCCCGCTGGTCGTGCGCCTCGGTCCTGAGGTCGATCTGGCCCTCGTCCCCCTGGTTGCGGAAGAGGAGCATCTTGCGGCCGTCGGCAACCAGAACAAGCGCATCGTGGGGAAGGGGCATGGCGATGTTTCCTCCTGTTGTGTTTGGAGGAGAAACGCGCTCGCTGACGAAGCGGTTTCCGCCATTCGGCGCAGCGAACGGCGGTCCGTCTCCTACGCGTCGGGCTCGGGATCGACCGGCTTGTCGAGCTCGCTTTCGCCGACGATCGCGCCGGGGACCGGAGCGATGTCGTCGCCGCCCTCGAGCTCGATCTCCTCCTCCTCGCTTTCCTCTATCTTGGCGACGCTGACGACATGCTCACCCTCGGCGACGCGGAAGATTGTGACGCCCTGCGTGTTGCGGCCCATCACCCGGATATCGCCGACGGTGGTGCGGATCATCTTGCCCTGGTTCGTCACCAGCATCAGCGCTTCGCCCTGGTGAGCCGGGAATGAGGCCACGACGCAGCCGTTGCGCTCGGACGTATCGATGTTGGTGATGCCCTGACCGCCGCGGTTGGTCCGCCGATATTCGTAGGCCGACGAGCGCTTGCCGTAGCCGTTCTCGGTGACGGTGAGGATGAACTGCTCCCTTTCCGCCAGCTCCGCGAGCCGCTCGGCCGAGAGCGGGCATTCGCCGTCCTTCTCGCCTTTCCAGGGAGCGAAGCGAAGATAGTCTTCGCGTTCCTCCTGGCTGCGCATCGCGCCGCGCGTCAGGATCGACATGGAGATGACCTGGTCGTCGGCGAGCAGGCGGATTCCGCGCACGCCCGTCGACGTGCGCGAGCGGAACTCGCGCACGTCGGTGGCCATGAAGCGGATCGCCTTGCCGTGACGCGTGGCGAGGAGCACGTCGTCGCCTTCGGTCAGCAGCGACACTCCGATCAGGCGATCGGTCGGATCCGTCTGCTCGTCGCTGTCGTCGTCGCTTTCGACATCTTCCGCAGGTCCGGTGCCGAAGCGCATCGCGATCTTGCCGTTGGACGGGATATTGGTGAAGGCCGCCATGCTGTTGCGGCGCACGGTGCCGTGCGCGGTGGCGAACATGATGTGCAAGGCCGACCATTCCGTCTCGTCCTCGGGGAGCGGAAGCACGGTCGAGATGGTCTCGCCCTCGGCAAGCGGCAGGAGGTTGACCATCGGCCGGCCCTTCGTGTTGGGTCCCCCTTCGGGGAGCCGCCACACCTTCATCCGATAGACGCGGCCGAGGTTCGAGAAGAACAGCACCGGGTTGTGCGTCGAGGTGATGAAGAGGTTGGTGACCGCATCCTCTTCCTTGGTCGCCATGCCGGCGCGGCCCTTGCCCCCGCGCTTCTGCTCGCGGAAGATCGAGAGCGGGGTGCGCTTGATGTAGCCGGTCATGGTTACCGTCACGACCATGTCCTCGCGCTCGATCAGGTCTTCGTCCTCGATCCCGTCGGCAGCGGCAGCGAGCTCGCTGACGCGCGGCGTCGCGAACTCGGCTTCGACCTCGTCGAATTCCTGCCGCATCACCTCGTAGAGGCGGGCGCGGTTGGCGAGGATCTCAAGCAGCTCGCCGATGGACTCGGCGAGGCCCTTCAATTCGTTGCCGATCTCGTCGCGGCCGAGGGCGGTCAGGCGATGGAGGCGAAGCTCGAGGATCGCCTTCACCTGCGCGTCGGACAGCTGGTAAGTGTCCGACTTGCCCTGCGGCTCGACCGCTTCGACCAGGGCGATATAGGGCCTGATCTCGGCGCCCGGCCACTTGCGCGCGAGCAGCTTCTCGCGCGCTTCCGCCGGCGTTTTCGATCCGCGGATGAGCTTCACCACCTCGTCGAGGTTCGTCACCGCCACGACCAGGCCGAGCAGCAAGTGAGCGCGCTCGCGGGCCTTCAGCAACTCGAACTTCGAGCGGCGGGTGATCACTTCCTCGCGGAAGCGGATGAACGCCTCGATGAAATCACGCAGGGTCAGCGTTTCCGGGCGGCCGCTGCGGATCGCGAGCATGTTCGCGGGGAAGCTCGACTGCGCCGGCGTGTGGCGCCACAGCTGGTTGAGCACGACGTCCGGAGTCGCGTCGCGCTTCAGGTCAATGACGATGCGGACGCCCTCGCGGTTGGATTCGTCGCGGATGTCGGAGACGCCTTCGATCCGCTTGTCCTTGGCCGCTTCGGCGATCTTCTCGACCAGGCCGGACTTGCCCACCTGGTAGGGGATTTCGGTGAGGACGATCGAGCGCCGGTCGCCGCGTCCTTCTTCGACATGTGCGCGGCTGCGCATCATGATCGAGCCTCGGCCCGTCGTGTAGGCGCTGCGGATACCCGATAGGCCGAGGATCAGCCCGCCGGTCGGGAAGTCGGGGCCCTTCACATGCTCCATCAGCGCTTCGGAGGTGACCGCCGGATCGTCCATATAGGCGCGGCAGGCGGCAAGCACTTCGCCGAGATTGTGCGGCGGGATATTGGTCGCCATGCCGACCGCGATTCCGCCCGCGCCGTTGACCAGCAGGTTCGGAAAGCGCGCCGGGAGCACCTGCGGCTCGCGCTCGGACGCATCGTAGTTGGGCGTGAAATCGACGGTGTCCTTGTCGATGTCTCCAAGCAGGAAATTGGCGACCTTCGCCAGCCGCGCCTCGGTGTATCGCATCGCGGCGGGCGGATCGGGGTCCATCGAGCCGAAATTGCCCTGGCCGTCGATCAGCGGCACGCGCATCGACCAGTCCTGCGTCATCCGGGCCAGCGCGTCGTAGATCGCCTGGTCGCCGTGCGGGTGATATTTACCCATGACGTCGCCGACGATGCGGCTCGACTTGCGGTACGGCCGCCCGGCGACATAGCCGGCTTCCTGGCACGCGAAGAGGATTCGGCGATGGACGGGCTTCAAACCGTCGCGAACGTCCGGCAGCGCCCGGCTGACGATCACGCTCATCGCGTAATCGAGGTAGCTGGTCTTCATCTCCTCGACGATCGAGATCGGGGCGATGTCGCTGTCGCCCGGAGGCGGCGGGATATTGTCGTCGTTGCGGTCGTCGACCGGCGGCTGAGTGGCCAAGAAACTGTCCTGCTTGTTAGGGGTGCACACGAGAGGTTGCGGCAACGCCGCGCCCCCTTGAGCTAGGTAGTCCATTGCCCCTCGAAGCGCCACCCCGCGCGCGCACGCGCGCGAGCGAAATCGTCAAAAGCGGGCTGCATCCGGCATAATTTTCCAGCTAAATCATGGGGTTCAAAGTCCATTCAGGGCGAATGGGACAAGCTCTTGGCCATCTTTCAGTTAGGGTTTAAGGCGCCGCCGTCATTCGATGCGGGCCGATGCGCCGTCCGCCACAGGAGAAGTTCTCGATGAAGCTGATGATCACCACCGCCGCGCTCGCGATCGTCGCCGCCTCGGCGCCCGCCGCCGCGCAAATGGGCAATTACAATTCGCCGCCGGCAGCACCGCCGGCGCAGGCGATCCCGCCGGAACATGCTGCACCGGCAACCAGCGCTCAGCCGGCCACGCCGCAGAAGCAGATCCACGTTTCGAGCAAGGCGCAGAAGGCGATCGTCGACCTGCAGAATGCCGTGAACAAGAACGATGTCGCGAACATTCCCGCCAAGGTTGCGGCGGCGCAGGCCGTCGCCTCCACGGCGGACGACCGCTACGCGATCGGCCAGCTTCAGCTCAAAGCTGCGCTCGCGGCCAAGAACACGCCCGGCATGTTCGCCGCAGTGGACGCGATCGCCAGCTCCGGCTTCGTCGATGCGGCGACGAGCGCGAAGCTCTACAAGAGCCTCGGCGGCCAGTTCTACAACGAGAAGCAATACGACCAGGCGATCAACGCCTTCCAGAAGGCCTCGTCGGTCGATCCGCGCGACGCCGAGGCTTACACGCTGCTTGGCGAAGCGAAGTTCGCGCAAGGGCAGAAGGCCGATGCCGCGAGCGATTTCCAGCGCGCGGTCCAGCTCCAAACGGCGAGCGGGCAGAAGCCCGACGAAGCGCTGATAAAGCGCGCAGTCAGCGTCGCTTACGAGTCGCAATCGCCGCTCGCGGTGCAGCTCGGACGCGAATGGGCGAAAGCTTATCCGAGCCCCGACAGCTGGCGCAACTCGATCGCCATCTATCGCAACCTCTTCCATCCCGACGAGGAAGGTACGCTCGACCTGCTTCGCCTGATGCAGGTCACCGGAGCGATGACCAGTCCGCACGATTATGCGCTGTTCGCGGAAGCCGCGGCCGACCAGTCGAACTTCAACGAAGCGCAGGCGGTGATCGATGCCGGAATCGCCTCGCACATGGTCGACCCGGCGACCGCCGAGTTCCGCGATCTCGTCAGCGGCCTCAAGAGCAAGCCGAAGGCGACGCCGGCGGATCTCCAGGCGGCGGTCAAGATGTCGACGTCTCCCGTGAACCTGCTGCATATCGGCGACCGCTTTTACGGCATGGGTCAGTTCGCCGAGGCCGCGGACATCTACCGCCAGGTGCTGAACAAGCCGGGCGCCGACAAGGACGTCGCCAACATCCACCTCGGCATGGCGCTCGCCCGCCAGGGCGACAAGGCAGGCGCAACGGCGGCGTTCAACGCGGTCACCGGCCCGAGAGCGGAAATCGCGAAATTCTGGCTCGCCTACGTCCAGCAGCACGGCTAACCGCCGGACTTATTCGGACAAGGGAGGCGTCGGCGCTGCCGGCGCCTCTTTTTTTGCGCCGGAACGGAGCCGATGAACTGTCTCGTTTCGGGATAGTTAAGTGCTGACTCCTTAGCGCGAATTGAACTGTGGTTTAGAGCCGGCACAGCGACTTTCTAACCACATAGGGTATTCGGTGCGTTTCGACGATCGCCTGCTGACCGTTCTGAACCAGCCGGCGGGCGACCGCCGGGACGTTGCGGTGCGCTGGCGCCAGCTGGTCGACCTCGTGGCGCGGGCCGGTTCGAACGCCGCAAATCCATCCGTCGTACAGGCCTTGGAAACCATTCGCGCCGATGCCGCCGAAGTTGACGAGAACCTTCGCGCGGCAGCCGCTCGCGCCGTCGCCGCCTTGCCTTTGCCGCTCGGCCTCCTCGAATTCTTCGCCTCTGACTGCCTGTCGGTGTCGGCGCCCGTGATTGCGGCGGCAACGCTCGATCCCGGCCAGTGGCAGGCCGTGATCGGCGCGGCGGACGAGGAGACACAGCGCTTCATCGAGACCCTCCATCCCGAGATCCGGTCGGCTGCGCGCGAAGAAATGACCGAGACCCTGGTCGAGGCCGAACCCGAGCAGCCGCCCGCACCACCGCCCACGCCGTCGCTGCACGAGGTCGTCGAGCGCATCGAACGGCGCCGGCGAAGCCGATCGATGATGAAGCGCAACGGCGGGATGTCGTCAGGAGAGTCGCCAGGCCTGTTCCGCTGGGAATGCGGGCCCGGGGGAGAGATCGCCTGGGTCGACGGAGCGCCCCGCGGCGCCGTGATCGGCCGCTCGATCGCGCGCGCGCAGGACGGCGAGCAGATCGACGCCGAAGTCGCCCGCGCATTCATGCTTCGGGCGCCGTTCCGCGACGCGAAGCTTTCGCTCACCGGCGAGGGGCCGCTCGCGGGCGAATGGAAGATTAGCGGCGTCCCCGCGTTCGAACCCGCCGACGGCCGCTTCGCGGGCTACCGGGGGATTGCGCTGCGCGAGCAGGACGAAACGCCTCTGCCCGGGCCCGTGGCGGGGCTTCTTTCGGACCCGGATTCGGTCCGCGAGCTGGTCCACGAGATCAAGACGCCGCTGAATGCCATCATGGGCTTCGCGGAGATCATCGAAGGCCAGTATCTGGGCCCCGCGGACCAAAGATATCGCGAGCGCGCGCAGGAGATCGTGCGCCAGGCGCGGCTCCTGCTGACCGCGATCGACGATCTCGATTTTGCGGCGATGATCCACAGTTCGAGCACGCTCGAGCAGCGGCGGGCCGATCTCGGCGCATTGGTCGAACAGATGATTCCAGGGCTTCGGGAACTTGCCAGCGCTCGCAGCGTGGAGATCGACGGGTCGCGATCGACCCGCGACACGAGCGCCGCGACCGAGCCCGAGCTCGCGGACCGGCTCATCTTCCGCATGTGCAGCGCGATCATCGACCGCGGCGCGCCGAACGAACATCTCCGGCTTACGGTCGAACGCGCCGGCGACCGCTCGCGCGTGTCGATGACCAGCCCCGCTGCGCTCGCCGCCGTCAGCGAGGAACAGCTGTTCGGGGGCGACGGGGGGCTCGAGCACGGCTTTCCGCTGCGGCTGGTGCGCGGTCTCGCGCGGCTCGCCGGGGCCGATCTCGTTTTAGGCGAAGGCTCGATTTCCCTGCTGTTCCCGCGCGCCTGACTTGGCGCGACCCGATGCGCCGTCTATCTCCAGAGCGCCGGGGAGGGCCTGTAGCTCAACGGTAGAGCCGGCCGCTCATAACGGCTAGGTTGTAGGTTCGAATCCTGCCGGGCCCACCAGCGCCGCGCACAGGCAATCCGGGAGATTGCCGAGCATGGCGCTCAATCGGTCCGCTGATGGCATCGGGGAGTAGCGCAGTCTGGTAGCGCATCTGCTTTGGGAGCAGAGGGTCGCAGGTTCGAATCCTGTCTCCCCGACCATCAGCCGCACGCCGGACGTCCCGGGGGACGTCCGGACCGGCTGATCCCCTCACCCTCGCCCTCTTCCCTGAAGAGAGAGAGAGGATTCACTTCCCCTTCTTCTCCGACTTGTTGTCGGTCGTCTCATCGCTGTTCGTGGTGGTGATCTTGACGTCCGTGTTGCCGACCTTGTTCTGGATCTTGTCGCCGGTCTTTTGAACGTCGTTGCCGATGTCGGCCGCGATGTTCTGGGCGGTGTTGCCGACGGCCGCCGCCGTGTTCTCGGCGGTGTTCTGGTCATATTGGACGGTGACGGCATTGCCGTTCTTGCTGACGTTGCAGGCGCCGAGCGCGAGCAGGACTGGAATGGCGATCAGGATGCGCATGGGTTCCTCCTTTTGAGGCGGACAACGCCGCATGGCTGTTCCGGCTCCGAATTAAATCTCCGCTAGAGCAGCCGCATCTGGTCGCCTTCGGGAGGGGTGAAGAGGTCGGTCCGAAGGGGGAACCTGGCCTGTCTCAGACCATATTTCTTCGCAGCGATCTCGAAGCGGGTCCTGAGCAGATCGGCCCAGGGGCCTTGCCCGCGCATCCGGCTGAAGAAATCAGGGTCATTGTCGCGGCCGCCGCGGAGCGAGCGGATGGTCGCCATGACTTTCGCCGCGCGGTCGGGATAATGTTCGTCGAGCCAGGCGCGGAACAGAGGTGCGACCTCGTGCGGCAGACGAACCGGGAGATAAAAACCCCCGGGAGCTCCCGCTTCGACGGCGGCCTCCACGATATGCTCGAGCTCGTGGTCGGTGATTTGCGGGACCACCGGAGCGATGGCGACGTAACAGGGCACGCCGGCATCGTTCAGCGCCTTGACCGCGGCGAGGCGCTTGCGCGGCTGGGGGGCACGCGGCTCGAGCGTTCGCGCGACCTTGGGATCGAGCGACGTCACCGACAGCGCGACGGAGGCGATGCGCAGGTCGGCGGCCTGCTTCAAGAGGTCGAGATCGCGCAGCACGCGGTCGGACTTGGTGGTGATGGTGAAAGGATGGCGCGTCTCGAGCAGCAGTTCGATGACCGAGCGTGTGATGCGCCACCGCTCCTCGATCGGCTGATAGGGATCGGTGTTGGTTCCCATCGCGATCGGCCGGCATTCGTAGCCGGGGCGGGAGAGGGCGGCGTGGAGCAGCTGCGCGGCCCTCGGCTTCACGAACAGCCGGGATTCGAAGTCAACGCCGGGCGAAAGGTCGTGATAGGCGTGGGTCGGCCGCGCGAAGCAATAGATGCAGCCGTGCTCGCACCCCCGGAAGGCGTTGATCGAACGGTCGAAGCCGATGTCGGGCGAGCTGTTGCGGGTGAGGATCGACTTGGGATGCTCGATGGTGACCGTCGTCCGCCGCCTGGGAACGCCGTCGAGCGCTTCGACCTGGTCGAGCCATTCGCCTTCGGCGACGCGCTCCTTGAGGTTGAAGCGGGTCGGCGTTGGATTGCGGGTGGCCCCACGCCCATGGCTCGACTCGACCGGCATGGCGCGAGTCTAACCCGCGCGATAGAACATAACAAGAACATGAGCCCGCCGTGCCGCGAGCTTCGCGGCTATTGGCCGAAGTGTACCGCGTTCGTCGGAAAGGACGGCCAATGGTGCTCGGCCATGGCCTTCAGCGTCGGCGTCTCTTCATTGTCGAGGCCCTGGTAGACCCACATGTTCCGCATCACCGACGGCACGTAGTAGCGGGTCTCCCAATAAGGGATGGATTCGATCCACAGGACCGGATCGCCCTTGTCGTTGATACTCGCCCACCTCGCGACCGGCAGCGGGCCCGCATTGTAGGATGCGATGACGCGCGGGAGTTGCCCGGCGGTTGCGGAGCTGCTCCGCATCCGCTCGATGAAGCTCTGCCCGAACTCGAGATTGTAGCGCGGGTCGGTGAGGGTCGAGCGGCTATAGGGGACGCCGGTCGCGTCCGACATCTGCTGCGCGGTGATCGGCAGGACCTGCATCAGGCCGACGGCGCCAGCGGTGCTGACGGCGCTGCGCCGGAACGCCGATTCCTGGACGATGTGGCCGAAGGCGAGCGCGGGATCGACGCGCCAGCCGTTGACCGGCGTCCACTTTGGGTTCGGATAGCGGTCGGCGGCGTCTGCCTGCGCTCCATATTGCCCGTATTTCGCCAGCCACAGCTGGGCTGCCGGCAGATCGAGACGCTTGGCGAGATCGATCAGCGCATGGTGCTCGGACGGAGCGCCGATCTTCGCCTGATGAACGAGCATCTGCTCGGCGAGCGCCGGTTCGCCGATCTTCGCCAGCTCCACCGCCCGCTGCACGTTCGGATATTGGTCGATCGCGGCATTGTAGGCGCTGAACGGATCGTTCCCGAGCTTTGTCGGCATGCCGAGGGTTTCGCGCGCCAGCAGCCCGTAGAAGCTTTCCGGGCCTTCGGGCGAAGTCGCCGCATATCTCAGCAGCCGCTCGACCGACTGGGGACGCCCGGCGGCCTGCTCCGCCCGGGCCGCCCAATAATAGCCGCCGTCGCGAAGCTCGCGCTGGTCGGCGAGCTGCGCGACCTGCTGGAAGGCGCTCGACGCCGCGTTGAAATCGCCGAGGCGCCATGAGGCGAGGCCCGAGACCCACGCGGCCTGGCTCGCCCATTCGCCGGTCGCGCCTTGGCGCCAGGTGTCGGCGACACGGCGCGCATCCATGTCGAGGCCGAGCACGTAATAAATGAAGGCGATGCGGCTCGCGGCCTCGGCGCGCGCCTCGGCCGAAAGGGTCGGCGCTTGTGCGATCAGAAGCGCTTCGGCGCCGCTCGCATTGTCCGCCTTGACCATCGCATCGATCGACGGCCGGAGCTGGTCGGCCGCGGGCTCACGGACCGGATGCGCGCGGTAGCGGACGGGCGCGGAGCCGAGCACGTAGACATTCTTTTCGGGGACGACGAGCAGCGGCGTGGTCGCACCGCGCTTCTGCGCCATCAAGGCGAGTTGGTTGGCTTCGGGAAGCTCGGGCGCCTGGGTGAGAAGGGCCTGAAGCGAGGCAAGGTCGACGACCGGCGATCCCTTGGCGGTGTAGAGCTCGGCCTTCGCGACGGGTGTGAGCACGCTCGGCGGGAGCGCGGCGATGCCCGCCTGCGCGGACGCCCAATTGCCGGCGTCGATCGCATCGAACACCCCGCGCCAGTCTCTCGGCACCGGGACGGTCGGAGCCGCGGGAGCCGGCGTCGGCTGCAGCTGCGGGGTCGAGGTGGGAGTCGTCTGCTGGACGGCGGGCGAGGTGGGCAGGGGCGCGAGCGGATCGCGCGACGGCTGGGCCACAACGGGCGCAGCACAGATCATGGTCCCCAACGCAATCAGCCCCGCCTTCACGATTCGTCCTCCATGAGAAGCAGAAGATCCTGCCATGCCAATGATTTATCTAACGGCCGGTTAACCAAATGCCGCGGATGGAAGGTCGCGACCGTGCGCACGCCCTCGATCTTGTGGACGTGGCCGCGCGCCTGCGCGAGCGGCTTGCCGAGCAGCGCCTGGCAAGGTCCCTCGCCGAGCAGAAGGAGGCGCTCGGGCGCGGCCAGGCGAATATGCGTGCGGGCGATCTCCGCTAGCGCGTCGCGCTCCGCCGGAGTCATGCGCGCGCCGGGCGCGTGGAAGAAGGACAGGGCGGCGCTGTAGGCCGCCTCGACGGGAATGTGGATGGCGGCGAGCATGCGCTTGGCGAGCTCCCAGGCGTCCCCGCCGATCGGGCCGCTCGGATCCTCCGGTGCCTCGGCGAGCATCATGATCGCCGCCCGCTCGCATCCATGCGGGAGGACTCGGCGAGCGGCTCGGCCGGCCATTGGGAGATGCTCGCTCGTCGCCAGCCATTCGCGGAATTGGGCGAGGGTGTCGGGGGCAGGCGTCTCCGCCGGGGCCGGTGAAGCAGCCGCTTTCTCGCGAACGATTGCCGATGCGGGCTTCAGCCAGTTGCGCGCGTCTTCCTGGATGGCCGCGTCGACTCCCGCCTCGAGCCACCAGGCCAGTGCGCTCCGAGCCTCGGCAGCACCGACGCTTTCGACTTCCCCTCCCATGGTGCTTTCCTCACCCGCCATTGACGGAGGCGTCAAGGAATTGGCAGGGCAGACGAGTCGAATTGTGTGGAGGACGCGACGAGAGGATGAGCGAGCGCGAATCCATGCAGTATGACGTGGTGATCGTCGGCGCCGGTCCCGCGGGCCTGAGCGCGGCGATCCGGCTCAAGCAACTGGCCAATTCCGCGGGTCGCGAGCTTTCGGTCTGCATCCTCGAGAAAGGCAGCGAAGTCGGCGCACACATCCTCTCGGGCGCGGTGATCGACCCGCGCGCGCTCGACGAACTGGTCCCCGACTGGAAGGACAAAGGCTCGCCGCTGACCGTGCCGGTCAGCGAGAATCACCATTGGGTGCTGACGCGCAGCGGAAAGTGGGCGTTCCCGCACTTCCTGATGCCGCCATTCATGAGCAGCCGCGGCACCTACACTTTGAGCCTCGGCAATTTCTGCCGCTGGCTCGCGGTGCAGGCGGAGGAGCTCGGCGTCGAGATCTTCCCCGGATTTCCGGCGGCCGAAATCCTGTTCAACGAGGACGGGTCGGTGAAGGGCGTCGCCACCGGCGACGTCGGCATCGCGCGGGACGGGTCGCACCGCCCGGACTATCAGCCGGGGATGGAGCTGCACGCGCGCTATACCTTCTTCGCGGAAGGCGCGCGCGGGCATTTGACCAAGCGGCTGAGCGAGATCTTCAAGCTGCGCGAGGAAAGCGGACCGCAGGTTTATGGTCTTGGAATCAAGGAATTATGGGACATACCTGCCGAGAAACATAAGCCCGGACGAGTGATCCACACGCAAGGCTGGCCGCTCAAGGACGCGTGGGGAGGAGGCTTCCTCTACCACCAGGACAACAATCAGGTCGCGCTCGGCTTCGTGGTCTCGCTGGACTACGCCAATCCCTATCTCTCGCCGTTTGAGGAGATGCAGCGCTGGAAGACGCACCCCGCGATCGGCGCCGAGATCGAGGGCGGCCGGCGCGTCTCCTACGGCGCGCGGGCGATCAACGAGGGCGGGTTCCAGGCGATTCCGAAGCTCGTGTTTCCGGGCGGCGCCTTGATCGGCTGCTCGGCGGGGTTCGTGAACGTGCCGCGGATCAAGGGCACGCACACCGCGATGAAGTCCGCGATGCTTGCGGCCGAAGCGGCGTTCGAAGCGATTGCGTCGGATCGGTCCGGTGATCTGCTCGAAACCTATCCGCCCGCGCTCCACAGGAGCTGGGTGGCGAAGGAGCTCAAGGGCGTGCGCAACGCGCAGCCGGCGGTTGCGCACTGGGGCAATACTGCCGGTACGCTCTATGCGGGGCTCGACCTCTGGCTCAACCATCTGGGGATCGGGGTGCCGTGGACGTTGAAGCTCCGGCCGGACAACACGACGCTTCGCCAGAAGGACCAGTCGGCTCCGATCGACTATCCGAAACCGGACGGCGTGCTGACCTTCGACAGATTGTCTTCGGTCTTCGTATCGAACACCAATCACGAGGAAGACCAGCCGGTTCATCTGACGCTCAAGGACGCGGACATACCCACGGCCATCAACCTGCCGGTTTATGCGGGGCCCGAGCAGCGCTACTGCCCGGCAGGCGTCTATGAATTTGTCGACGGCGGGAACGGTGAACCGAGGCTCCAGATCAACGCCCAGAACTGCGTCCACTGCAAGACGTGCGACATCAAGGATCCGACCCAGAACATCAACTGGGTCACACCCGAAGGAGGCGGAGGCCCCAATTACCCGAACATGTAAATTGCTCTGCGGCGCCGCTTTGGCGGCGATCGTCTCGCTTCCGATCCCGGCCGCGGCGGCGACGCTTTCCACCGGCGATCCGGCGCTCACCTATGTCGAGGCGCGCGCTGCGGCCATGAACGGCGAGCATGTACGCGCGGCCGAGCTGCTCGCCAGCCTCGCGGACGCCGAGCCGGGCAACATCCAGTTCGCGCAGCAGGCGCTCGCCGAAGCGATCGGGGCGGGGCAGATGGACCTCGCGCTCGGCCTCGCCGCCAAGATTCCCCCGGCAAAGCTGTCGACCGACGCTCGGCTGCTGCTCGCGACCGACGCGGTCAAGCAGCACCATGTCGAGCGGGCGCTGCCGTGGCTGACCAATGCCGCCGCCACCGGCGACCTCGCCTTCCTTGCGCCGCTACTCACGGCCTGGGACGCGGCGGAGCGCGGCGACCAGGCGCGCGCGCTCGCCAGCCTCGACCAGATTCCGGCGAACAGCCTGCTCGCGCCGCTCCAGGATGAGGAGCATGCGTTCATCCTGCTGAAGTTCCGCCGTGCCGCGGACGCCGAACCCTATGCGCGGCGGGCAATTGCCGCCGCCGGCGCGCGCGAGAGCCGGGTGAGGCTCGCCCTTGCCGACGCGTTTCTCGCCGCGGGCGACCGGACTCGCGCGCTGGCGATGGTCGACGGGATGGGCAGCGATTCGCCTGCGGCCCACCAGCTCATCCTGTCAGGGAAGCGAAACGGGGAAGCGATCGACACCGGCGCCAAAGCGATGAGCGCTGTCCTCACGGCATTCGGCGCGGAGATCGCGCGCCTGCAGCGAAGCGCGCCGCCCGTCGGGCTGGTTCAAGTCGCGCGCTACGCCGACCCGACGAATGTCAGCGCGACCGCGCTGCTCGCCTTGCTGCTGCAAGCCAGCGGCCGCGGTGACGAAGCGCTCGCGCTGCTCTCCGCGGTTCCGCAGAACAATCCCGAGATGTTTCAGGTGCGCGACGTGCAGGTGCGATTGCTGACTCAGCAGAAGCGGCTCGACCAGGCTTATGCGATCGCTGCCGCCGCGGCGAACGACCGCTCGGCCGGTGCCGGCGACTTCTCGCGCCTCGGCGACGTGCTCGAAGCGATGGACCGCCACGATGAGGCGGCGGCCGCGTTCGCACGCGCCTTTGCGCTCGCCCGCCCGCAGGGAGACAAGACCGAGTTGTGGTCGCTGTTGCTGCTCCAGGCCAATGCGCTCGAGGAAGCGAAGCGCTGGCCCGAAGCCAAGGCGGCGCTGCAGAAGGCGCTGAGCCTGGCGCCCGACCAGCCGCTGCTGCTCAATTTCCTCGGCTATGCGATGCTCGAGCGGGGCGAGAACGTGGATGGCGCCGAGGCAATGATCCGCAAGGCGAGCCAGCTCGCGCCCGACGACGCCTCGATCACCGATTCGCTCGGCTGGGCCGAGTTCAAACGCGGGAAGGTCGACGACGCGATCGAGACGCTCCAGCGCGCTGCCGAAAAGGACCCCACCCAGGCCGAGATCCAGGAGCATCTCGGCGATGCGCTCTATACGTCGGGCCGCCGGTTCGAGGCGCGCTTCGCCTGGCAGGCTGCGCTGGTCACCGGCGAGGACAAGATTGCGGAACGGGTGAAGGCGAAGCTCGCGTCGGGCCTCAACCCGGCTGACGCCGCCCCTTGACCGCGGCGCAAGAGATTGCGCCCGCGAAGCTCAATCTCGCGCTTCATGTGAGAGGGCGGCTGCCCGACGGCCGCCATTCGATCGAGACGATCTTTGCCTTCTGCACCGACGGCGACCGGCTGAGCGGAGAGGAAGCGGGTTCGCTGTCGCTGACAGTGACCGGGCCGTTCGCGGAAGATCTCGAGGTGGAGGCGGACAATCTCGCCCTCAATGCCGCGCGCGCTCTCGCGGAGGCCGCGGGCGTCAAGGATGGAGCCGCGCTCACGCTCGACAAGCGGCTGCCGGTCGCATCGGGAATCGGCGGCGGGTCGGCCGATGCCGCGGCCGCGCTGAGGCTGCTGACGTCATTGTGGCGCATCGACCCTCGCTATGCGGAAGAGGTGGCACCGGCGATCGGAAGCGATGTTCCGGCCTGCCTGCTGAGCCTCCCGGCGCGCGGCGAGGGCGCGGGGGACCGGCTGACGGCGCTGGCGCTTCCCGAGCTTGCGGGAGCTCCGGTGCTGCTGGTGAACCCGCGTGTGCGCCTGTCGACCGCGCAGGTCTTCGCGGGCTGGGACGGTGAAGACGGTGGGCCGCTCGACGACTGGCGGGACGGCCGCAACGACCTCCAGCAGCCCGCCATCGCACTCGTGCCGCAGATCAAGACGGTGCTCGCGTGGCTGACGGTCCAGTCGGGCGCCAGCTTCGCGAGAATGTCGGGCTCGGGCGCGACCTGCTTCGGCTTGTTCGAGACCGAGGAAGCGCGCGACTCTGCGGCCGATGCCGTCCCGCGCGAATGGTGGCGCCTGGCGACCTACCTGCGCTAGACGCCGCGGCGATGACCGGCCGCCCGATCCTCACTGCCGAAGCGATGCACGCGGCCGAGCAGGCCGCGATCACGGGCGGGACCAGCGTCGAGCAGCTGATGGAGCGAGCGGGCGCGGCGCTCGCCGCGGCCGTGCATCGGTTCGCCGGGCCGACGCGCGCGCTCGTGCTATGCGGGCCGGGGAACAATGGCGGCGACGGCTATGTCGCGGCCCGGCACCTCGCCGAACGCGGCGTCAAGGTCCGTGTCGCGGCGCTTAGCGAACCCAAGAGCGACGCGGCCAGATTGGCGCGGTCCGGATGGAAGGATGAGGTCGAGGCGCTGACCGGCGAGACCACCCCCGCGCCACTGCTTGTCGATGCACTATTCGGAACCGGTCTCAAGCGCGGGCTCGAGCCTGATGTTGCCGAACAGCTTTCGCGGCTTTGCGCCGAAGCCGTCGTGAAGATCGCCTGCGATCTGCCGAGCGGCCTCGAGACCGACAGCGGCGCGGAGCTCAGTCATGTGCCTCCCTTCGACATGACGGTGACGTTTGGCGCGCTTAAGCCCGCGCATCGTCTCTTCCCAGGAATGCTCAAATGCGGGCGCGTGGTGCTTGCCGACATCGGCATCGACGCGAGCGCGGACTGGCACGAGATTGCTCCGCCCGACGTTCCGGCCCTGAATCCCGGCGGGCACAAATATGACCGCGGACTGGTCCACGCGCTGGCCGGCGAGATGCCGGGCGCGATTGCGCTCTCCGCGAAGGCCGCTGCGCATGCCGGAGCCGGCTATGTCCGCGTCAGCACGTCGCGCAGCATCGACGGGCTTCCTTCGGCGGTGGTCCAGATGGACACAGCACCGGTGAACGACGAGCGCATCGGCTGTCTGCTCGTCGGCCCGGGGCTCGGCGATATCCCGCAGGTGCTGACTCTGGCCCTGACGTCGAAGGCGCCCAAGGTGCTGGATGCCGACGCGATTTCGTACCTCGGGGAACCAGAGCGGCTGAAAGGCCAGGATGCGATCATCACGCCGCACGAAGGCGAGTTCCGGCGGCTGTTCGGCGAAATTGAGGGAACCAAGCCCGAGCGCGCGCTCGAAGCGGCGAAGAAATCGGGCGCGGTCGTCGTCTACAAAGGCGCCGACACATTGGTCGCCTCGCCGGACGGCCGCGTCGGATTCCGCCCGCCGGCGCCGGCATGGCTTGCAAGCGCGGGAACAGGCGATGTCCTCGCCGGCACGATCGCGGGAATGCGCGCACGAGGGCTGCCGGCTTTCGATGCGGCATGCGCGGGCGTGTGGCTCCAGGGGCGCGCGGCGGAAATCGCCGGGCCCGAGATGATCGCCGACGATCTGGCGCAAGCGATCGGCGACGCCTTGTCGTCGATCCGGTAGCGCTTGCCCTGATGCCGACCCGCCGCCATGCTTGGATCGTAGGACAGGGAGAAGGCTTCAAATGAATCGCAGCTTCTTGGCGCCGCTTCTCGCGAGCGCCGTGCTGGTGCCGTCCTCGGCGCTGGCGGACGAAGGCATGTGGACCTTCGACAATTTCCCGATTGCCAAGGTCAATGCCGAATATGGGACGCATATCGACCAGGCATGGCTCGACCATGTCCGCGGCGCGTCCGCGCGCCTGTCGACCGGCTGCTCGTCGTCGGTGGTCACGGCGACCGGCCTGCTGCTTACCAACAACCACTGTGTCGCCGGATGCACGCAGGACCTGTCGACCAAGGCGAACGATTATTACACCCACGGCTATATCGCCCACGGCCGGCAGGAAGAGCGGAAGTGCGCCGGCATGCAGGCGGAAATCCTCGCCGCGATCAGCGACGTCACGGCGCAGATGCAGGCAGCGGGGAGGGGCCTTACAGGCGAAGCGTTGGTGAAGGCGCGCACCGCCGCTGAAGCGACGATCGAAAAGCAGGGCTGCGGCGACGATCCGCGCTTCCGCTGCCAGGTCGTCGACCTTTATCACGGCGGGCAGTTCAAGCTCTACAAGTACCGCAAATATTCGGACGTGCGCCTGGTCTTCTCGCCGGGCGTCCAGACCGCCTTCTTTGGCGGCGATCCCGACAATTTCAATTTCCCGCGCTACGACCTCGATAGCGCGTTCGTGCGCCTGTATGAGAATGGCTCGCCGGTCGCGACACCCGATCACCTGAAGTGGAATGCCAGCGCTCCGACTGCGGGCGAGCCGGTGTTCGTGTCGGGCAACCCCGGCGGTACCGACCGACAGCTGACGGTTCCCCAGCTGGAAACCCAGCGCGACCTGCAGATCCCGATGACGCTGGTGCAATTCTCCGAGCTTCGCGGCAGGCTGATCCGCTTCAGTGAGGAATCGCCCGAGAACAAGCGCATCGCGCAGGACCTGCTGTTCGGGCTCGAGAATTCGTACAAGGTCTATTTCGGGCGTCTGTTCGCGCTCAACAGCGGCGATTTACTCGCGCAGAAGCAGGCGCAGGAGACGGCGCTTCGGGCGAAGGTGGCGCAGCTCAACCTCGGCCCGGAATTCGGCGACCCGTGGGCGACGATTGCGAATGCGCAAAAGGACCTCGCCGCGCTCTATTTGCCCTATCGGATGGTCGAGGGCGGACCGAGCGGGTCGGACCTGTTCAGCTATGCGCGCAGCCTGGTTCGCGCGGCGGCAGAGCGGCAGAAGCCGTCGGCCGAGCGCCTGCCCGGTTATTCGGACACCCAGCTTCCGCTGCTCGAAAAGCAGGTGCTCGACGTCAAGCCGGTCTATCCGAAGCTCGAGCAGCAGCTGCTGGAGTTCTGGCTGTCGAAGTCGCGCGAATATCTGACCGCCGACAACCCTTACACGCACCTGCTGCTTGGCCGGGACAGCCCCGAGGATCTGTCAGCGCAGCTCGCCCAGTCGAAGCTGGGGGATGCCGCGGTCCGGAAGCAACTATGGAACGGCGGATGGGCCGCGATCCAGGCTTCGAAGGATCCGATGATCCAATATGTGCTTCGGATCGACCCGGAGGCGCGCAAGCTCAGGACCGAGTATAACAACCGGGTGACCGGCCCGGTCACCGCGGCGTCGGAGAAGATCGCCAAGGCGCGGTTCGCCGCCTACGGCGACACGATCTATCCGGACGCGACCTTCACCCTACGGCTGTCCTATGGGAAGATCGAGGGCTGGACGCACAACGGCACGACCGTTCCGCCGTTCACCTACTTCAAGGGGTTGTACGAGCGCGCGACGGGCAAGCCACCGTTCGAGCTCGACCCGCGCTGGGTCGCGGCCAAGGGAAGCCTCAACCCCGACACGGTGTTCGACATTTCCAGCAGCAACGACATCATCGGAGGCAATTCGGGCTCGCCGCTGATCAATGCGCGGGGCGAGGTAATCGGCGCGATCTTCGACGGCAACATCTACAGCCTCGGCGGCGACTACGGGTACGATCCGGTGCTGAACCGCGCCGTCTCCGTGTCGACCGCGGCGGTGAGCGAGGCCCTGCGCAAGGTCTATCATGCCGACGCGCTCGCCGACGAGCTTGCGGGGAGCTGAGCGGTATCGGAGCTGGCCTCAGAGCATGAGCTGATCGTCCGGATCGCGGCGCGCGGCGACGGCGTGACCCTAAGCGGCCGGCATGTGCCGTTCGGCGTGCCGGGCGACGCGTTGCTCGACGACGGGGCGCTGGCGCCGGGGCCGCACCACCAGGCGCCGCCTTGCCGTCACTTCCCCGAATGCGGCGGGTGCCAGCTCCAGCACGCCGATGACGAAGCCTATCGCGCCTATCTCGTTTCGCGGGTCGAAGCGGCGCTGGCGCAGCACGGTCTCGAAACCGATGTCCGCGATCCGCACCTGTCGCCGCCCTGCTCGCGGAGGCGCGCGGCGCTCCGTGCGCTCAAGGTGGGCAAATCCATGGTGCTCGGGTTCAACGCCGAGAAATCGCACCGCATCGTCGACATGCGCGAGTGCCACATCCTGCGACCGGAACTGTTTGCGCTGGTCGAGCCGCTGCGGTTGCTGCTCGCTGGATTGATCGAGCCGAGGAGTGCCGCCGAGGTGCAGCTGACGCTGATCGACGGCGGTGCGGATGTGTTGCTGAAAGGCGTGGCGGCGGACGGGCTCAGCGCGATCGAGCAACTGACGTCATTCGCGTCGCAGCACCGGCTGGCCCGCCTCAGCCTCGACCGGGGGCTCGGCCCCGAGACCCTTTACGAGCCGCAGCCGGCGACAGTCGCGCTGGCCGGAACGAGCGTCGGCTTTCCGGTCGGCGGCTTCCTCCAGGCGACCATGGATGGGGAAGCAGCGCTCGTAGAATGCGTTCGAGACGCCGTCGGCGAGGCGACGGCGATTGCCGACCTTTTCGCGGGCATCGGGACATTCGCCCTTGCAACGGGCGCCAGCTATGCGGCCGAGGCGTCGCGCGACGCGGCGGCGGCGCTGAAGCGTGCTGCGCCGCGGATCGCCGTCGAGCATCGCGACCTTTATCGCCGCCCGCTCGATCCGACCGAGCTCGGGCGGTTCGACGCGGTGATCCTCGACCCGCCGCGCGCTGGCGCCGAGCAGCAGGCGGCGGCGCTTGCAGCCTCGGAAGTCCGGTCGATCGCTTACGTCAGCTGCAACCCGGCAACCTTCGCGCGCGACGCGAAGACGCTGACGGACGGCGGCTACTCACTCGCATGGATGCTGCCGGTCGGCCAGTTCCGCTGGTCGACCCATGTCGAGCTGGCGGCCTGCTTCACCCGTGGTGGTAGAGGAAAATCGCCGCGTGGATCGTGAGTGCGATGAGGCACAGGGTTGATAACAGGAACAGCAGGAAGCGGACCGGGACGACGTTGACGGTCGCCTGGAATAAGCTGTGGAGGATCCGAAAGCCGACATAGCCCCAGGCGAGCCAGACGTTGATCCGGGCGTCGAAGCCCATCAGGATCAAGGCAAAGACGATCGCGTAGAAGATTGTCGGCTGCTCCATCAGGTGCTGGTAATTGTGGGCCGGCCAGTTGCGCCTTCCGGGGTCCTCGCGCTCGAGGTCGGCGCCGCGAGTCCCCTCGGGGATCTTGCGCCCGCGCAGCTGCGGGGCACGCGCGACGCACAGCCAGAAGAACATGACGATGGACCAGGAAACCAGCGCAACGACCGGCGCGAGCAACGGACTGATGGGCATTCGCGAACCTTCCCCTTTTTGTCGAGCCAAGGTGCGCCAAGTTGCGCCGATCGGCAATCCGGTTGCTGGGGGCCCGTGGATGTGTGACCATCGCTCATGGCCGGGGGTGAAAAGCCGAGATCCAGACTGAGCCGCAGCCAAATCGCTTCGGTCGCGGCGGGCAACGCGCTGGAGTTCTACGACTTCGTCACCTACAGCTTCTTTGCCGTCCAGATCGGCCGCAGCCTGTTCCCCGGAGACGCGAACCAGTCGCTGGTCCTGTCGCTCGCGACCTTCGGCGTCGGGTTCATCAGCAGGCCGCTCGGCGGATTGATCATCGGCCGAATGGCCGACCGCCGCGGCCGCAAGCCGGCGATGATCCTGTCGTTCAGCCTGATGGGAATCGGAATCGTCGGGCTCGCGCTGACGCCGTCCTATGCTGCGATCGGCGGTGCGGCGTCGCTGATCGCGGTGCTGTTCCGCCTGGTCCAGGGATTCGCGCTTGGCGGAGAGGTGGGGCCGAACGCCGCGTTCCTGATGGAAGCGGCGCCGCCGAACAAGCGCGGCTTCTATCTATCGATCCACCTTGCGACCGCCGATGCAGCGACACTGGCTGCCGGGCTCGTCGGCCTCGCGCTGTCGTCGCTGCTTACAGGTCCGCAGCTGGACGCCTGGGGCTGGAGAGTCGCTTTCCTCATCGGCGCGTCGATCGTGCCGTTCGGGCTCGCCCTTCGCCGAACGCTCGAAGAGACGCTTCCGGCCGAAGCGAAGGCGCCGGCGCCGGCGGGCAGCCTACGTCCGCTCCTGCTCACCGCCGCGGCCGGGATGATGATCCTCGGCGCGGGGACGGTCAGCAATTACACGCTCGATTATCTCACTACCTACGCGCAGGACACGCTGCACATGGCGGTACGTTCGGCGTTCGGCGCCACGATCGTCCTCGGGCTCGTCGGCGCGCTCAGCGATCTCGCGACCGGCCGGCTGGTAGACCGCTTCGGCCCGAAGCGGGTCCTCGTCGGACCGTGGCTGGCACTGATGTTGCTGGCGGTGCCGACCTTCTACGTGCTGGCGGAGGTGCGCAGCCCTGCCGCGCTGTGGGGCGCGACAGGGTTGCTGACCCTGCTCCACATCTTCGGGTCGTCGGCGGCGATCCTGCTCTTCATCCTCGCGCTCCCCGCGCGTGTCCGCGCCGGCTCGCTGAGCCTCGTCTATGCGCTGGCGATCGCGATTTTTGGCGGGACGACGCAAGTGACCGAAAAGCTTCTGATCCGCTGGACGGGCAGCTCGGTCGCACCCGCGTGGTACATGGCGGCGGCGGTTGCGGCAGGGCTGATCGGAGCCCTGCTGATTCGCGAACCAGAGCGCTCCGCTTAGTCGAACAGCTTCGAGAACCGCCTTTTCTCGCGGTTGCGCCAGGCGCCCCGGTGCCAGGCGTCGCTGGCAAGGAGCGGGAGGACGCTGGTGGCCTCCGCGAACACCATCTGTTCCATCGCCGTCGACACCTTGCCCCAGCTCGCGGCCTCCTGCAGCGTCGAGGAGGAGCAGGCGCCGTCGCGCACGTCGGCGACGGTGATCTGGACCGCGTATTTGTGCACCTCGACATCGTCGTGGCCGAGGATTTCCGCACACACCACAGTGTCTTGCGTGAAGTTCTTGGGAACGCCCCCGCCGATCATCAGAAGGCCTGTCGTGCCCGCCTTAATCTTGATGTCGGTGAGCTCGCGGAAGTCGGCGATGCTGTCGAGCGTCATGTAATGGCCGCCGCGCTTCATCGCGTCGACCTGGTGCTTGACGAGACCGAACCCCGCCGAGCTGTCGGTGAACGCGGGACAGAAGATTGGCACGTCGTTCTCATAGGCGAGCTGGACGAGGCTGCCGGGCTTCTTGGCGTTGCCATCTGAAAGCCACTTGCCCATCTCGCGGATGAAGGCCCGGCTCGAGTAGGGACGCGGCTCCAGGCTGTCGGCGATCAGGCCAATCGTATGGTCGCAATCCTGCAGCTTCTCTTCGTCGATATAGGTGTCGTAGATGCGGTCGATGTAGAGCGAACGCAAAGTATCATCGTCAGGAATTTCATTGGCTTGGTAGTGCTTGTGGCCAAGCGCCTCGAAGAAATCCATGTCGACGATCGTGGCCCCCGTGGCGACGATCGCGTCGACCATGTTGGAGCGGACCAGTTCGGCATAAAGATCCATGCAGCCCCCGGCCGAGGTCGAGCCCGCGACAACGAGGATGATCGAGCAATCCTTGTCCTCGAGCATGGTGTTGTAGATCTTGGTCGCCCGCGCGAGGTCGCGGCTGGTGAAGCTCATATGACCCATCGCATCGACGATCGGGCGCGCATCGAACTTGGTGATGTCGATATGCTCGACCGGGCTGGACAGCAGCTCCGCCTTGCGGGTGTCGTTGATCCGGTCGGTGTCCTGCACCTTGATCAGCGTGTCAGTCGTCATTTCATGCTCCAATTGCCGCCGGGCTCTCGGGCGCCGGCTTATTCACAAGGGCATGTCGTTTCGCACGGGGGACAGCCTCACCCCGAAAACCCGCTCCTAGCGCGGAATCGCTATAGCTTCACCACGTTCGAGCGTTTGGGTGCGCTGGCGCCGTAGAGGCTGGCCATCGGTTCGTCTTCGACGATGGCCGAATGGGTCACGCCGAAGCCGTTGAACTGGGTGCGCATCGCGCAGCCATAGGCGCCGAGCATGCCAATCTCGACATAATCGCCGGGACCGACGTCCGCGGGCAGTTCGAACGGACCGGCCATGCGGTCGAGGTCGTCGCAGGTGGGGCCGTAGAAGCTGAATTTCATCGGGCGCACGCGCGATTGTTGTTCGCGAATCAGCCGCACCGGATAGCGCCAGCCGATGTGCGCGGCGTCGAACAAGGCGCCGTACGCGCCGTCGTTGATGTACAGCTCGTCGCCGCGGCGCCTTTCGACCCGGACGAGCACGCTCGCATATTCGGCGCACAGAGCGCGGCCGGGCTCGCACCAGAGCTCTGCCGAGTAGCTGATAGGAAGAGCTTCATAGGCCTGGTGGATGACCGCGAAATAGGTTTCGAGCGGCGGCGGCTCCATGCCCGGATAGGAAGAAGGGAAGCCTCCACCGACGTCGACGATATCCACCGTGACCGCGGCGTCGACGATCGCTTCGCGAACGCGAGTCATCGCTTCGGCGAACGCAGCCGGAGTCATTGCCTGGCTGCCGACGTGGAAGCAGATGCCGAGCGCGTCCGCCGCCTGGCGGGCCGCGACGAGAAGCGCGCTGACGTCGCGCGGGTCAGCGCCGAACTTCGAAGCGAGGCTGAGCTTCGCGTGGTCGGAGCTGACGCGGATCCGCACCAAGAGATTGAGGTCGCTCGCCGGAACGCCGTCGTTCGACGTCGCGCGGACGATCTTTTCGAGCTCCTCGGCCGTATCGAGGCTGAAGGTCTTCACGCCATGGTCGAAATAGGCCTCGGCGATGGCTTCCTCCGCCTTCACCGGGTGCATGAAGCAGATCACCGCCTGCGGAAGCGTCTGGTGGACGAGACGCACTTCCCCGATCGAGGCGACGTCGTAATGAGTCACGCCCGCGTCCCACAGGATGTGCAGGAGGTCCGGCGACGGATTCGCCTTGACAGCGTAGAGAGAGCGGCCCGGGAACTTGTCGACGAAAAAGCGGGCAGCGCGCCGCGCGGCATGCGGGCGCAGCAAAGTCACCGGTTCGACCGGTCGGAGCTTGGCGATAGCGGCAGCCCCCCGGCTACCGGTCGGGGCGGCGGCTAGCCCCAGCGCGCGATGTGGCTTGAACAACTCAAGGGACCTCCAACAGGCACGTTCATCCAAAAAGCTGCCTTGCGGTTGGAAGTCCCATGGGGCAGCGGGGGCGATATATGTGTGGGGTCTAAGTCTGTAAAGATTCTTGAGGCTCAGGATTAAGATTTCCCTGCCGTATGTCGCTGATCTGCAACGGCTAATCGAATAGGTGAAATATCAACCGCTTAGCTGATTATCCCCAAGTCACGCGCGATGACGTGGTCGAAGCCGCGCGCCGGATCGAAGGCCTGGTCGAGCGAACGCCGCTGGTCGAGAGCGAAGTGGGCGGCCTCGCCCTTTGGCTCAAATGCGAATGCCTTCAGACCGGCGGGGCGTTCAAGCTGAGGGGCGCGACCAACCGGCTGCTGCAGCTGTCCGGCGAAGAGCGCGAGCGCGGCGTCGTCGCCTTTTCCTCCGGCAACCACGCACGCGGCGTCGCCATCGCAGCACGACGCCTGGGCATGCGTGCGATCATCGTCATGCCGTCCGACGCCCCGCAGGTGAAGGTCGATGGCACGCGGGGCGAGGGCGCCGAGATCATCTTCTACGACCGGCGGACGGAGAGCCGCGAGGAGATCGCAGCGCGAATCTCTGAGGAGACGGGCGCCACGGTGGTCCCGAGCTTCGACGATGCCGCGATCGTCGCGGGCCAGGGCACAGCGGGGCTGGAGATGGTCGAGCAGCTTGGCCGGCCGCCCAAGCGGGTCGTGGTCCCATGCGGCGGCGGCGGGCTTGCCTCGGGAATTGCCCTTGCGGTGCCGGAAGCGGAGATGGTCGTCGTCGAGCCGGAAGGCTGGGACGACATGGCGCGCTCGCTCGAGGGCGGCGAGATCGTGCCGGTCGGTGCCCACGCGCCCGACACCTTTTGCGACGCGATCATGACGCCGCGGGTCTCTCCCATCACCTTCGGGATCCTGCATGCACGCCATGCGCGCGGGGTTTCCGTCACTGATGCCGAAGTCGAAGACGCGATCCGCTTTGCCTGGGAGAAGCATGGCCTGGTGGTCGAGCCGGGCGCATCCGTGGGCCTAGCTGCCCTCCTCGCAGGCAAAATTCCGCCGATGGACGATACGGTAGTTGTCGTGTCGGGGGGAAATATCGATCCGGCGCTTCACGCGCGGATCATTGGCCAGGCGGCCTAGGCGACGTTGCGGGTCTTGTACTCGCCGGGTTCGACGTGGTTCGGGCTGGAGCGCTCGACGGCCTGGGTTAGCTCCTCGAGCTCGGCGGCGAGCGTTTTCAGCTCACCGACCAGGAACCGGCGCTCGCCTTCGGCGACGGATTCAGAGGCGTCGATGAGCGTGTCGAGCATCATGGCGATGCACGGCAAGATCGTCTCCTCGATCCTCTCGAACGCCTCTTCAAGGCGCGCCTGCTGCTCACGGAGTGGCATAGCCGCCAATGTGCACCGAAGACCGTTAAGCCTTTGTGAAATAAAGGACGAAATGTGACGGGTTTTTCGTCAGTTGTGATGGCCGTGGGAATGGTCAGCGGCTTCCTGCTGATCGCCGGAGGGGCGAAGCTGGTGAGCGATCGTCAGACCCGCCTGCGCGGCGTTTTGATGATCGTCGCCGCGCTGGTGATCGTCATGAACGTGATGATCTGGACGGTATAGCGGGCTTCACCGGGTCGGTCGCCAGCCGCATGTCGAGATAATCGTCGACCGACTTCATCAGCTGATCGAGCTCGTTGGCGAAGAAATGGTTCGCACCCGGGATCTGCTCGTGATGGATGGTGATGTGCCGCTGGGTCCGGAGCTTGTCGACGAGCTTCTGCACCGCGCTCGGCGTCACCACCTCGTCGGCCTCGCCCTGGATGATGATGCCCGACGAGGGGCAGGGGGCGAGGAAGCTGAAATCGTACATGTTCGCCGGCGGCGCGATCGAGATAAAGCCGCGGATCTCGGGGCGGCGCATCAAAAGTTGCATGCCGATCCAGGCGCCGAAGCTGACGCCCGCGACCCACGTCGTCTCGGCCTCGGGATGGATCGACTGCACCCAGTCGAGCGCCGAAGCGGCGTCTGACAGCTCGCCAATGCCGTTGTCGAACACGCCCTGGCTCTTGCCGACGCCGCGGAAGTTGAAGCGGAGCGTCGCAAATCCACGCCTGACGAACGTCTGGTAAAGCAGCTGGACGAGCTTGTTGTTCATCGTCCCGCCGGCCTGCGGGTGCGAGTGGAGGATCAAGGCGACAGGCGCACGCGGGCGCGTGCCGGGGTGGAATCGGCCTTCGAGACGTCCCTCGGGGCCGGGAAAAATGACTTCGGGCATCGGGTGCTAAGAGCTCGCGAATGAAAATGTCGACGCGCCGACGGGTGCGCCGCGGCGTCGGCTCCTATATAGGGGCGGCCGTTCAACTGGCAATCGGCAGGAATCCTCGGCTTTTGACGACGCCCGACCGGCTCTATCTCGACCATGCGGCGATCACGCCGGTGCTGCCGCAAGCGCGCGAAGCGATTGCCCGAGCGCTCGAGCGGCCCGGGAATCCGAGTTCGCCGCACGCCGACGGCCGCGAGGCGCGCGCCGCGCTCGAGGAGGCGCGGCGGACGGTCGCCGATGCGCTCGGCTGGCGTCATGACGTCATCTTCACCTCCGGCGGGAGCGAAGCGATCCAGATCGCCGCCGGCCGCGCGAAGCCGACGGGCAGGATCGTGGGTCCCACCGAACATGAAGCGGTCATCGCGGCCATGGGAGCGGATACCGCTGTGCTCGCGGTCGATTCGAACGGACTGATCGATCTGGCCGCGCTCGATGTCGCCGTCTCGGGCGAACCGGCGCTGGTTGCGATCCAGCTCGTCAACAACGAGACCGGTGTCATCCAGCCGATCGCCGACATTTGCGAGGTCGTCCGCCGATCGGGTTCGCTGCTCCTCGCCGACTGCGCGCAAGCCGCGGGAAAGATTCCGCTTCCGCAAGCCGACTTCATCGCCATCACCAGCCAGAAGTTCGGCGGCGTACCGGGTTCGGGCGCTCTCGTCGTGAAGGATCTCGCCACTCTCGAAGCGACGGGCGGGCAGGAGCGCGGGTACCGTCGCGGCACCGAGAACCTCCCCGGGATCGTCGGCATGGCTGCCGCGCTCGAATCCGGCGCGTTCGCGGACGCGATGCCGCGCCTCGCAGAGCTGCGCGGGAAGCTGGAGCAGGAAATTCTGGCTGCCGGCGGGCTCGTGATTGCCGGCAATGCACCGAGGATCGCAACGATCGGCGCCTACGCCATGCCCGGCGTCGCCAGCGCGAGCCAGCTGGTTCAGCTCGACCTCGCGGGAATCTCCGTGTCCGCGGGAAGCGCCTGCTCCTCGGGCAGCATGAAGCCGAGCCGGGTGCTGGCCGCCATGGGCGTCCCCGACGAGATCGCCTCGACGGTCATCCGCGTGAGCTTCGGCCCGTCGACGGACGACGATGACATCGACCGGTTCGTTGCCGAGTGGCGCAAGATCGCCGCTCGTGCGAAAGCGAAAGCCGCATGACCTACCTCGATTACCAGGCGACGACGCCGGTCGCGCCCGAAGTCGCGAAGGCGATGCAGCCGTGGATCGAGGAGAAGTTCGCGAACCCGCATTCGCCGTCGCGCTGGGGTAGTGAAGCCGGGGCCGCGATCGAGGTCGCACGCAATCGCGTCGAGGCGGCCATCGGCCTAAGCGGCGGCGGCGTGGCTTTCACCGGCAGCGCGACCGAGGCGCTCAACTGGGCCCTCAAGGGCACGGCCGAGAAGGCGCCTAAGGGGCGGAACCGCATCGTCACCGTTGCGACCGAACATGCCGCGGTCCTCGACAGCTGCGAATGGCTTGCCGGCCGCGGCGTCGACCTGACAGTGCTCCCGGTCCAGCCCGACGGGCGCCTCGACCTCGACCTCCTCGCCCGCGAGCTCGACGACCGCGTGCTCCTGGTCGCGGTGATGCAGGTCAACAATGAGATCGGAGTGACCGAGCCGATCACCGAGATCGCGGCAATGGCCCACGCGTGTGGGGCGCTGATGCTGTGCGATGCG
>Ga0207660_10000220_pt1 | contig 36783 bp, 35 predicted proteins | sample KBSC73BmetaG_FD_184335 | JGI IMG/M metagenome (GOLD analysis project Ga0207660, IMG submission 184335) | Corn rhizosphere microbial communities from Kellogg Biological Station, Michigan, USA - KBS C7-3B metaG (SPAdes) (version 2) | ecosystem: Host-associated > Plants > Roots > Rhizosphere ... | reverse complement strand
GACGTGGGCGGACTCGCAAGCTATGGAGCCGGGGTGTTCGAGAGCTTCAAGGGCATGGCCACGTTCGTGGACAAGATCCTGAAAGGAGCCGATGCGAGCCGGCTGCCGATCGAGCAGGTGAGCCGGATCTCGCTGCGGATCAACGCGGGGACCGCGCGGCGCATGGGGCTGACCGTGCCGCAGGCCCTGCTGGTCCGGGCGGACCGCGTCATCGAATAGCTGCGGAACAGAACGGTCAGGAGAGAGGCATGAGCGAGCGAGAGCTGACGTACGGCGAGGCGGTCAAGGAAGCCATCGCGGAGGAGATGCGGCGCGACCCGCGCGTGTTCCTCATCGGGGAGGACGTGGCCGAGGCCGGCCATCCGTTCAAGACCCTGGTGGGGCTGGTGCAGGAGTTCGGCACCGACCGCGTGATCGACACCCCGATCTCGGAGCCGGGCTACGCGGGCATCGGGGTGGGCGCGGCCATGACCGGCATGCGACCGGTGGTGGACGTGATGTTCGGCGATTTCATCACCCTCACCATGGACCAGATGGTCAACCAGGCCGCGAAGGCCCACTACATGTCGGGCGGCAAGATCAAGGTGCCGATCGTCTTCCGCACCACGCTCGGGGCCACCCGCCGCTCCGCCGCGCAGCACTCGCAGTCGCTCCACGCGTGGGTGAGCCACGTGCCCGGCCTCAAGGTGGCGCTGCCCTCCGGGCCCTACGAGGCCAAGGGGCTCATGAAGACCGCCATCCGCGACGACAGCCCGGTGGTGATCTTCGAGGACAAGATGATGTACCGGGTGAAGGGCCCGGTGCCCGAGGGCGACTACACGATCCCGTTCGGGGTCGCGGAGGTGAAGCGCGCGGGCCGCGACGTCACGATCGTGGCCACCAGCAGCATGGTCCCGGTGTCTCTGGGGGCCGCAAAGCTTCTGGAGGATGTCGGGATCAGCGCGGAGGTGATCGATCCGCGCACCACGTGGCCGCTCGACAAGCAGGCCCTGATCGACTCGGCGAGGAAGACCTCGCGCGCGCTGGTGGTGGACGAGGGCTACGAGCGCTACGGGGTGACCGCCGAGATCGCCTCCGTGATCGGAGAAGGCGCCTTCTACTACTTGGATGCTCCGGTCAAGCGTATGGGTGCCATGGACGTGCCGGTGCCGTTCTCACCGGTGCTCGAGGACCTCACGGTCCCGTCGGAGCAGACCGTCTTCGAGGCCGCGAGGGCGTTGTGTCGCCGCTGATCCCCCTCTCCCCTCCGGGCACGACGATCTCCACCCTCTCCCCTCCGGGGAGAGGGCAGGGTGAGGGGCGAGCCTAGACCGATGCCCGCCAACGTCATCATGCCGGCGCTGGAGCTGGCGCAGGAGACCGGCAAGCTCCTGCGCTGGATCAAGGCGCCCGGCGACATGGTCCGCAAGGGCGAGCCGATCGCCGAGATCGAGACCGACAAGGTCACGGTCGAGCTGGAGGCCCCCGCCTCCGGCATCCTGCAAGACGTCACCGCGCAAGAAGGAGACGTGGTCCCGGTCGGCCACACCATCGCCATCATCGCCGACTCCGCCTCTCCCACCCTCTCCCCTCAGGGGGGCCGTTCCGGCACCCGCGCCCCTCAGGGGAGCGGCGCCGTTCCCACCCTCTCCCCTCAGGGGAGCGGCGCCGTTCCCACCCTCTCCCCTCAGGGGAGAGGGCAGGGTGAGGGGCCCACGTCTGACCGCATCAAGGCCTCCCCACTCGCCCGCAAAGTCGCCGAGGCGCACAACGTCGACCTCGCGCACGTCCGCACCGCGAGCGGCAAGATCGAGAAGGCCGACGTCCTCGCGTACGTGGAGAGCCGGCGGACCGTCGCCACGGCGGGCAACGGCGGGCCGGGGACGATCGTCGCGGCGTCGCCCAAGGCGCGGCGGTTCGCCGCGGAGCGCGGGATCGATCTGCGCGCGCTGAAGGGATCGGGGCCCGAGGGGGCGGTGCTGGCGATGGATGTGCCGGCGGCGGCGGAGCCCACTGGCACCGCGCCCCCCACCTCCGGGCCCCTCACCTCCGCGCCCCTCACCTCCAAGCCCCTCACCCTGCCCTCTCCCCAGAGGGGAGAGGGTGTCGCCGCGGGAGAGGGGGGCGGGATTCCTCGGAGGGGAGTGGAGGACGCTGCGTCCCAGGAGAAGGTGGGAACGGTGTGGCGGGTGATGGCGGAGCGGATGGCCGCGTCGTGGACCAGCGCGCCGCACTTCTTCCTGGTGCGCGAGGTCGCCGTCGCGCGGCTCGGGGCGTGGCTCGACAAGGCGCGCGCCCAGACCGGCGTTCGCATCACGTACACGGACCTCCTGATCAAGCTGGTGGCGGCGGCCATCGTGCAGCATCCGCGCGTGGCGGTCTCGTGGAGGGACGGCGTGATCGAGCGGCACCCGGACGTCAACGTGGGCCTCGCGGTCGCGCTGGAGGACGGACTCGTGGTGCCGGTGATCCACCGGGCCGACACCCTCGGCCTCAAGGAGATCGCGGCGCGGCGCGAGGACCTGGTGGCGCGCGCGCAGGCCGGCAAGCTGCGGCCGGCCGATATCCAGGGCGGCGTCTTCACGATCAGCAACCTCGGCATGTACGGCGTGGACGCGTTCAGCGCCATCGTCAACCCGCCCCAGGCCGCGATCCTGGCCGTGGGGCGCATCACCGATCGCGTGATCCCCGTGGACGGCAAGCCCGCGGTGCAGCCGACGATGGTGCTCACCCTCTCCTGCGACCATCGGGCTCTCGACGGCGCTCGCGGCGCCCGCTTCCTGGGCGCGCTCGCGGACCTGATCGAGGAGCCCCTGACCCTGCTCGTCTGAGGACCCTTGCCATGGCGTTCACCGACCGTTACGGCCTGACCGTCACCACCGACTCGTCCGTCGCCTTCGAGCGCTTCCAGGAAGGCATGGACCACCTGCTGGCCTATGGCCCCGAGGGCGAGACGCGGCTCGCCCAGGCGGTGGAGGCCGACCCCGGCCTCGCGGTGGCGCACACCGGCCGGGCCTTGCTGGCCCTCGTCGCGGGCGACGCCGCCGCCGCGCGCGCCGCGATGGCCCGCGCGCGGGAGACGGTGGGCGGCGCGTCGAGGCGTGAGCGCCAGCACGTGGAGGCCCTCGACGCCTTCGTGGGCGGCGAGAGCGCGCGGGGCTTCGCGCTGGCCGACGAGCACGTGAAGGATTTCCCGCGCGACGCGGTGCTGGTGAACCAGGTGAGCAGCGCGATCGCCCTGGCCGGCGCCGCCGACCGAGAGGAGTATCGGGTCGCGTTCATGGAGCGCCTGGCCCCCGCCTACGGTGACGACTGGTGGTACCAGTCCGCGCTCGCCTTCACCTATCACGAGGTGGACCGCTTCGACGAGTCGCGCCGGCTCTCGGAGGCTTCCCTGCAGAAGTACCCTCGGAACGCTCACGCGGCGCACAACCTCGCCCACATCTCGCTCGAGACCCTCGACTGCGAGGCGGGCGCCGCCTTCCTCGACGAGTGGATGGCGGGCTACGACCGGCGCGCCTCGTTCCACTGCCACATGGCCTGGCACCAGGCGATGTTCGCGCTGCACGCCGGCCGCCACGCGCACGCGATGGAGATCTTCGAGCGCGAGATCCTGCCCTCGAGCAACCCCCGCTCGGCCATGACCGACGGCACCGCGCTGCTCTGGCGGTTGAAGCTCGACGCGGAGGGGGGCGCGCTGCCGTGGCGCGCCCTCGCCGACCTGGCCGAGAAGGTCTCGCGTCCCGGCTTCCTCTTCGGCGAGGTGCACGCCGCCTTCGCCTACGCGGCGTGCGGCGACCAGGCCGCGCTGGACCGGCAGGCGGACGGCCTCCGCGCGCTCGGAGCCAAGGGCCACCCGATCGCGGCCCGCGTGGTGCTGCCCCTCGTGCTGGGCACCGCCGCCTTCGCGGCGGGCGACCACGCGGGTGCCCTGCGCCACTTCGAGCCGGTCGAGGCCGAGATGCACCGCATCGGGGGCAGCCACGCCCAGTGGGAGATCTACGAGGAGACGATGGTGCAGTGCTACCTGGCGCTCCAGCGGTGGGACGACGCCACCCGCCTGATCTCTCGCCGCCTCGCCCGCCGTGCCTCGCCGCGCGACCAGCAGTGGCTCGCGCGCGCCGGCCGGCGCGGTAACTAGTTGCCCGCGGGCGCATGATGATCCGGGAGGCGGGCACATGGCCAAGCTGACGCTCAAGGTGAACGGGACGGCCCGGGAGGTCGAGACCGACGATCCCGACACCCCGCTGCTGTACGTGCTGCGGAACGATCTGGCCCTGACCGGCACCCACTTCGGCTGCGGGCTGGCCCAGTGCGGGGCGTGCACGGTGCTGGTGGACGGTCGCGCGGTGCGCTCCTGCATCGCACCCGCCCGCTCGGTGGCCGGCTCCGAGGTGGTCACGATCGAGGGGCTCGGCTCGCCGGAGCGTCCCGATCCATTGCAGGCCGCGTTCATCGCCGAGCAGGCCGCCCAGTGCGGCTACTGCACCGCGGGCATGGTGATGAGCGCGCGCGCCCTCCTCGCCCGGACGCCGCGCCCCACCGAGCCGCAGGTGCGCGAGGCGCTGGCCGGCAACCTCTGCCGCTGCGGCAGCCACGCGCGGGTCATTCGCGCGGTGCTGCGGGCATCGGGCCGCACGCCGGGAGCGCGCTGAGATGGCGGCCCGGCTCTCGCGCCGCGCCTTCCTCGCCACCGGCCTCGCGGCGGGCGGAGCCCTCATCGTCCGCCTGGGCGGCGACGGGCTCGGCGCGGTCGCGCCCGCGCACGCCCAGTCGATCCCCGACGCGGACCGCTTCCTCGGCAAGTCGCTGGCCCCCGACGCGGTCGACTCCTACCTCGCGGTGCGGGGCGACGGCACCGTCACGATCTTCGTGGGCCGGGTGGACCTCGGCACCGGCTCTCGCATCGCCATCCGCCAGATGGTGGGCGAGGAGCTCGATCTGGCGCCGGATCGCATCGCGATGATCGAGGGCGACACCGCGCTCACGCCGAACCAGGGCGGCACCGGCGGCAGCTACGGCGTGGCCCGGGGCGGCGTCCAGATCCGTCGCGCCGCCGCCACCGCGCGGCAGGCCCTGCTGGGCATGGCCGCGACGCGCCTTGGACGGCCCGCCGCCGAGCTGGAGCTGGCGGACGGGGTGGTGCGCGCCAGGGATGGAGCCGGCTCGGTGGCTTTCGGCGAGCTGATCGGCGGTCGCACCTTCGATCTGAAGATCGACGCGCAGGCCCCGCTCAAGCCGCACGACCGCTTCCGCTTCATCGGCCAGTCGCTCCCCCGGCCCGACGTGCCGGAGAAGGTGACCGGCCACCATCGCTACCTGCAAGACCTGGTGCTGCCGAGCATGCTGCACGCGCGCGTCATCCACCCGCCCGCGCTCGGGGCCACGCTCGAGAGCGTGGACGAGTCGTCGATCGCCGGCGTCGGCGGCGCACGCGTGGTGCGCGTCCAGAGCTTCCTGGCGGTGGTGGCGGAGCGCGAGTGGGATGCGCTCCGGGCCGCGCGGGCGATCAAGGCCCAGTGGAGCGGGGGCCCCGGCCTCACCGACCACGCGCACGAGTTCGACCTGATGCGCGCCGGCAAGATCGAGCGCGACCAGGAGGTGGCCAAGCGCGGCGATCTCTCCGGGCTCACCGCGCCGCCCGCCGGCACGCGCACCCTCAGCGCCTCCTACCGGTGGCCCATGCAGACCCACGGCTCGATCGGCCCCTCGTGCGGGGTGGCCGACGTGCGCGCGGATCGCGTCACCGTGTGGAGCTCGTCGCAGAACGTGCACGGGCTGCAGAACACGTTCGCGCGCGTGCTCGGGGTCGACCGGGCGAAGGTGCGCGTCATCTACCTGGACGGGGCGGGCTCCTACGGGGCCAACGGCGCGGACGACGCGGCGCTGGAGGCGCTGCTGCTCTCCCGCGCGGTGGGACGGCCGGTGCGCGTGCAGTGGAGCCGCCAGGAGGAGCACGGGCTCGATCCCAAGGGCCCGGCCCAGATGCTGGACCTGCGCGCCGCCGTCGACAAGGACGGCGAGATCGCGGCGTGGGAGACGCAGGCGTGGCTGCCCATCGCCACCGCCAACCTCCCCAACATCCCGCTGATCTCGCTGGACTCGGCGGGGATCGCGCAGACCCAGGGCCGCTCCACCGGGCTCATCTACCAGAACATCGACCCGCCCTACACGATGGCGAACCTGAACGCGGTCGTGCACTGGGTGGCCGACGCGCCGCTCCGCACCTCGCCGCTGCGGGCGCCGGGCAAGATCGCCAACACCTTCGCGGTGGAGTCGTTCACCGACGAGATCGCGGCGCTGACCCGCGTGGACCCGCTCGAGTTCCGCCTGAGACGCCTGACCAACCCACGTGGCATCGAGGTGCTGCGGAAGGTGGCCGCGCGCATGGGGTGGCAGCCGCGCCCGTCGCCCAGACGGGTGGACCGCCGCGCCGCGGCGGTGATGACCGGGCGCGGGCTCGCCTACGTGCACTACAAGCACGAGGAGACCATCGTGGCCATGGGGATGGAGGTCGCGGTGGAGCGCGCCACCGGCAGGATCCGCGTGACCCGGGTGGTGGCCGCGCAGGACTGCGGGCTCGTGATCAATCCCGACTGCGTGCGGGCGCAGCTCGAGGGCAACATCCTGCAGACGCTGTCGCGCGCGCTCCACGAGGAGATCGCCTACGACCGTGACCGGGTGACCACGGTGGACTGGGCGAGCTACCCGATCCTCACGTTCCCGGAGGTGCCGAGGCTCGAGCTGGAGGTGATCCAGCGGCTGGACCAGCCGCCCCTCGGCGCGGGCGAGGCCGCGTCCACGCCCGTCGGTGCGGCGCTGGCCAACGCGGTGTTCGACGCGACGGGCGTGCGTCTCCGCACGATCCCGTTCCGCCCGGAGCGAGTGAAGGCGGCGCTGGCGGGACCGGGCGGCGCGGGGCGGGGATGACGGCGGCCGCCATCGAGGTCCGCCCGCTCGGCCCGCAGATCGGCGTCGAGATCCGCGGCGTGGACCTGCGCCGGCTCGACGACGCCGGCTTCGCCCGGATCTACCGGGCGTGGCTCGACCACAACGTGGCGGTGGTGCCGGAGCAGACGCTCGAGATCGACGACTTCCTGGCCTACAGCCGGCGCTTCGGCGAGGTCGTGCCGCATCCCTCGAAGATGACGCGGCATCCGGAGCGGCCCGAGATCACGCTGCTCGGCGCGAACAAGTTCGGCGCCGATGGGACGCTCGACCTGGCGATCTACCGCCGCGGCGCGGAGGGCTGGCACACCGACGGCGCCTACGACGCCGAGCCCTTCAAGGCCACCCAGCTCTACGCGCTCGCGGTGCCGAGCCGTGGCGGCGACACTCACTTCGCCAGCATGTACGCGGCGTACGACGCGTTGCCCGCGCGGCTCAAGGAGCTCCTGGAGGGGCGCACGGGCGCCTTCACCTACGGCGGGCGCAAGAAGGCGACGGCGCTGCTGAACCCGGAGGACCGCGACTGGATCCCGGTCCGCCACCCGATCGTCCGCCCGCATCCGGAGACGGGCCGCCGGGGCCTCTACTTCGATCCGGGCAAGATCCTCTCCATCGACGGGCTCGAGCCGGCGGAGAGCGACGCGTTGATCGACGAGCTGACCGAGCGCATGATCCGGCCCGAGGGCTGCTATACGCACAAGTGGCGGAAGGGCGACGTGGTGATCTGGGACAACCGGTGCTCGTACCACAAGGCGGCGGGCGACTATCCGCCGGAAGAAGACCGGATCCACTGGCGGGTCTCGATCAAGGAGCGGACATGAACGACGTGGTGCGGCCATGAACGTCGTGGCGCGGATGGTCACGCAGGAGCAGGACGGCATTCCGGGGTACATGGCGCATCCCGACGCGCCGGGCAAGCGGCCGGGCATCCTGATGGTCCACCACGCCCACGGGGTGACCGCGGACTACAAGATCGACGCCTATCGGCTGGCGTGCCTCGGCTTCGACGTGCTCGCCCCCGATCTCTTCAACATGTTCGGCATCGCGGGCACCACCCACATCGGCATGGGCGCGGATCTGCAGGCCAAGCACGGCGACGACGAGTTCCTGGGCAAGATTGACGAGGCCTGGCGCTACCTGATCGACCGCATGGGGACCGACCCGGCGCGCACCGGCTGCATCGGCCACTGCATGGGCGGGCGCCTGCTGATCCCGTTCGCGGCCGATCACCCGTCGGTGAAGGCCATCGTGCTCTACTACCCCTCGGTGCGCGACGAGCCCGAGACCGGGCACCGCCCACGGCACGCCTTCCACCTCGCGAAGACGCTCCAGTGCGCGAGCCTCGTGTTCGCGGCCGGCCAGGACTACATCGCCACGCCGGCCATCCAGGGCCCGCTCTGGCAGGCCTTCCTCGCCAACGGCAAGCTCGTGGAGTGGCACTTCTTCTCCGACGCCCAGCACGGCTTCCGGCATCCCGACAACCCGGGCTTCCAGCCCTACTACGCCGACCTCACGTGGCCACTGACCACCGGCTTCCTGCAGCGCACCGTCTGATCCCGAGAGGAGAGATCTGACATGAGCGACCCCAAGCAGAAGTTCAGCGCCAGCTACGCCAAGGACGCCGTCTACCAGCCCGGCCTCCGCAGCTTCATGGAGTACCGCGACCTCGGCATCGCGGACGCCACCCACGGCAAGATGCGCGCCCACATCGTCCGCGTGAAGCAGGGCGGCGACACCCACGACCTGCACACCACCGGGCTCCACCGGCACGAGTGCGACTTCCAGATGTTCTACGTGCTCAAGGGCACGATCAAGTTCGTCTACGAGGGCGTCGGCGAGCGCACCTTCGGACCGGGCGACTGCGTGCTGCAGCCCGCGGGCATCGTGCACAACGAGCTCGAGTGCACCGACGACCTCGAAATTCTGGAGATCTACTCGCCGGCGGTGCACCCCACCGTGAAGGTGGACAAGATGCCGGAGGCCGCGGCGGCCACCCGCTGAGGGAGCTCGTGACGTCGGAGCATCCCCGCTCGCTGTGGGCGGCTACCGGCACGCCGGCGGCCGCCCACGCGCCGCTCCGCGGAGAGGAGCGGGCCGACGTCTGCGTCATCGGGGGGGGATTCACCGGGCTCTCGGCGGCGCTCCACGCCGCCGAGGGGGGCGCGTCCGTGGCGCTGCTCGAGGCCGGCCTGGTCGGCTCGGGCGCGTCCGGGCGCAACGGAGGCCAGGTGATTCCCGGACTGAAGCTCGATCCGCGCGAGCTCGCGGCGACGTTCGGGACGGAGCGGGGCGCGCGGCTGACCGAGCTGGTCGGCGGCGCGGCGGACCTCGTCTTCGACCTCGTGCGGCGTCACCGCATCGAGTGCGATGCGCGTCAGGACGGCTGGCTCAAGGCCTGCCATTCCCGGGCGGCGCTGCGGGCTGCCATCCTGACCGCCCAGGACTGGGGCCGGTGCGGCGCGCCGGTCGAGGAGGTCGATCGCGTCCGGATCGCCGAGCTCACCGGGACCGATGCCTACCTCGGCGGCTTCGTCGATCACCGGGGCGGGGTCGTGCAGCCGCTCAGCTACACCCGCGGACTCGCCCGCGCCGCCCGGCAGGCGGGGGCGCGCGTTCACGAGCGGTCGCCGGCGAGGACGCCGCGGCGTGACGGCGACGCGTGGGTGGTGTCCACCCCGAGCGGCTCCGTGCGAGCGGCCCGGGTGATCATCGGGACCAACGGCTACACGGACCTCGTGGGAGCGCACGGCCCGTGGCCGAGACTCGCCCGCACCGTGATCCCCGTCTACAGCTACATCGCGGCGACGCGGCCTCTCTCCGACGATCTGCGCCAGACGATCCTTCCCAAGGGGCAGGCGGTATCCGATTCGCGGCGGCTCCTCCGGTACTTCCGGCTCGACGCGGCCGGGCGCATGGTGATGGGTGGCCGTGGGGCCATGCGCGAGTCGGCCGACCGGTCCGACTACGCGACCATCATCGGCAGCGCGCTCGAGCTCTATCCCGCGCTGCGCGCGTGCGAGTGGGAGTTCGTCTGGGGCGGCAAGGTCGCGGTCACGCTGGACCACCTGCCGCATCTGCACGAGCTGGCCCCGGGCGTTCACGCCGCCCTCGGCTACAACGGGCGCGGGGTGGCGATGGCGACGGTCATGGGGAAGGTGCTGGCCGACCGCGTGCTCGGCCGCGGCGCGCCGGTCTTCCCCGAGAGCCCGCTCCGGCCGGTGCCGTTGCACCGCTGGCGCCGGCCGTTCTTCGAGCTCATCGTGGCGTGGAAGCGGGCCCTCGATCGCCTCGAGGGCATCTCTCGTCGACCCTAGGGGGACCGACCAATCATGCGGAAGACCATCACCGGCACCGGCGGCATGCTGCTGCTGCAGACGCTCAAGGACGCGGGCGTCGAGTACCTCTTCACCAACCCGGGCTCCGCGGAGACCGGGCTCTTCGCCGCCATCGCCGAGGATGGCGACAACCGGTTGGTGGTCGGCAAGCACGAGGGCCTGGTGGCCGCGATGGCCGACGGCTACCACCGGGTGAGCGGCAAGGTGGGCGTGGTCATCGCGCACGTGATGGGCGGGTCGTATCAGCTCGCGGGCCAGCTCTTCAACGCCCAGGTGGCGGGCTCGTCCCTGCTGGTGATCGCGGGAGACTGGGCCTCCGAGCTGCAGGACTACCGCGGGCTCGCCCCGTTCCCCGGGCTCAGCCAGGCGGAGTCGATGCGGCCCATCACCAAGGAGGCGCGCTGCGCCTACCAGGTGCACACCAACCCCAAGGCCATCAGCGTGGCCACGATCCGGGCGCTGCGGGAGGCGACCACGCCGCCGACGGGGCCGGTCTACCTCTCGATCAGCGCGGAGCTGCTCCACACCGAGGGGCTCGAGGCCACCATCGGCGAGGACGCGCGCTACGAGATCGAGCGCCCGGGCCCGGCGCGGCCCCAGACGATCGACGCGATCGCCCGGCGCCTCGGCGAGGCCCGGTGCCCGGTGCTGATGTTCGGCGACGACGTCTGGCGCACCGGCGCGGCGGCGGAGGCGGTCCGGCTGGCCGAGGCGCTGGAGGCGCCGGTGTTCGCGAGCCGGCAGATCTTCCCCAACTTCCCCACGCGGCACCCGCTCTTCTGCGGCAACTACCCGGTGCCGAAGGACTTCACCAAGACCACCGGGCTCGAGCCGGACCTGATCTTCCTGGTCGGCTGCCAGGGCGTGCACGGCAGCGTGAGCGAGCCCGTCGTCATGCAGATCGGGCCGAACCCGCTCTTGATGGGCCGGCACTACCCGCTCGACCTGGCCGCGCAGTGCGAGCTGAAGGATACGCTGACCGGCATCACCCAGGCGCTCGGGAGGCTGCACGGCGACAAGGCGGCCGGGTGGGCGCGGCAGCGTGGCAAAATCCGCGCGTTCGCGGCCAACCTGATCGAGCGCGAGGAGAAGCTGGCCCGCGAGCACGAGCACGACATCCCGGTGCACCCGGCGGTGCTGGAGGCGCAGCTGGCCTCGGTGCTGCCGAAGAGCACGGTGATGGTGCACGAGAGCTCGACCGCGCGCATGACGCTCCTGCCCTTCGGTCACGGCGGCATGACGTGGACCCGGAGCGGCGGTGGCTCCCTCGGCTTCGGGGTCGGGGCGGCCATTGGCGCAAAGATAGCGGTGCAACGTGAACGGCCTGTGATCCTGCACCTGGGCGACGGCGCCCTCGGCTACAGCGCCTCCGGCTTCTGGTCCATGGCCCGCTACAACACTGCGATCCTCACCATCGTCTCCAACAACGAGTCCTACCAGATCGTGCGCCACAACTGGGCCAAGGAGATGCCGGACGCCAAGATGATCCACGAGGGCAAGTACCCGGGCCTCTGGCTCAGCGCGCCCCCGGTGGACTACGTGGCGCTGGCCCGGTCGCAGGGGGTGGACGGCGAGGCGGTCACCACCGTGAAGGACCTGGAGCCGGCGCTCCGCCGCGGCATGGACAGGATCACGCGCGAGAACCGCCCGTACCTGATCGAGGTCGCGGTGGCGCGCGAGGGCATCGGCGCCGACTCCACCTGGTACCAGGACTGGCAGCTGTAGGCGCTACTGGTCGGGGCGCCACTCCACCGCGCCGAAGCGGGTGTGGCCGAGGAAGTTGTAGGAGAGCATCACCGCCTGCACCGACTGGTGGCGGTCGCGCAGGTCCGGCGCGCCGAAGTTGCGGCTCGTGACCAGGTACTGGATGCCGAGCGCGTGCGGGCCGAAGAGCCGCACCGTGAAGCCCACGCTGCCGCGCAGGATCACGTCCTGGCTGAAGTTGCGGGTGTCGATGCCGGTCTCGGTGCTGGAGCTGGTGCCGGCCACGTAGATCTGGCGGCCGGTCGCCTCCAGCATCGCGCGGTCGCCGAATATCAGCCGCCCACCCAGCAGGCTGAACGGCGCGAGGCCGTAGTGGTACTCGCGCTCGGCGCGGTCGCCCACCGTCCCCGCCGCCCCGAGGCCGAGGCCGCCCAGCGCGGTGCCCTGCAGGGCGATCTGCCGCGAGAGCCACCACTGGAACACGGTCCCGAGCGAGGCGCCGGTGGCCGAGACCCGGAAGGCCTGGGGCGAGAAGTAGTCGAAGTTGCCGAACACGCCCCAGATCCCGCGGAAATTCTCCCCCACGCTGTAGCGCCGGCCGGCCAGCATCCCGCGGATCGACACGTTCTCGATCGTGTCGTCGACTTGCCGGGCGCTGGGCACCGCGGTGAACTCGAAGTGGAAGTAGTCGAAGGGCCGCTTGTACTCGTAGCCCGGCTTGCCGGGCAGCCCGTAGGTGATCGAGTACTCGGCGGCGCCGTCCTGCCGCCGGTTGTCGAGGCGCACGTCGCTCTGGACGTCGTAGGTGAGGGAGACCCCGAGGCGGAGCCGGATGAACACCTCGGGGTTGCGGCTGGGGAACACCGCGTCGAAGCGGTCGCCGAAGACGAGCCGGTTGAACCCGGTGGGGGGCGAGAGGATCGCCGCGCCCAGCTCGCGCCAGAAGCCGGGCTTCTCGCCGCCGCCCTCCAGGAGGAGACTGGCCATGCGAAAGGCGGCCTCGCCGATGAACGCGCCGCCGATCGCGGTGTTGATGTGATCGTTCAGCGAGGGCGGGGTGGTCTCGCCCGCGGTCTCCCACAGCAGGCTGCCGCCCAGGCTGTAGGCCAGCGAGCGCCAGAAGTCGAGGCCGGCCGAGCGCGCGAAGCCGAAGTAGATGTTGCCCTGGTACGGGTGTCCCAGCTGGTTGATGGTGAACGGGTCGTGATCGATCACGAGCGGATGGGTCAGGTTGTCGCCGATCGACTTGAAGTCGGAGCCGTACTCCTTCGAGTCGATGAGGTGCCGGTTGACCTGGTTGAGGCCGAAGAGGAAGCCCCCGATCTCCAGCGCGGGGATCGCGTAGCTCTTGCCCTCGCCGGTTTCCCAGTCGAGCTTCTCCGCGGCGCGCGCGGCGCGGGCAGAAAGCGGCCCCGGGCCGCCCGCGGCCGCGAGCACCCAGGAGAAGATCAGTAGCCCGAGGGCGGCGCGTCGCACGCTATTCGCCCGCCGCCACCGGGATCTTGGGCATCCACTCCAGCCACTCGGGCTGGGGCTTGTCGTGGAGCAGGAAGAGCGTGCCGTCCTTCACCGTCCCGCTGGAGTCGTCGGGGGTGGCGAAGGCCAGGCCGCCGCCCACCAGCGTCCGCAGCGACTCCACGTTGACCTGGAGGCCGCGGAAGAGGCCGAAGTCCACGTCGACGCCGCTCACCAGCCAGAAGCGCGAGCCGATGCGCACCAGCCGCGCGTAGCGCTGCTCGATGAACACCTTGAGCCGGGCCGAGGTCGCGTCCGGGCCCAGGTCCGCCCCGGTGACCGAGCCCACCTCGATGCCGCGGTAGACCACCGGCGAGCCCACACGCACCGAGCCGAGCTGGCGCGCGGACAGGATCAGGTTGAGCCCCGGCTGGCCGAGCGTGGGCGAGGCGCTCTCGAGGCCGGTGAACTTGCGGCGGTCCTTGCCGCGGCCCGGGATCGCCTGGATGTAGGCGCCGGTCAGCACGGTGCTGAGCCCGCGCACGGTGCCGAAACCGACCTCCGGTCGCACCACCCAGAAGAGCGAGCCCTCGCGGGCCAGCCCCGCCGCGGTGCGACGGAGCTGCGCGGTGACCACCACTTGCTGCTGGTTCTCCGCCAACTCGATCGTGGTGACCTGGCCCACCGGCACGCCGCGGTAGCGAATCTCGGTCTGGTCGGGCTTCACACCGCTGGCGTCCCGGAACGTGATGGTGATGGTGGGACCGAACTCCTGCAGCCGATTGTAGACGAGACCGCCCGCTACCACCGCGGCAATCAGGGGCACGATCCACACGAACGGGACGCGCCACCGCCGGCGGCGGACGGTGGCGGCCGGCAGGGGCGCGTCGGGGGCGCGCTCCGCCGGCGGCGGCTCAGGCTCGCTCACGCGTCTCGCCCCGCTCGACCCACAGCAGGCTCGGATCGAAGCTGCTCGAGGCCAGCACGGTCAGCACCACCACCGCGGTGAAGGCGTAGAGTCCCGGCCCCGGCACCACGGTGGCCAGCTCCCCGAGCTTCACGAGGGCCACCAGGATCGAGAGCAGGAACACGTCCAGCATCGCCCACGGGCCCACGAAGTCGATGCCCTGGTAGAGCCAGGTCCGGAGCCGGCGCGCCCGCCGGGAGCCCAGGCGCGCGGTCACGGTCAGGAAAAAAAGACCGAGTAGTTTGAGGCACGGGATGACCAGGCTCGCCAGGAACACCACCAGGGCGACCATGATCTCCCCCCGCTGGAACAGGAGCTTGCAGCCCTGCCACACCGTGTTCTCGGAGTGGACGCCATAGAGCTCCATCTGGAGGATGGGGAAGATGTTGGCCGGCACGTAGAAGAGCAGGGCGGCGAGGGAAAATGCCGCGGTCCGCGCCAGGCTGTTCGGCCGGTGGTCGGCGAGGCGGGCCTCGCACCGGGCGCACTCGGCCACCTGGCCCGGACCGAGCGGGCCCAGGCGCTGCACCAGCCCGCAGGTCTCGCACGCGACGACGGTGTCCACGATCCGGTACAGTGGCGATGTGCAATTCCGGGACCGGGCGCGCGGTGTTCTCTGGCTGACGCTGGCGGTGCTCGCTCCCCTCGCGGCCCTCGCGCCGCAGCGGGCCGCCGCGCAGGCCGCCTCCACGCGGACCGCGAGCCTGCTGGACTTCGTCACCTTCGACCGCATCGACTACATCCGCTTCAACGACGAGCCGGGCCGCGCGCTCACCCGCGAGGACCTGGGCGCCGAGTTCGCCACCGTGGCGTGCTCGATCGGCGAGGACAACCGCACCTGCTCCTACGGCCTCGACGGCGGCGCCGCCTTCCTGCCCGCGGGCACCCGCCTCTTCGCGGTGCGCGGCTACGCCACCGAGTTCCGCCTCGCCGCGGTCTGGCGCGACCGCATCTACCTCTACCAGGCCTGGCGCAACCCGCGCGCCCGCACCGGCGGCGCGCTCTTCGACATCGCGGGCCGCGTGCGCACGATCGAGGCGTGGCGCGGCGAGCCGACCGCGGACGCGGAGCCGGCGCGGATCGCAGCCCGGGAGGACGTGGACGCGCTGGTCGGCATGATCGGCCGCGGCGAGACGCGACGGCCCGCGCCGCACTCCGCGGGCGAGCCGCGCTACTGGCTCACGTTCTGGCTCGCGGACGGCACCACCCTCGGCCGCGCCTACTTCCCGGAGAGCGGCGAGCTCATGGGCGGCGTGGCGCTGGGCGACGAGTTCCGGGCGGTGCTGGACCGGTACCTCGGCCGGTAGCGGTTTGTGCGCGCGGTCGCCATGCCCTAGAATCGGCCCCCATGCGCTCACGACTGACCCCGCTGCTGTGCGCTCTCCTGTCCCTGCTCGCTCCCGGCCTCGCCGCCGCCGCGCCCGAGGGCACGCTGACCATCGCGATGCACTTCAGCCCGGTCACCCGCTGGCTCGATCCGGCGGAGGGCGAGAGCACGATCACGCCCTACCTCATGCTGGCCGCGCTGCACGACGGCCTCCTGCGGCCGACCGCGGGGCAGGCGTCGGCGCCGAGCCTGGCCGAGTCGTGGGCCATGGCGAAGGACGTGACGAGCGCCGAGTTCACGCTGCGCAAGGCGCGCTTTCACAACGGCGACCCGGTGACCGCGGAGGACGTGAAGTTCTCCTTCGAGCGCTACCGCGGCGGGGCGGCCAAGGTCCTGAAGGACAACGTGAAGGAGATCCAGATCCTGGCGCCCAACCGGGTGCGCTTCGTGTTCAAGGCGGCGTGGCCCGACTTCCCCGCGTTCTACGGCACGTTCGTGGCCAGCGCGGGCTGGGTGGTGCCGAAGAAGTACGTCGAGCGCGTGGGGGAGGAGGGCTATCGCAAGGCCCCGATCGGCGCCGGCCCCTACAAGTTCGTGAGCTTCAACCCGGGCGTGGAGCTGGTGGTGGAGGCCTTCGACGGCTACTGGCGGAAAGCGCCGTCCATCAAGAGGATCGTGTTCCGCAGCCTGCCCGACGAGACCACGCGCGCGGCCGCGCTCAAGAGCGGCGAGGTGGACCTGGCCATGCTGCTGAGCGGGCCGACCGCGCAGGAGATCAAGCGCACGCCGGGCCTGCGCCTGGCCGCGCCGCTGCTCGGCATCTTCTGGCTCGACTTCCCCGACCAGTGGGACTCCAAGTCGCCGTGGGCCGACCGGCGGGTGCGCCTGGCCGCGAGCCTGGCCCTCGACCGTCAGGCGCTGAGCGAGGCCGAGACGCTCGGCCTCTCCCGACCGACCGGCAGCACGGTGCCCCGCGAGTTCGAGTTCGCGCTGCCCGTCGAGCCCCCTCCTCATGATCCCGCCCGCTCCCGGCAGCTCCTGGCCGAGGCCGGCTATCCGAACGGCTTCGACGCGGGTGACCTGACCCCGTTTCCGCCCTACAACTCCATGGGCGAGACCATCCAGGGGTGGCTGCAGGCGGTGGGCATCCGCACCCGCGTGCGGACCATGGAGCGGGGCACCTTCATGACCTCGTGGCGGGAGAAGAAGCTCCACGGGGTGGTGCTCACGATCAGCGGCGTCTCCGGAAACGCGGCGACGCGGCTCGAGTCGTTCGTCACGAAGAACGGCGCGTTCGCCTACGGCTCGCTGCCCGAGGTGGACGATCTCTTCAAGCGCCAGGCCGGCGAGCTGGACCGGAAGAAGCGCGAGGCGCTGCTCCACCGGCTGCAGCGCGTCCTGGCCGACCAGGTCATCCAGGCCCCGGTCTACCACCTGGGGTTTCCGATCGGGGTCGGCCCCCGGGTGGAGGACATCCTGGCCACCGCGATCCCCGGTTTCTACATGTCCCCCTACGAGGACCTGAAGCTCCGGCGGCCCTGACGTGGCCGGGGCCGCTTGGGGTATCATGTCGGCCGGAACACAGAGACCCCCACAGGAGAGGCAGAGACCCCCCAAGATGCGATACGAGGCGCCGGAATCGTTGGAAGGGGCAGTGGCCCTGCTGGCCGGGGCCCGGGGCGATGCGCGCGTGCTGGCCGGAGGGACCGACCTCCTGGTCCAGATGCGGGCCGACGTCTTGGAGCCCGAGCTGATCGTCGACATCAAGCGGATCCCGGAGACCCGCGCGGTCAAGGAGGAGAAGGGCGGCTGGCGCATCGGGGCCGCGGTCACCGGCGCGGAGCTGAAGGAGCACCCGCGGCTCAAGCAGGTGTGGCCCGGCGTCATCGAGGCCGCCAACCTGATCGGCTCCACCCAGGTACAGGGCCGCGCCACCATGGGCGGCAACCTCTGCAACGGCTCGCCGGCGGCGGACAGCGTGCCGGCCCTGGTGGCGGCGGGGGCGGTGGCGAGCCTGGTCGGGCCCCGGGGCCGGCGCGACCTGCCGGTCGAGGACGTGATGCTCGGCCCCCGCAAGCTCGCCCTGGAGAAGGGCGAGATCGTCGCCTCGTTCCTGCTGCCTCCGCGGGCGGCCCGCTCGAGCGACGCCTACCTGCGCTTCATTCCGCGAACGGAGATGGACATCGCGGTGGTGGGCGCGGGAGTGAGCCTGACCGTGGATGGTGCCGGTATCGTGACCGCCGCCCGTGTCTCGCTGGGCGCGGTGGCCGCGCGGGTGCTGCTGGTGCCCGAGGCGGCCCAGGCCATCGTGGGCAGCCGGCTCGACGAGCCCGCCCAGCAGCGGCTCGAAGCCGCGGCGCGGGCGGCCTGCCGTCCGATCGACGACAAGCGGGGGACCACCGAATTCCGGATCCAGGTCGCGGGGGTGCTGGCGCGTCGCGCGGCCCTGATCGCGCTCGACCGGGCGAGGAGCAATTAGGCGATGGCCAAGCACCACATCGAAGCAAAGGTGAACGGGGACCCGGTCGAGTTCCTCTGCGAGACGGAGGAGACCCTCCTCGACGTGCTGCGCGACACCCTGAACCTGACCGGCAGCAAGGAAGGCTGCGCCTCCGGCGACTGCGGCGCCTGCAGCGTGATGCTGGACGGGCGGCTGGTCTGCTCGTGCCTGGTCCTGGGCTGCGAGGTGGCGGGCCACTCGGTCGAGACCATCGAGGGCATGGCCAAGGGCGAGTCGCTGCACCCGCTGCAGCAGCAGTTCTTGAAGAGCGCCGCGCTCCAGTGCGGCATCTGCACCCCCGGGGTGCTGGTGGCCTCCAAGGCGCTGCTCGAGCGGTCGCCCGATCCGACCGAGACCGAGGTGCGGTACTGGCTGGCCGGCAATCTCTGCCGGTGCACGGGCTACGACAAGATCGTGAGCGCGGTGATGGACGCGGCCGCGACGATGAGAAAGGGCTGATCCCATGGCCGACAACAAGATTGGGGCCGACCACAAGATTGGGGCCGAGACGAACGGGCACACCGACGGGCAGTCGAACGGAGCGCATTACGTCGGCACGCGCACCATCCGACCCGACGGGGTCGACAAGGTGACGGGCCGGGCCCGCTTCGGGGCGGACTACAACCTGCCCGGCCAGCTGGTCGGCCGCGTCCTGCGCAGCCCCCACCCGCACGCGCGCATCGTCTCCATCGACACCTCGAGGGCGGAGGCCCTGCCGGGCGTGAAGGCGGTGGTGACCCGGGCCGACTTCGGGGACCAGCCGTCCGAGTTCATCCCGGCCGGCGAGATGATGATGAACTACAAGGACGTGGTGCGGAACGTCATGGCCCGCGAGAAGGCCCTCTACGAGGGGCACGCGGTGGCCGCGGTCGCCGCCACCAGCGTCGCCATCGCCCGCAAGGCGCTCAAGCTCATCGACGTGAAGTACGAGGTGCTTCCGCACGTCATCGACGTGGTGGAGGCCATGCGGCCCGACGCGCCGCTGCTGCACGACGATCTCTTCACGGTGGGCGTCGAGCCCAAGCCCGACAAGCCCTCCAACATCGCCAAGCGGCTCGAGATCAAGGTCGGCGACGTGGAGGCCGGGTTCAAGAAGGCAGACCTGATCGTGGAGCGCGAGTTCAAGACCGCGCCGGTCCACCAGGGCTACATCGAGCCCCACGCGGCGCTGGCCACCGTCTCCGAGGACGGCTCGGTCGAGCTGTGGACGACCACCCAGGGCCACTTCATCGTGCGGGCCCACTGCGCGCGCCTGCTCGGCCTCGACATCAGCAAGGTGCGGGTCACCGCCACCGAGATCGGCGGCGGCTTCGGCGGCAAGACGGTGGTCTATCTGGAGCCGCTGGCCATCGCGCTGTCGAAGAAGGCCAAGCGGCCGGTGAAGATGGTGATGTCGCGCGAGGAGGTGTTCAAGGCCTCCGGACCGACCTCCGGAGCCACCGTGCGCGTGAAGCTGGGGGCCACCCGCGACGGCAAGTTCACCGCCGGGTTCGCGGAGCTCAAGTACCAGGCGGGCGCGTTCCAGGGCTCGCCGGTGCAGCCCGGGACCATGTGCGCCTACGCCCCCTACGACATCGAGCACGTGCACGTGATCGGCTACGACGTGGTGTCGAACCGGCCGAAGGTGGCCGCCTACCGTGCCCCCGGGGCCCCGATCTCGGAGTACGCGGTCGAGAGCGTGGTGGACGAGATCGCCAAGAAGCTCGGCCTCGATCCCATCCAGCTCCGCATGATGAACGCGGCCCGCGAGGGCACCAAGGCCGCCTACGGGCCGAAGTTCGGGCCCATCGGCCTCGAGGAGACGCTCAACTCGATCAAGAAGACCGAGCACTGGAACACCCCGCTGCGGAAGTGGCAGGGCCGCGGAGTGGCCTCCGGGTTCTGGTTCAACATCGGCGGCGAGACCACCGTCTCCCTCACGTTGAACGAGGACGGCACCGTCTCGCTGATGGCGGGCACTCCCGACATCGGCGGCCTGCGCGCGGCGCTGGCCTCGGTGGCCGCGGACGAGCTGGGCGTGCCGGTCGAGAAGGTGCGCCCGATCATCGGCGACACCGGGTCGGTCGGGTTCAACTTCCTCACCGGCGGCAGCCGCTCGGCCTTCTCGGGCTCCATGGCCATCGTGGAGGCGGCCAAGCAGATCAAGAGCGAGCTGGTCGCGCGGGCCTGCAAGCTGTGGGAGGCCAAGCCGGACCAGGTCGAGTTCAAGGACGGGGCGGTGCGGCCGCTCGGCGCGCTCGCCGAGAAGGTCAAGCCGATGACCGTCGCGGAGTTCGGCAAGCTCTCGGGCAAGCTGGGCGGGCCCATCGGCGGCGTGGGGCGCATCAACGCCCAGGGCGCGGGCCCGAGCTTCGGCACCCACCTGGTGGACCTCGAGGTGGATCCGGAGACCGGGCGCACCACGATCCTGCGCTACACCGTCGCCCAGGACGCGGGCCGGGCGCTGCATCCGGCCTACGTCGAGGGGCAGTACCAGGGCGGGGCGGTGCAGGGCATCGGCTGGGCGCTCAACGAGGAGTACATCTACGGCGACGACGGCAAGCTCCAGAACGCGGGCTTCCTCGACTACCGCATGCCGGTGGCCTCGGACGTGCCGATGATCGACACGATCCTGGTCGAGGTCGGCAACCCGAAGCACCCCTACGGCGTGCGCGGCGTCGGGGAGACGCCGATCGTGCCGCCGCTCGGGGCCATCGCCAACGCCATGGAGGCCGCCACCGGCATCCGGTTCACCGAGCTGCCGATGTCGCCGCCCAAGGTGCTGAAGGCGCTCCGGGACAAGGGCCTCGACAAGGCCTGAGCCCAGGGCTGAGACCGATCGCATGGCGCGAGTGGTGCTGATCGGCAACCTCGCGCAGCTCACGGGGGGCGTCGCCGAGTTCCAGATCTCGGCGACGTCCGTGAAGCACCTCTTCCAGCAGCTCGCGGAAGCGCATCCCGCGCTGGCGCCGCACCTCGAGGAAGGCGTGGCGGTCGCCATCGACGGTCAGATCTACCAGGACTCGCTCTTCGAGCCCATCAAGCCCGACAGCGAGGTCTTCATCCTCCCCCAGATCGCAGGCGGCTAGTTCCCACCCTCTTCCCTCAGGGGAGAGGGCAGGGTGAGGGGTGGTCACGTCGGGTGGTCACGTCAGAGGAGGCGATTATGGCGCGCATGGAGCCGCTCGAGATCGAGCAGGTGGACCCGCAGATCCGGCATCTGTGCGAGGAGTCGGAGCGCCAGATCGGCACCTCGGCGAGCACCCGCACCTACGCGCGCAATCCGGCGGTGGTGAAGGCGCTCGCGGACTTCCGCGCCGCGCTCGCCCGCGAGGGCACCATCGATGCCGTGATCCGCGAGCTGGTGCGCATCAAGATCGCCCAGCTCAACGCGTGCCGCTACTGACTCAAGGCGCGCTATGCCGGGGCCCGGCATGCGGGAGCGACCGAGGAGAAGATCGCGGCCCTGAACGACGAGATTTCCGGTGGAGGAGCGGGCGACCTGCTCACCCCGCGCGAGCGCGCCGCGGTGCGCTTCGCGGAGAAGCTCGCGGTGGACCACCAGAAGGTCGACGACGCGCTGTGGGCCGAGGTGCGCGCCCAGTTCTCGGAGGCCGAGGTGATCGAGCTCGTGGCCCACACCACGCTCTACATCGGGTGGGGCCGCTTCAACGAGATCGTCGGCATCGAGCCGGCCTGATCTCGCCCGTCGCGCCGCGGGGGTCAGGTCTTACATTCCTACATTGTCGTAATGTAAGACCTGACCCCGTATGACGGACCGCCGGCGGCTGGTCATCGTGTTCGTGGTGGACGGGCTGCGGCCCGACTGCATCACGCGCGAGGACACGCCGACCCTGCACCGCCTGCGCGCGGAGGGCGTGGACTTCGCGGCGAGCCACGCGGTGGTCCCGACCGTGACCCGGGTCAACGCGGCCACGCTCGCCACCGGCGCGCAGCCCGGCACCAGCGGCCTCCTCGGCAACCAGGTCTACTTGCCCGGCGTGGACGCCTCGCGCGCGCTCGACACCGGGAACCACCGCAACCTGCTCGCGCTCGACCAGGCCACCGGCGGGCGCCTCCTGCTGGTCCCGACCCTCGGCGAGCGCCTGCACGCCCGCGGGCGCCGCCTGGTGGCGGTGAGCTCCGGCTCCACCGGGAGCGCGCTGCTCCTGAACCCCCGGGCGGTGGCCGGCGTGGGCGCGGTGGTCAACGGATCCTTCGATCCCGGCAAGGCGGTGGCGTACCCGGCCTCGGTCAGCGAGGCGATCCTGGCCAAGATCGGCCCGGCCCCGCCCAGGCCGGCCGGCGGCGCCCGCTACGACGCCTCGGTGACCTGGGCGGAGCGCGTGCTGCGCGAGTACGTGCTGCCGGAGCTCACGCCCGACGTGGTGATCAACTGGCTGACCGAGCCCGACCCTAGCCAGCACCACGTGGGCGTGGGCTCGCCGGAGTCGCGGGCGGCGCTGCGCCACGACGACGCCGAGATCGCCCGCGTGCTCGAGAGCCTGGAGGACCTGGGCCTGGCCGATCGCACCGACGTGCTGGTGGCCTCCGACCACGGCTTCAGCACCAACACCGGCGGCGTGGACGTGACACGGGCCCTCGTCGAGGCGGGCCTCAAGGCCGCGCCCGGCTCCGCCGACGTGATCCTGGCCAGCAGCGGCCAGGCGGTGGCCCTCCACGTGCGGGATCGCGACGGCGAGCGCATCGCGCGGATCGCGCGCTTCGTCCAGTCACGGGACTGGGGTGGCGTGGTCTTCTCCGCCGGCCGCGCGCCGGGCGAGGCGAACGGCGTCGCGCCGGGCACGTTCGCGCTGGATCTGATCCACGCCGCCAGCGCCGAGCGTGGCGCCGATCTGCTGATCACGTTCCCGTGGACCTCGGCCCCCAATGTCCACGGCGTGCCGGGCACGGACCTGGCCTGCGTGAGCGGGGGGGCCCGGCTCTACGCGAGCGACCACGGCAGCCTGAGCCCGTGGAACGTCCGCAACACGCTCTTCGCCTGGGGGCCCGGGTTCAAGCAGGCCACCACGGTCCCGGTCGCCGCGGGCAACGTGGACGTGACGCCGACGATCCTGACCCTGCTCGGCCTCGACGGCGATGCGGGCGCCGGCCTCGACGGGCGCGTGCTGGCCGAGGCCCTCGTCAACGGGCCGGATCCGGAGCAGGTGGCGCAGGAGACGCGCGTGCACACCGTGGAGGCCGGCGGCTATCGCGCCGCGGTGCAGATCTCCATCGTGGCCGGCCGCCGCTACGTCGACAAGGCCTGGCGCGCCGCCTGAGCGGCCCCGCGCCGGCCGCGTCTCGCCACGCGCGGCGCCCCGAAGCCGCGACGCCGCGCGTGACGATGGCGCCGCGGTCAGATGCGCGGCTGGTTGTAGTGGGTGTGCTCGATCTCGTCGCGCCGGCGGCCCATCGCCACCATGGCGAACACGATCACGATCAGGAGCACCGCGCCGATGATCATGGCGATGGTGGGGTCCACTCCGAGGAACGTGCGGTCGTGCTCCACGATCCGCTCGGTCCGGGTCTCGGTCTGGGTGCTGGGAGCCTGCGGGTCGGGGGCCTTCTGCATCTGCGACTGCGGGGCGGCCGGCGTGGCCTCGGGCGCCGGCTTCGCGGGCTCCGACGGAGCCGGCGTCGCGGCGGGCGCCGAAGGAGTGGCCGGGGCGGCCGGGGTCTGCGCGCTGGTCTCGAGCGTGATGCCGCCGATCAGGATCAGGGTCAAGCAGAGTCCGATCGTCCAGTTCCGTCTCATGAAGGGTCCTCCTTGCCCGCAGGGATGGGGCAATGAGGATGCCAGTGGCGACGGCCGCCGCGACGCGCACTTGCGCCTCTGGGCAGGCGCGGTGCGGCACTTTCGCCCGGGTAAGGGCTACCCGTCCCACGGTATGATGCGCGCATCATGACCGCGTCCGGCGCGCCGCTGCCGATCGAGCCGATCACGCGGCCGTTCGACGCCACCGTGACGCTGCCCGGCTCGAAGAGCTACTCGAACCGCGCGCTGCTGGTGGCCGCGCTCGCCCACGGCACCTCCGAGATCACGCAGGCCCTCGCCTCCGACGACACCCGCTACATGCACCGCGCCCTCGAGGCCCTCGGGGTGCGCGTGCGGGCCGACGAGACGGCGCGCACCTTCGCGGTGGAGGGCGTGGACGGCCGCTTTCCGGTGACGCAGGCCACGCTCCAGATCGGCAACGCGGGCACCGCCGCGCGCTTCCTGACCGCGGCGGTCGCGCTCGGCCGCGGCGAGTTCGTGATCGACGGCTCCCCCGCGATGCGCAAGCGGCCGATCGAGCCGTTGCTCGCGGGCCTGCGCGCGCTCGGAGTGGACGCGGTGAGCCGGGAGGGGACCGGCTGTCCGCCGGTCGTGGTGCGGGCCGACGGCCTGCCGGGCGGGCGGGCGCGCATGCGCGGCGACATCTCCAGCCAGTACTTCAGCGCGCTCCTGCTCGCCGCGCCCTACGCGCGCCGCGACGTGGAGATCGAGGTGGAGGGTGAGCTGGTCTCCGCGCCGTACATCACCATGACCATGTCCACCATGACCGCCTTCGGGGTGCGCGCCGAGCGCGACGGCGACCGGCACTTCCGGGTGCCCGCGGGTCAGCGCTACCAGGCGCGCGGCTACGTGGTGGAGCCCGACGCCTCCGGCGCGTCCTATTTCTTCGCCGCCGCCGCGGTCACCGGCAGCCGCGTGGTGGTCCCGCGCCTCGGCCGCGCCTCCGCCCAGGGAGATCTGGGGTTACTGGATGTCCTGGCCCGCATGGGCTGCGAGGTGACCTACGAGGCCGACTCGGTCACACTTCGCGGCCCCGCACGACTACGGGCGATCGACGCCGACTTCACGCGGATGGGCGACGTGGCGACCACCCTGATGGCGATCGCCCCGTTCGCGGACGGGCCGGTCACGGTGCGCGGCATCGCTCAGACGCATTTCGAGGAGAGCGACCGTCCGGTCGCGGCCGCGACCGAGCTCACGCGCATGGGGCTGCGGGTCGAGTCCACCCACGACTCGGTCACCATCCATCCCGGCCTGCCGCGCCCCACCGACGTGGAGACCTACGACGACCACCGCATCGCGATGAGCTTCGCGGTGACCGGCCTGCGCGCGCCCGGCATCCGCATCGTCAACCCGGCCTGCGTGGCCAAGACGTTCCCCGACTTCTTCGAGGTCCTCCGCCGAGTAACCCACCCGTCCCGGTAGCCCAATCTCTCCCTCTCCCCCCCTGGGGAGAGGGCAGGGTGAGGGGCCCCGATCCGTTGCAGATCAATCCGCGCCCAACACCTCGTAAATCGCCCGCTCGAACCGCCCATAGAGCCCGAGCACGCGCGCATCCGCGAAGGGCAGGATCTGGGTGAGGATGACCCCGGCCACCCGCCGCCCCGGATCGAGCCAGTAGTACGTGTTGTAGATGCCGCCCCAGCTGACGGTCCCCGCGCTCCGGCCGCTCGGCCCCGGATCCAGGTTGAGCATGTAGCCGAGCCCCCAGCGCACGCGCGCCCCCGGGAACAGGTCGACGTCGTTGGACATCTCGGGCCGCGCGGTGCGCATGACCCCGGCCGGAAGATCGCCGGTGTGGTTGGCGTGCATGAGCGCCACCGTCTCCGGGCGCAGCACGTGCGCCCCGTTCCACTGCCCGCCGTGCAGCAGCATCTGGAGCAGCTGGAGGTAGTCGCGCCCGGTGGAGTAGAGCGGACCGCCGCCGGACCAGAACTCGGCCGCGGTGGCGGGCGGCTCGAGGGGCTGGGGCACGAGGGTGCCGTCGGGCTCGCGCTGGTGCAGGCGCGCCTGGCGCGCCCGCTGGGCCTCGGTGGTGACGAAGCCGCTGTCCACCATGCCGAGCGGACCGAAGAGGCGCTCGCGGAAGTAGACGTCGAGCGGCAGCCCGCTCGCGGCCTCCACGAGCCGGCCCACCCAGTCGGTGTTGATGCCGTACTCCCACCGCTCGCCGGGATCGAACAGCAGCGGCATGCGGATCGACGCCACCCGCCCGGAGCTGCGCAGTGGCAGCCCGGCGGACTGGAGATAGCGGCCGAGGGCCGGGTTCCACATGTCGTAGGCGAAGCCGGCGGTGTGGGTGAGGAGGTGCCGCAGCGTGATCGGGCGCTTCGCGGGACGCAGGCGCGGAGCCCCCGCGGCGTCGAAGCCCTCCAGCACGCGGGGCGCGCCGATGGTGGGATCGATGTCGGGCACCGGCGCCTCGAGGGCGAGCTTGCCCTGCTCGACCAGCTGCATGGCCGCGATCGAGGTGATGGCCTTGGTCATCGACGCGATCCGGAAGACGGTGTCGGGCGTCATCGCCTCCGCGCCGCCACGCCCGCGGCGGCCGAAGGCCCCCTCGTAGAGGAGCCCGCGATCGGTGGCCGCCATCGCCACCACGCCCGGCACCTCGCCCGCGTCCACCGCCGAGCGAAGCGCGGCGTCCACCCGCGAGAGCGCGCCGGGACCGGCCATGGGGCGCGCGCTAGAGGATCGAGCGCACGAGCCCGCCGTCGACGAGGATCGTGGTCCCGGTGATGTAGCTCGACTTGCCGGAGGCGAGGAACGCCACCAGGTGGGCCAGCTCCTTGGGCTCGCCGACGCGGCCCACCGCGGTCTCGGCCGCGCGCTGGGCCAGCGCCTCCTCCAGGCCGATGCCCAGCTGCTTGGCCCGCGCGGCCACGTTCGACCGCATGCGCTCGCTCATGATCGAGCCGGGGCACACGTTGTTGACCAGGATGCCGTCGCGCCCGACCTCGTCGGCCAGGGTCTTGGCGAAGGCGACCACGCCCATGCGGGTGACGCCCGAGAGCACGAGGTTCGGGATCGGCTGGTAGACGGTGCTGGCCAGGATGTTGATGATGCGCCCGGCGCGCTGGCGCTTGAGGTGCGGGATCGCCTCGCGGCACATGCGCCCGAAGAAGAAAAGGGACCGCTGCACCGCGGTCTCCCACTGCTCCTCGGTGGCGCTCTGGGCCTGCGCCAGCGGCGGCCCGCCCGAGTTGTTGACCAGGACGTCGAGCCGCCCGAAGCGGGCCACGGTGGCCGCCACCAGGTCGCGGATGGTCTCGGGGCGGTCGAGGTCGCCCGGGAAGGCGAGCACCTCGCGTCCGGTCGCGGCGCGGATCTCGTCCGCGGCCTTCGCCAGATCGTCCTTCGACCGGCTGCACACCGCCACGCGGCAGCCCTCCTCCGCCAGCACCTCCGCGCAGGCCCGTCCCAGGCCCTTGCTGGCGCCGCCCACGATCGCCACCTTGTCCCGGAGCTCGAGGTCCATGGGGCAGTGTTATACCACGCGCGCTGTGATACGCTTCGCCCGCCAGCCGGGGGCGACCCGGCGGCCCCACGGGACCCCAATCACAAGAGGTGTGACGCGATGCGGCCGAACCGGATCAAGCAGATGTGGCGTGAGGGCAAGTGCGTGACCATGGGCTGGCTCTCCATCTCAAACGGCTTCACCGCGGAGGTCATGGCCCGGCAGGGCTTCGACGCCCTGGTCATCGACATGCAGCACGGCCTCACCGACATGGCCAACCTCTGGCCCATGCTGCAGGCGGTGTCGCAGACCGACACCGTGCCGGTGGTGCGGGTGGCGTCCAACGATCCGGCCACCATCATGAAGGCGCTCGACTTCGGGGCCTACGGCATCCTCGTGCCGCTGATCAACAGCGCGGCGGACGCGGCGAAGGCGGTGGCGGCGTGCCGCTACCCGCCGGTGGGCATGCGCTCCTCGGGGCCGGTGCGGGCGATCCACTACGGGGGCGCCGACTACGTGGCCAAGGCCAACGACGAGATCGTGGTGATGGGCATGGTGGAGACGAAGGAGGGGCTCGCCAACCTCGACGCGATCTGCGCGACGCCCGGCCTCGACTGCGTCTACATCGGTCCGGCGGATCTCTCGTTCGCGCTCGGCCTGCCCCCGCGCGGCGACAACCCGGACCCGGTGCACATCGCCACCTGCGACAAGATCCGCGACGCGGCCCACAAGCACGGCAAGAAGGCGGCGATGCACTGCGCCAGCGCCGCCTTCGCGGCGGGCTCGGCGAAGCGCGGCTTCGACCTGGTCATGCTCTGCTCGGACCTCGCCTCGATGGTGGCCGGGGTCCGCAAGCAGCTCGACGACCTGAAGGCGGCCACCGCCTGAGGCTGTTTCGATGAGCGCGCCGCTCCGTCCGACCACGCTCGAGATCGATCTCGACGCGGCCGCGGACAACGTGCGCGCGGTCCGCCGTCTGGTGGGGCCGTCGCGATCCATCTTCGCGGTCGTCAAGGCGGACGGCTACGGGTTCGGGGCCGCCGAGATGGGCGCGGTCTTCGCCCGCAGCGGCGCGGACTGGCTGGCGGTGGCCGACCTCGCCGAGGGCGTCCGGCTCCGCGCGCGCGGCCTCACCCTGCCGATCCTGGTCTATCCCAGCTCGCTGCCGGAGGCCGCGTCCGAGGCGCTCCGGCACGGCCTGGTCCCGACCCTGGTGGACCTCGACGCCGCGCGGGCCTACGCGCAGGCCGCGACCGGCCCCTGCCCGGTGTTCGTGAAGGTCGACGTCGGCCTCGAGCGTCTGGGCGTGCCGGCCGAGCAGGCGGTCAAGACGATCCTGGCGATGCTGGAGCTGCCGCACCTGACGCTCGCCGGGCTCTGCGCGCATCCGCACGCCGAGGTGGGCGGCGATCCCGCCTACGCCGACTGGCAGGCCGGCCGCTTCACCGCGGTGATCGACGAGCTGGAGGCGCGGGGCGTGCGGGTGCCGGTGCGGCTGCTCGCCGCGAGCCCGTTCGTGCTGCGGTTCCCGCACACCTATCTGAACGCGGTCGATCCCGGCCGCATGCTCTACGGCATCACCTTCCCGGGCGAGACCCCGCCGGTGCCGCTGCGCCCGGCGCTCGTGGCGCTCGCCACCCGCGTGATCGCGGTGAAGGAGATCTCGCCCCGCGAGCGCTTCGCGGAGCAGGCGCCCTTCCCGGTGACCCGCGCGATGCGCCTCGGGGTGGTGCCGATGGGCACCGCCGACGGCCTGCGCTGGCTCCACGCCGGCCGGGTGCTGGTCCGGGGCCGCGCGGTGCCCCTGGTCGGCTCGCCCTCGCTCGAGCACACCCGGGTCGACCTCACCGCGGTGCCCGACGCCGCGGTCGGCGACGAGGTGGTGATCATCGGCCGGCAGGGCGACGAGGCCATCACCCCCGGCGAGGTCGCGGCCCACCAGGGCCTGAGCCAGCATCACATCGCCACCACCGTCGGCCCCCGCGTCACCCGCCTCTACCGGGGTCAGGTCTTACATTCCGACATTCTGGCCGACATCTGAGAGAGGACCGCTCATGCCCAAGGTGCTGACGCAGGCCCAGGTCGATACGTTCCAGCGCGATGGCTGTCTGTCCCCCGTTCGCGCGATGAGCGCGGAGCGCGCGCAGCACTACCGCGAGAAGTTCGAGGCCCTCGAGGCGCGCGTGCCCGACATCAAGAAGATGAAGACCAAGTCGCACCTGCTCACGCCCTGGGTGCTGGAGATCGCGGAGGACCCGCGCATCCTCGACATCTTCGAGGACCTGGTGGGCCCGAACCTGCGCTGCTGGTCCATGGCCTGGCGGGTGAAGAAGGCCGACGGCGAGACCTTCGCGGGCTGGCACCAGGACTCGGCCTACGGCGCGGCCAAGCCGGTCGTGCTGGGCGGGCTCGCGCTGTCCAACTGCGGCGTCCGGCAGGGCTGCCTCCGCGGGGTGCCCGGCTCGCACAAGTGGGGCATCCTGAAGCACGACGAGAAGGACGACCCCAAGTCGATCCTGGCCAAGGGCCAGTTCATCGTCGACGAGTTCGACGAGAGCAAGGCGGTGGACTTCCCGCTCGAGCCGGGCGAGATGGTGATGTTCGACAACTCGCTGGTGCACAGCTCGGGCACGAACTTCGGGCCCGACCGTCGCTTCCTGCTCCTGGTCGAGATGGTGCCCACCTGGGCGGAGCCGGCGCGGGTGCGCCAGTCGGCCATGCTCGTGCGTGGCACCGACACCGTCGGCAGCTTCGACGACGAGCCGCGCCCCGACGCGGAGTGGTCGGAGACCGCGGTGGCCAACTGGTCCCGCGTGGTGGAGGCGCGCGCGAAGCTGATCTTCCAGGGCAAGGTGGCCCCGAGCGTGGCCTACGGGGGAACGCGCGCCGCGACCTAGGCGACCGGCCCCGCGGGGTCAGTCGGCGGGCAGGAATGTCGGAATGTAAGACCTGACCCCGGCCTCAGTCGGCGGGGGTGGGGGCGGGGTGGGTGGCGGTCCAGTGGCGGGCGATGTCGATGCGGCGCGTGAACCAGACGCCCGAGTGGCCCGCGATGTAGTCGAGGGCGCGCTCCAGGCCGGCCGCGCGCGACGGGTGCCCGATCAGCCGCAGGTGCAGGCCCAGGGACATCATCTTGGGCTGGGTGCGCCCCTCGCGGTAGAGCATGTCGAAGCCGTCCTTCACGAACGTGAAGTAGTCGCTGGCGGTGAAGAAGCCGCCGGCGCCGAACTTGGAGTCGTTGGCGGTGAGGCTGTAGGGCACCACCAGGTGCGCCTTGTTGCCGACCCGCACCCAGTAGGGCAGCTCGTCGTTGTAGGCGTCGGAGTCGTAGAGGAAGCCGCCCTCCTCCACCACCAGCCGCCGGGTGTTCACGCTCGGCCCGTACCGGCAGTACCAGCCGAGCGGCCGCTCGCCCACCGTCTTCTGCATCGAATCGATCGCGCGCCGGATGTGCTGGCGCTCCTCCCGCTCGGAGAGCTCGTAGTGCTTCACCCACCGCCAGCCGTGCGAGCAGACGTCCCAGCCCGACTCGCGGATCGCGGCCGCCACCGCCGGGTTGCGCTCGAGCGCGAGCGCGCAGCCGAACACGGTGAGCGGCAGGTTGCGCTCCTGGAAGAGCCGCCGCACGCGCCAGAAGCCCACCCGGCTGCCGTACTCGAACAGCCCTTCCGCCGCGAGGTCGCGGCCCTTCACCCCGTAGCTGGAGGCCCCCGCCTCGGTGAGCGTGCCCTCCGAGACGCCGTCGTCGAGGGCGTTGTACTCGGAGCCCTCCTCGTAGTTCATGACGAAGTTGACCGCGATCCGCGCCTCGCCCGGCCAGCGGGGGTTCGGAGGATTGCCGCCGTAGCCGACGAGATCGCGGGGGACGTCGGTGGCCACGCGCGCGCCTAGGGGACGACCACCGTGAGCGGCGAGGGCACCGGCGCGAACTCCTCGTCGCGCGGAGTGCCGTCGCGCCACATGAGCACCGCGAAGGTGGCGGGGCCGTCCAGGACGGTCAGCGGATGGTGCCACGTGCCCATCGCGTAGGTCACGCCCTGGCCCGCGCGGGCCACGAACGCGCGCAGGCGCGAGAGGTCGGGCCCGCCGGCGGGCGCGTCGAGCGTCGCCAGCACCAGGTAGCGCGAGACGTGGAGCGGGATGAAGGTCTGCGAGGAGTGCTCGTGCCGCTCCAGCACCTTCACGTCGAGGGGCAGGGAGCCCGTCGGAGCCACCGTGGCCACCGCCAGCGAGATGGGCGCGTCGGCCCGCGCGTTGGCGAGGGTGTCGCTCAGGTAGTGACGGCCCGGCGCGGGCGTACCCTCCAGCACGGCCCCGAAGGGCTTGAACGCCTCGGCGGTCAGGGGCTCGGCGACGATCTGCATCGGTGCCGCATGCTACCACACGCGGGCGAGCACGAGCCGGCGGGCCCCGAGCCGCCCGCGCGAGTGACGGCGCGGCCGCGAGCCAGCCGGACCGGCGGCTAGCGCAGCGCCATGTCGTAGGCGCGGATCAGCTCGTCGCTGCGCGCCTTCCAGACCAGGCGCTTGTTGGCCCCGTAGAGATCGATCTGCTGGTAGAGCGGGATCGCGGGGACGTCCTCGATCCACAGCTTGTTGATGCGCTGGTACTCCGCGTAGCGCTTCTTCTCGTCCATCTGGGTCTGGGCCTGCTCCACCATCCCGTTGAAGTCCTCGTTGTTCCAGTTCACGAAGATGCCGGGGGACTTGAAGAGCGGGACGTAGATCGCCTCCGCGTCCATGGTGGGATGGCCCCAGCCGATCAGCCACACCGGGCCCGCCTTGTGGACGTAGACCATGTTGTTCAGGTAGCTCACGAACTCGTAGGTCTTGAGCGTGGTCTTGATCCCGGCCTTGTTGAGCTGGCCCGCGACCGCCTCGCCCACCTCCCTGTCCCGCACGTAGCGGCCCTGGGGGCCGTTCAGCACGATCTCCACGCCGTTGGGGAAGCCCGCCTCCGCGAGGAGCTTCTTGCTGCGGGCCAGGTCCTGGGTGATGGGCTTGAGCGAGGCGTCGTAGCCGAAGTGCAGGCTCGTCAGCATGGTGGCCACCCGCACCGCCTTGCCGTCCATCACGCCCTTCACGATCGCGTCGGCGTCGAGGGCGTAGGCCAGCGCCTGGCGCACCCGCTTGTCCGCGGTGGGGCCGGGATAGGGGCCGATGGCCTTGTGGGTGGAGGGGTCCATCTGGTGGGTGTAGATCATGAGCTGGATGGTGCGGATCGAGGGCGCGGTGCTGAGGTAGATCTTCGGGTGCTTCTCGATGATGCCGGCCAGGTGCGGCGGGATGTTCACCGCCACGTCGATCTCCCCGTTCTGGAGCGCGGCCACCCGCACCGCGTCGTCGGGGATCGGCTTGAACACCACCGTCTTGATCTTCGCCGGCCCGGCCCAGTAGCCGGGGAAGGCCTCCATCACGATCTCCTCGTCCTTGGCCCAGCGCACGAACTTGTAGGGGCCGGTGCCGATGGGATTCCGGGAGATCGCGGCCGGGTCCTTGCCCGCGTACTCCTTGGGCGGATACATGGCGGCCTGGCGCAGGGCGAGGTGGGCGACGAACACCGGCCACGGCTTCTTGGTGTGGACCTTCACCGTGAACGGATCGACGATCTCCACCCGGTCCAGCAGGGCGTAGGACGAGGAGCCGCGCAGCTTGTTGGCCGGGTTGGCGAGGCGCTCCAGGCTGAACTTCACCGAGTCCGCGTTGAAGTCCTCCCCGTTGTGGAACTTCACCCCGCGGCGCAGCTTGATCTCCCACGCGGTGGGGGCGACCAGCTTCGGCATCTGGGCCGCCAGCGCGGGCACGATCTTCAGGTCCTGGCCGCGCTCGACCAGCGACTCGAAGATCTGCGCGCCCACGTTGGAGGCGGGCTGCTCCTGCTGGTGCATCATGTCGAGCGTGGTGGGATCCACGCCCTGCGCGATCACCACGCGCCCCTCGGGCGCCGCCGCCGCGGGGAGGGGAGCGAGCACGAGCAGCAGCAGTAGGGCCGCGATGCGGGAGATCAGCATGTGGATCGGCCTCCGGTGGGTAATGTCGGAATGTAAGACCTGACCCCCTATTGGGCCAGGGCGCCGCCGTCGATGACCAGCTCGCTGCCGGTGATGTAGGAGGCCTCGTCGGAGGCGAGGTAGAGGACGGCGCTCACCACCTCGGCCACGGTGCCCATGCGGCGCAGGGGCACCCGGTCGAGCCGCCGCTGCATCGCCTCGCGGTCCGCGAACGCCCGGTGGAACATCTCGGTGTCGACGGGACCGGGGTGGACCGAGTTGCAGCGGATGCGGTCCTTCGCGTGCTGGGAGGCGGTCACCTTGGTGAAGATGCGGATCGCGCCCTTGCTCGCCGCGTAGGCCGGCTCCTGGTGGAGCGACTGGCCGATGCCGGCCACCGAGGAGATGTTCACGATGGAGCCGCCGCCGGACCGGCGCATGGCCGGGATCGCGTGCTTGGTGCCGAGGAACACGCCCTTGGCGTTGACCGCCATCACCTGGTCCCACTCCGCGGCGGTGCGCTCCTCGATCGGCACCCGCGCGATGGTGATGGCCGCGTTGTTGATGAGGATGTCGAGGCGGCCGTGACGCTCCACCGCAGTCTGCACCGCCCGCTGCCAGTCGGCCTCGCTGGTCACGTCGAGATGCACGTACGTCGCGTCGAGGCCGGCGGCGCGGATGGCTGCCTCCACCTTGCGGCCCTCGTCGTCCCGGACGTCGCCGAAGACCACCCGGGCGCCCTCCCGCGCGAAGGTCTCGGCCTCCGCCGCGCCCTGCCCGCGCGCCCCGCCACTGATCAGCGCAACCTTGCCGTCGAGCCGGCCCATGGCGGGGCTATCGTAACACGCGGGACCTCTTAGCCCGGCGGGGCGGCCGTGCGGGTCATCCGGGCCAGGGCGAGCACCGTCCCGGGCTGGGCCGACTCGACCAGGTAGTCGTCGATGCCGACCTGACGGGCCCGCCGGCCGACGGCATCCCGACCGTAGTCCCGACCTCGGGCGCTTCTAGAGCACCCGCATGAAGGCGACCAGGTCCGACTTCTCCTGATGCGTCAGCTTGAGCCCGAGGACCAGGTTGAAGAACTCGACGGTGTCCTCCAGGGTCAGCAGCCGGCCGTCGTGCAGGTAGGGCGGGCTCTCCTTGATGCCGCGCAGCGTGAAGGTCTTGATCGGACCCGCGGGCGCCTCGTCCACGAAGCGCTCCACCTTCAGGTCGTGCATCTGCTGATCCATGTAGGTGGGAGCGGGGTGGCAGCCGCCGCAGGTGCCCTTGCCGAGGAAGATCGCCTCGCCGCGGCGCTCCGCCTCGGTGGCCTTGGTCCTGTCGAGCCGGCCCTGGGGGTCGAGCTTGGGCGCGGGAGGGAAGTCGAACATGTTCTGCATCTGGGCCATGTGGCTCACCTGGATGCGGTCCAGGATGTTCATCCCCTTCTTCATGGCCCGGATTGGATCGCCGTTGAAGTAGGCGGTGCGCTGCTCGAACTCGGTGAAGTCCTCCACCGAGCGCAGGCTGCGCTTGCTGCCGTGGATCTGCTGGTTGTAGAGCCCGCGCAGGCTCACCGTGTCGAGGCGGAAGCGCCGCGCCTGCGGGCGATTGTCCGGGTTCAGATGGAACTGTCCGGTGGTGTGGCCGTTGATGTGGCAATCGAGGCACGTGACGCCCAGGCTGGGGTCGGCGCTCTTGCGATCGTCGGTGGCGTTGAACTCCTCCTGGGGGAACGGCGTCACCAGGAGGCGCAGCCCGTCCAGCTGCACCGGCGTGACGATGTCCTTGAAGAGCCGGTGGAAGTTGTTGATCGAGACCACCTCGCCTCGCGAGACGTCGCCCAGCTCGGGGCGGCTCTGGAGGTAGATCGCGGGCGGGAACTCGGGCAGGAACGCGTCGGGGATGTCGAACTCCACGTCGAAGCGCTGCAGGCGCGGGAACATCTGGATCTGGATCGAGGGGAATACCATGCCGCCCACCGCATGCTTGGGATGGGGCAGGGCCGGGTAGGGGAAGGCCTTCTTCCCCCGGACGTCGTCCGGGCTCATCGCGGCCAGGCGGTCCCAGCTGAGCCCGTCGGCGAGGCGGGCGGTGGGGCCGACCGCGAGCGGCTTGCCGCGCGACATCTTCGCGCTCGGGTCGAGCTTGGGCTGGAGATCGTAGCGGCTCTCCAGCCGCTTGCGCTGCGCGGCGGTCACGCCCGGCCTGGCGTCGACGTCCGCCTTCATCGTCTCCTCGAAGGTCTGCATCGGCTTCTGCGCGCCGAACGGGTCGCGCGAGAAGTCGAAGCCCTTCACGTCTCCGCCGTCCGGCTGGCCGGGCAGGACATCGGAGGAGGGCGGCGCCGCCGACGGGTCGAAGGCGCGCGAGCGATCGTGCTCCGTCTTGCGCTGCTCCGGGCGGCTCTCGGCGACCGGGGCCGCCTGCTGGGCGCCCTGGACCGCGTCGGCGGGCGGCCGCGGGCCAGGCGTCTGCCCGACCGAGGGCGCGCTCCAGAGGCCGACGAGGACGCCGACCGCGGTGATGGAGACGGCGATGACCAGGATGCCGAGGCGCCGCATGGATGAGGTCTCCTTCCGGTCGAGGTTCGCTGCCGCTGTCTCGCACGCAGCAACCGATGTGCCACCGACGGCGGCATCATCGTGGTCGCACGGCCTGGGTCGCGCGGGGTGGCCGCGCGGGCGCGGGCAGGGGCACGCTCCTTGCTCGGACCGATTCGGCGAGGAGGATCCATTCATGGCAGACGAAGCGGATCGGAAGGTGGAGACCGGCGGCGCGTACCGGGCCGGCCTCACGCAGGATCACCGGGTGAGCGACATCGTGCGCGACGTGATGAGCCCGTGTCCGCGGACCCTCGCCCCGGACGCGACGCTCGTCGACGCGGCGCTCGTCATGCGCCGCGAGGACATCGGAGACGTGCTGGTTTGCGAGGACGGCGATCGGCTGGTGGGCATCGTGACGGATCGGGACATCGTGGTGCGGGCGCTCGCCGAGGGGCGCGATCCGGGCGAGACGCGCGTGGCGGACGTCTGCAGCCGGGACCTGGTCACGATCGAGCCGGGGGACAGCGTGGGCGGCGCGGTGCGCCTCATGCGGGAGAAGGCGATCCGCCGCATACCGGTGGCCGAGAACGGGCGGGTGGTGGGTGTGCTCACCATCGGGGACATCGCGGTCGAGCGGGATTCCCGGGCCGCGCTGGCCGATATCTCGGCCGCCCCGCCCAACTCCTGAGTTACCGGACGGGCCTTTCGACCCGGTAGGGAAGTGCCATCTCGCGGGGACACGGCTCCGCGCGGAGCGAGCCGGATGCGGCCCCCGCCGAGCGTCGGCGCGTGGCACGGTCGATGCTGACCCGCCCACAGGAGGGCTCGACCAATGA
>Ga0207660_10000216_pt1 | contig 37107 bp, 33 predicted proteins | sample KBSC73BmetaG_FD_184335 | JGI IMG/M metagenome (GOLD analysis project Ga0207660, IMG submission 184335) | Corn rhizosphere microbial communities from Kellogg Biological Station, Michigan, USA - KBS C7-3B metaG (SPAdes) (version 2) | ecosystem: Host-associated > Plants > Roots > Rhizosphere ... | reverse complement strand
CGCGGCGAACGAACTGGATCGATCGACCCGCGTCAGTACTCGACCAGGCTCGTCACTCGTTGCGCCGAGAGCGCCTGTACGCCCGGCAGGAACGACAGCGTCATGAGAAACGAGCAGCCGAGCACGAGCCCGCCCAACCGCTCCACTACATCGCACGCGGCACGCGCGGTACCACCAGTGGCGAGCACATCGTCCACGATGAGGACACGGTCCCCTGCGCCGATGGCATCATGGTGGACCTCGAGCGCGTCAAGGCCGTATTCGAGCGCATAGTCCACGCGTTCGACCCGCGCCGGCAGCTTGCCAGGTTTCCGAACCGGGACGAACGCCGCACTCAGATGCTGCGCGACCGGCGCACCGAGGATGAACCCGCGGCTCTCGATGCCGACCACGTGCGTGATCGCCTCGGCCGCGAATGGCGCGGCCATGGCTTGCGTGGTGCGCCGAAACAGCGTGGCGTCGAGCAGGACGGGCGTGATGTCCTTGAAGATGATTCCCGGCCTGGGAAAATCCGGAATGTCGCGAATGGCGCCGCGCAACATCCTGTTGAGGGTCGAGTCAACGTCGTCGTTCACGAAGAATCCGCTCACCGGAGCACGCGAAAGGGGCGCGTCAGCGGTTCGAGTCCATCCGCACTCATGCGTCGCAACGTCTCGACGCGCGCGCCCGCAGGCCCGCGTTCCATGGCCCCGAGGAATCGCTGCACTGCCGCGTCATCGCCCTCCGCCGCGATTTCCACTGCGCCATCCGCACGATTGCGCACCCATCCGGCAAGGTCGAGCCGACGTGCCGTCTCGCGGGCGAACCAGCGGAATCCCACGCCCTGCACCGCCCCACTCACCTCGACGCGGACGACGGCCATATCACTGGCGTGCGGTCTCCCGCAGCAGCGCAGCCAGAACGGCGGCCAGCGCACTCGCATCGCTGCTCGTACTGGCATCGCGGGAAATGCTGACGTCTCCATCGCGAATGCGTTGCGCGATGCGCTCGAGCGAGGCTGCGACAGTCGCTCTGGGGTCCGGAAACATCTCGGCGAGTGCTGTGCGCGACCACGCGTCATTGTCATGCCCGGCCTCGGCAGGTTGCGCCCATGGCGCGGCGCTGTCGTGCAATTCCTCCGCGATGCCGGCCAGCGCCTGATCCGGAGCGGCCATGGGCGGATCGGTGAGCTCCGTAGTCGCTGCGGTTGACGCCTCCGGCCAGGCGAGTGCATCGCTCAGCTCATCCGCCGGCGCGAATGCCGCGGACGCTTCGACAGTGGAGCCAGCGCCCGGGAATGGTTCGGCCTGTCCGACAGAGTGCATTTCTGCGTCTTCTTCAGCCTGTCGTTCGGGCTGCACGTCAGCCTGTACGTCGGCGCGCAGCTCAGCAGGTACCTCAGCCTCGGGCTGTACCGCCGATTCGACCGGCGCATCCGGTGCCGGAGTCGGCTGCGGCACCGACGCCTCGATGACTTCGAGGACTGGCGGAGTCCAGGGAAGCCTGGCCGTGGGTTGCTCTGCCGAGTAGTCGTCGTGCGGCAGCTCCCCCTCCAACAACTCCGGTGCTGCGTGCTCTGATGCAATCGGCGTCTCATTCGCTTCCTCTGACAGGGCCACCTCTACCGGCGGCTGCGCAACCGCCTCCGCCGCGGCGCGGGCGGCGCGCACGGCGACAGCCGGGACGAAGAGGAGTCGCGACGAGCGGCGACTTCCGGCGGGAAGGCGGGACGGGACCGCGCCGGCGCCGGGCAGCAAGGGCGTGAATGGCGGCAGCCGGACACTGCGTGTCGCAAGCAATGATTGCGTTGTGGCCAACTCGGACATCGGTCTCTCCTGAACGGCGATCGGCAATATGAAAGTCCGGGGCGGCGCCCGCTACTGGCGCGCTACGCTGGCCAGCCGTGCAGACCCACCAGCGGGACGAATCGTGCCGGCCCCATGTCACGCCGCTCCAGCTCCGCGCCATGCCGCGTGAGCAGCGTGAGCTCCTGTTCCTCCCGCGTACCGAGCGGGATCAGCAAGCGGCCGCCATCAGCGAGCTGCTCAACGAGCGGGGTGGGCGGCGCCGGCGCACCAGCGGTCACCAGAATGGCGTCGAAGGGACTGTAATCGCGCCAGCCCAGTGTCCCGTCGCCGGCGAGCAGCGACACGTTGCGCACACCGGCTTCGCGCAACACGGCGCGCGCCCGTTCGATCAGCGGAGCCACCCGTTCGACCGAAAAGACCTGGGCGGACAGGTGCGCGAGTAACGCGGTCTGGTAGCCGGACCCCGTTCCGATCTCGAGGACCCTTTCATGCCCGTGCAATCGCAGCAGCTCCAGGTATCGCGCGTGCGTGGACGGCTGGGAGATGGTCTGCCCATTTCCGATGGGCAACGCGCTGTCCTCGTATGCGCGGTGCCGCATGCCAGTGGGAACGAAGAGATGGCGCGGCGTGAGATCGAAGGCCTGCAGCACCGCAAGGTCGCGGATGCCGATCTGCTGGAGATCCTCCACCAGCCGACGTCTCGCGCCGAGGAACTGCGTCAGGTCAGGTCCGACCACCAGGAAGTCGCCTCCTCGAGCATCTGTGTATGCGTGAGATCCAGCGTCAGCGGAGTGACGGAGATGTAGCCTTCGGCAACAGCGCGGAAATCGGAATCGTCCGGACCGCTCCAGGACGCGGAGCCGCCACCAATCCAGAAGATCTCCCGCCCGCGCGGGTCGTGCATTCGCATGAGCGAATCCGAATAGACGCGGCGACCCAGCCGTGTGAGTCGCACGCCCTTGATGTCGCTGGCCGGACGCGGCGGCAAGTTGATATTGAGCAGCGTGGTGCGCGGCATGTGCTCGAGTCGGGTGAGATGGCGCAGCAACCGCTCGACGATGTCCACCTGGTTCGTGAGCAGCTCCGGATCGGCGCGCAGCTCGCCACCCGCGAACGAAATCGCAATGGACGGAATGCCGAGCGACACGCCCTCCATTGCGGCCGCCACGGTGCCGGAGTACAGCACGTCCTCGCCCATGTTGTGGCCATGATTGATGCCGCTCAGCACGAACTCCGGTTTTTCGGGCATGAGCGCCTCCACTGCGAGCATGACACAATCGGTGGGCGTTCCATCAACCTGATAGCGGCGCGCACCGCGCTGCACGGGGCGCACGGGATGATGCAGCGTGAGCGAGTGACTGGTGGCGCTCTGCTCGCGATCCGGCGCGACGACCGTCACCTCCGCGAAGCGGGATGCGGCCTGCACCAGGCATTCGAGCCCATGCGCGAGGATGCCATCGTCGTTCGAGATCAGCAGCCGCATCACTGCGTCGCCCGGTACCGGCCGCGCCAGATCGTACGCACGACGCGCATCGAATCACGCACGGCCCGAAAGTGGCTGGGCGTCCCATAGATGGTGGGAATGGGCACACTCGCAATACGGTATCCCGCGCGACCCGCCTGGATGAGGAAATCCGTTTCGAACTCGTAGCGCTCGCCGTGCGCATGCACGTGCTCCAGGACCTGGCGTCGCATGGCACGGAACCCGGATTGCGCATCCGCGATCGGCACACCGACAATGCTGCCCACGGCGGAGCTGGCCAGGGCGTTGGTGAGGCGGCGGCCGAGCGGCATGGCGCCGCCGTCTCGTGCCCGGGTGCCAATCGCGACGTCGGCGCAGGTGAGCGCGTCGAGTACCGCGGGCGCGTAGCGGGCGTCGTGCTGGCCGTCCGCGTCCATGGTCAGCACCGCCGACACGCCAAGCGCGAGCGTTTCCGCGAAGGCCGCCCGCAACGCGGCACCCTTGCCGCGATTGCGCCTGAAGGCAATGACGCGCGCGTCCGTCGCGCACGCGATGGCATGCGTGGCATCATCGGACCCATCATCGACGACGATCAGGGCCGCGTGCGGGAGCGCGACGCGCAGCTCGCGCAGGACATTCGCGAGTGTGGCCGCGGCGTTGTACGCGGGGATCACACAGGCGAGTGGCGCGATCACGCCTCGTCGCCCGCGTCGCCGAGCAGCGCGAGTACCTCGCGGAGCTCCCGCTCCAGCGAGCGAATGGTCTGCAAGTCGAGCGCCCCCCGCGCCAGCGGCTTGAGTCCCCCGCCTTTGCGATGGGCGTCGACCTTCTGGCGCGCGCCTTCAATGGTGTACTTCTCGGTGTAGAGCAGATGCTTCACGAGTTGAATGAGCTCCACCTCGCGCCGCTGATAGACGCGGTTTCCCGAGCGGTTCTTGGCCGGACTCAGGAAGCGGAACTGGCTCTCCCAGTAGCGCAGCACGTGCGGCTTGAGTCCCGTGAGCTCGCACACCTCGCCAATCGAGAAGAACTCCTGGACGGCTTCGCGCGCGCTCATGGGTCGCGCTCCGCGCGCAGCTCGCGCGCCATGAGCGCCTCGATGGCGGTCCGAACCGTCTCCCGTTCGAACAGGATGCGGTGTACTGCGGCGACAATTGGCATTTCGATCCCCTCCCGCGCCGCGAGAGCGTGCGCGCTCTGGGTGGTGAACACCCCTTCCGCCACCGTCTCGCGGGTGGACAGCACGGCCTCCAGCGAGCTGCCCCGCGCCAGCTCGGCCCCCAGTGCACGATTGCGACTCAGCGCACCGGTGCAGGTGAGCACCAGGTCGCCCAGCCCCGCCAGCCCGGCGAACGTCGCGGGCTGCGCGCCCAGTGCGACGCCCAGCCGCGTGATTTCGGCCAGCCCTCGCGTGATGAGCGCCGCGCGAGGATTGTAACCCAGTCCCAGGCCTTCCGCGATGCCGGTGGCTACCGCGATGACGTTCTTGAGCGCACCCCCTACCTCCACGCCCGTCACGTCATCGTGCGTGTAGACGCGCACGTGGTCGTTGCTGAGCTGCTGTTGCGCGAGCCGCGCCGCATCGGCGTCGCGGGACGCCGCCACGACTGCGGTCGGCTGCCGGGCCACCACCTCAGCAGCAAAGCTCGGGCCCGAGAGCGCCACGACGGGACAGTGCGGCGCTTCCTGCTCCACGATCTGCGTCATCAACGCCAGCGTGCCGCGCTCAATGCCCTTGCTGGCCACGACCAGCGTCGCGCCTGCAGCAATCGCATCCATGCTCCGCCGCACGAGGTCCCGGAGCACGTGCGATGGCGCGGCGAGCAGCACGAGCGCCGCGCAATCGAGCGCCGGCTCGAGCCGGTCGTGTGCGCAGATCCGCGGCGACAACACGGCCCCGGGAAGAAATCGCGGATTGGCGTGTCGCGCGTTGACTGCTTCGACCACATCCGGCTCGAAGGCCCAGAGGGCGACCTCGTGCCCGTTGCGCGCAAGGAGATCGGCGAGCGCCGTGCCCCACGCACCGGCACCAATGACGGCGCATCGCATCATCCTGGCGGCGAGCCGCGGCGAAATCGATGCTCCTCGCCGCGCAGCAGTCGTCCGATGTTGGCGCGATGGGTCCAGAATACGAAGAGCGCCACGAGTACGCTGAGCGCCAGTACCGGTGCCCGCAGGCCCATCAGGATCGCGATCGACAGCGGAAGGAGAACAGCGGCCACGAGCGAAGCGAGCGACACGTATCCCGAGAGATACACGGTGGCGGCCCACGCGACGAGCGAGATCAGCGTGGGGATCGTCGCCAGCGCGAGAAAGACTCCACCGGCTGTGGCGACGCCCTTGCCACCTGCCTTCCACCGCAGAAACGGAGAACGCACATGCCCCAGGATGGCGACAATGCCAAATGCCAGCGCCCACTGCGCAGGGGCGGGACTCGCGATCCCGCGCGGCAGGAGCCACACGGGCAAGGCGCCCTTGGCAGTGTCGAACAGCAGCACGGCCAGCCCTGCCTTCCAGCCGAGCACACGAAACACGTTGGTCGCTCCCAGATTGCCCGAGCCGTGCTCGCGCAGATCGATGCCGCGCACCCAGCGCCCCGCAAGATAGGCCGCCGGAATGCCGCCGCACAGATAGGCGATGAGCAACCCGAGCCACGGACTCATTCAGGCGGCCTTGCGCCGGAGCAGAATCCGGAGCGGATTCCCGGTGAATCCCCACGACTCGCGGAAGCCGTTGTGCAGATAGCGCACGTAGTGCTCCTCGACGAGTTCGGGATGATTGCCGAACACCGCGATGGCAGGTGGCGCCACTTCCACCTGCGTGGCGTAGAGAAGCTTGACCTCGCGACCCGCTGCCTGCGGCGGCTGGCGCCGCGCGAGCAGCTCCTCCAGCCGCGCATTCACCTGTGCGGTGGAGATGCGCTTGCGGCGTTCGGTGTCCACGGCCATGAGCGCATCCAGAAGCCTGGTGATGCGCTGGCCGGTGAGCGCGGACGTGAAGAGGAACGGGACGAAACGCAGGAAGGGGGCCTTCTCTTCCGCCTCCTTCTCGAAGCGCGCCGCGCTGTTGGTATCCTTCGCCACCAGGTCCCACTTGTTCACGACGACAATCAGTCCACTGCCGCGCTCCCACGCGAGCGCGGCGACCTTGAGATCCTGGTTCTCGAGTCCGAGCACGGCATCGATCACAAGCACGCTGATGTCGGCGCGCTCGATCGCGCGGCGCGTGCGCAGTGCGGAGTAGAATTCGATGCTCTCGTCCACGCGCGACTGGCGCCGCAGGCCGGCGGTATCGATGAACACGAGCGTGCGTCCATGGTACTGCATTGGCGTGTCGATGGCATCGCGCGTCGTGCCGGCATACTCCGACACGACGAGTCGCTCCTCGCCGAGAAGCCGATTCACGATGGACGATTTCCCCACGTTCGGCCGCCCGATCACCGCTACGTGGAGCGCGTCGGGAATTTCGGCGGGGCCCTCCGGAAATCGCTCGACGATCGCGTCGAGCAGGTCACCCGAATTCTTGCCATTCTGCGCCGAGACGGGAATCGGCTCGCCCGCACCGAGCGCGTAGAACTCGTAATAGTCCGTGGATTGGACATCATCCACCTTGTTCGCCACCAGCAGCCACGGTTTGCGCGACCCGCGCAGGAGCGTCACGACATTGGCATCGCTTGGATGAACGCCGGCCCGGGCATCGGTCACGAGCAGGAGCAGATCGGCTTCGTCTACCGCCTGCAATACCTGGCGGCGGATCTCGACGTCGATGGGCAGGCTGGGATCGTCCGTCAGGCCGCCGGTGTCAACGAGCCAGAAGGCACGACCGTTCCATTCCGCGCGCGCGAAGTGACGATCGCGCGTCGTGCCCGCTTCCTCGCTCACGATCGCCGCGTCGCCGCCCACGATGCGGTTGAAGAGCGCCGATTTCCCTACATTCGGCCTGCCGACGATGGCCACCACGGGAACGGTCACGTCCGGGCACCCATCGGCAGGGCGGCTTCCGACTGAAGGGCATCGATGAAGTCGTACGACGGGAAGACCGGAATGGGCAACTCCTCGCGCAGCGTGAGGAAAACCGCGTCATCGAGGAAGACGCCGTCGTCGTTGATCGTCTCGGCGGGAATGAGCGCGAGGTCGAGATCGTGACGCGCCGCCAGCGCACGCCGGATGTCTTCCCCAACGAGCAGCCCCGCCGTCGTCGTGGTGGGCCCGAACAGGGAGTTGGCGGCCACGATCATCTCGAAGTGCGCCCCAGTCGCGCTCGTGAGCGCCGCGAGCAGCTCCTGCATGATTCCCTGCCCCATGGACACGCCCGTCACCACACCAATGCGGCGACCGTCGAGGCGCGGCAGCCCCGCCATCCCCTCAGCGATGCGCCGACGCAGCAACGCGACAGATCCGACCCCATTTTCAATCTGCGGAAAGTCGCCATAGTGCTCCGCATCGGGCAGCGCGCGTCCGGCCAGCAGATACAGCTCGTCGGAGCCGTACACCCAGCGATCACCGCGCTCCCGCAGCGCGCGTGCCTCCCAGCGCTCCACATCCGCGAGCAGCCGGGCCGCATGCTCCGGGTCCATGGACTGGCCGGTGTAGAGATGCGAGAACTGCGTGAGCCCCACGGGGACCACCGCGACAGAGATCATCGCGTCGCCCAGGCTCCAGAGATCCGCACACGACTGCTCGAGCACCGCGCCGTCATTGAGGCCCGGCACGATCACCATTTGTCCATGGAACTGGATGCCGCCCTCCGCCAGTCGCGTGAGCTGCTCCATGATGTTCGGCACGCGCGGATTGTTGAGGAGAACCCGGCGCGCCTCCCATGGCGTGGCGTGCACCGAGACGTAGAGCGGCGACAGCCGGTATTCCAGGATGCGCGCAATGTCGCGTTCCTTCACATTCGAGAAGGTCGCGAAGTTGCCGTACGCGAAGGACAGCCGGTAGTCGTCGTCGCGAACGTACAGGTTGCGCCGCAAACCGGAGGGAAGTCCCTCAATGAAACAGAACTCGCAACGGTTGGCGCAGCGTCGCACCCGCGGTGGCTCGAGTTCGATCCCGAAGATATCCTCGCTGCTGCGCTCGATCTCGTAGACCACCAGCGCCCCGTCGGGCAGCCGGGCCTCGATGACGAGCTCATCGTCCGCCGAGAGAAACTCCCAGTCGAGAAAATCCGCAAGCTCGCGCCCGTTCACCGACAACAGTTCGGTGAGCGGGACAATTCCGAGTTGCTCGGCGATGCCGCCGGGAACCACGCGGCTGACGCGGACCATGACTCCAGGGGTGAGTGAGCCACTCGCCGCGGGGCAGCGAGAGCCGGCAAGAGGCGAGCGAAACGGAGACGCGCCCCACAGGGGGCGCGTGAACTTCAAGGAAACTAGGAGATGAGGTCGGCAAACGCAAGGCAGCATCACGACTTCCGTGGCATGATGTACCATGGCCCATCGGCAGTGCCGATGGGCCATGGTACATCATGCCGTGAGGGCGATGCTACTTGACGAGCGGATACTTGAAGGCCTTGATCGCCGCGCCATCCACGGAGATGGAGAATTTCTTCGACGCGGTAGGCGAACCCTTCGGGCCGAGCGCCAGCGGTTCGGTGGACTTGGACGCCACCACGTTTCCCTTGTCGTCAATGAACTGGATCGGAAGCGTCACCGTTTTCGCGGCCGCGGTCACGTTCTCCACCGTGCCCTCGAGCGAATAGTGCGTCGTGTCGTGGCTGAAGGCGGTGAAGTTCACCGTGACCGGCAGCTTCTCGGACGTGGTCACGTACTTCGAGACTGAATCGCCATACGCCTTCACGACCTTGGGGTCGGACACCTTCTTCTCGAGGCCCTGGTAGGCGATCGCGACGAGCTGATAGTCGTCCGGACTGTTCGGATCGATCTCCACAAGACGCTTCGTGATGGGGAGCATCTTGTCGAACGCCGAAGCCTTCCAGTACGCGTTGGCGAGGTTGAACAGACCACCGCGCAGATACGGATTCTGCGCATTGCCAGCCTCCATGAGCTTGACCGCCATCGGAATCTGGTTGGCGCTGAAGGCTTGTGTGCCTGCGTCAAAGAGCTGGGCATCATTGTACTTGGTGGGATTGGCCACCATGTCCGACCACATCGACGCGAGCGATGCGGTGTCACCCGAAGCCTTGAGCGCGGCCGTCAATCCTGCCTGGGCCGGGTGCGCATTCGGACCATTCGGATAATCCTTGAGATAGGCGCGATAGAGATCCACCGCTTTCTTCATGCCCGCCTGTTGCGCCTCCCCTTGCAGCTTGCTCGCCGCCTGCAACTGCGAGAACGCCGCGCTGAATTCACTGAACTCCTTCACATTGGCGACATTCGAATCCTTCTGGACGAGCTCCGGCGTGGCCAGCGCCACCGCCTTGGAGTAGGCCGTCGTCGCGGCATCCCAATTCTGCTGCTTCTGCGCAATGTGGCCCTGGAAGTAGTACCCGAACGGCGAGCCGCGGTAAATGAGCTCCGCGCGCGAGAGCAGCTCCTTGGCGGAATCCACCTTGTCCTGATTGATGAGCGGGCCCACCGCGTTGATCATCTTGACCCACGGCCGTTGCCGGTAGTAGGTCGTGCGATCGGTGCAGTCCGGCATCGCCTTCTCCACGGCGGTGAAGTCGCTGTCCGCCGCCGCGAGCAGGTCCATGCTGGCGGCCGGATTCGTACTGACGCCGACGTCGCCAGGCTTCACAGTAGCCGGCTCACCCATGTTCTCGTAGAGCAGGACATACGAAGCGCCAAGTACGAAGTCGGTACCCAGTGCATCCTTTCCCGACGGCGGTTTCTTCGTCAGATCGGCAATCACACTGGTGAGCTTCTTTTTTGCATCGTCAGGCTTGGAAGCGCCGAGTTGCAAGACAGTAATGGTATTGTATCCGGAGCGCACCGCGTCGGATGAGCTGAAATCAATCTTGCACGCATCCTCCGCTGCCTTCTGCTTGTCCTGGTTCTTTCCCTGCGCCGCGGCCGAGCCGGCAGCAACAACGCTGAGGGCAAGTGCGGCTGTCGCCGCGTTTCGCCAGACGCTCATCTATCCTCTCCTGAGTGAATACGAAAAACGGGCCTGCTCGGCCCGCGGGTCAAGATACACGGTCCGCGGCAATGCGTTCCGCCGCGTCGCGGGCCAGCGCGCTCACCTCGCGCAGCGACCGACCCGTTGTCGTGGCGATGCGAGCAACATCATCGAATTCCGGCTTGGCGCGTCGCACGCCTGATGCCAGCGTCACCACCTTCACGCGAACCGGCTGTTGCAGAACGTGTGCCGTGCGCTCCTCGCGCGCGAGGGCGTGACGCTCGACCGTCGTGCGGCGCAGGCCGATCGCGCTCGTGCGCAGGAACACCGCTTCTGCAAGACGCGTCGCGTCGCCCGGCAGGCAGAGCACATCGAGTCGCGTGCCCGGCCTCCCCTTTTTCATGATCGTCGGCACGAGGACGACATCAAGGGCGCCCTCCGCGCGCAGCGCGTCCGCGGCGGCGGCCAGTGCTTCGCCATCCATGTCATCCAGATCGGTGCTGAGCTGTACCAGCGACTCCACGCGCACGTGCGTGTCGCTCGCTACCGTCGCGACATCGTCGGCGGCGAGCACCAGTCGCAGTGCGTTGGGACGGCCGTGCGGATTGCGCGTTCCGGCGCCGAAACCGCTGCGCACCGGCACGTATCGCGACGGCGGTGAGCCCGCGGAGAGCACGCGCACGAGCGCGGCTCCCGTCGGAGTCACCAGCTCACCAGCGCCATCAGGACCACGCTGCACCGGCAGTCCTTCCAGCAGCTTGAGCGTCGCCGGCGCCGGTACCGGCAACTCGCCGTGCGCGGCCGTCACTGTTCCATCGCCCAGGGCAATCGCTCCGCAGTAGACTCGCTCGACGCCAAGCTGTTCGAATCCCCACACGGCGCCCACGATATCGAGAATGGCATCCACGGCGCCCACTTCGTGCAGGTGCACACGCTCTGGCGGCACGTCGTGAATTTCGCCCTCGGCCACCGCGATCGCGGTAAAGGCCGCGTCCGCGCGAGCCTGGACACCATCAGGCATACCGGCACGTGCGACGATCTCCCGGATCTGGTGGATATGCCGCCCGTGTGGCTGGGGCGGAATGTCGAAATCAACCTTCGTGCACGCGATGCCGGATCGCTGTACACGCTCAATCCGGACAGTCACACCATCCAGCCCCAGTCGCGCGGGGAGCGCCCGCAGCCACGCGGCGTCGAGTCCGACGTCGAGCAGCGCCCCGAGCGTCATGTCGCCGGAGATGCCGCTGAACGGATCGAGGATGGCGAAGGGCATAGCATGTAAATCTACTCGCCGGGAGCCGCTGATCGCCAGTCGCCCACTCTGCTCACGAGCGATATCCCACTCCGCTCCCGGTATTGAATATCACCACTTCGGCGTCGCGTGAGACGCGACCGGCCGCGACGAGCGATTCCAGCACCGCGAGCGCGCAGCCCCCTTCGGGCGCCGCGTCAATCCCCGTCGTGTGCGCCAACCGCGCCGTCGCGCGACGAATCGCGTCCTCGCTCGCTGCCGCCGCATCGCCGTTGCTCTCGTACAGCGCGCGCAGGATGAGCCGGTCGCCGAGCGCCGACGGCACGCGCAGTCCGCTGGCGTGCGTCTCGGGACGCTCCCAGGGCGTGGCGTGATCCGCTCGGGCGCCGAACGCCCGCACTATCGGTGCACAGCCTGCGGCCTGCGCAGTCACCATGCGCGGGAACGCAGCGGAAGCATCCAGCCAGCCCATGCCGCGCAGTTCCTGAAATGCTTTCCACATCCCAATGAGGCCGGTGCCACCACCCGTGGGATACACCACCACATCCGGCAGGCGCCACCCGAACTGCTCGGCCAGCTCGAGCCCCATGGTCTTCTTTCCTTCGATGCGGTACGGCTCACGCAGCGTGGAGACATCGAAGTAGCCGCATTCGGAGGCGAATGCGCGCGCCGCCCGGCCCGCGTCGCCAATGTGCCCCGCGACCGTCACGAGCTCCGCGCCAAAGGCGCGTACCGTACCGAGGATGGTCGCCGGCGTGGTCTCGGGAGCATAGACACGCACGGGCATGCCGGCCGCGGCGCCATACGCGCTCAGCGCCGCGCCCGCATTGCCCGCCGTGGGCACGACGAGCCCGGGCACACCAAGCGCCCGCGCCCGTGTCACGGCCGCGCTCATGCCCCGCGCCTTGAACGATCCAGTGGGATTGAGCCCTTCGTCCTTCACGTACAAAGCGCGCACGCCCACCGCGCGCGCCAGGGCCGGTGCATCGAGCAGCGGCGTCGCCCCTTCTCCCAGCGAAACGGGCCGCTCGCCGTCCCGGAGCGGCAGCAGCGTCGAGTAGCGCCACATATCCCATCTGGGCAGCAACACGTCACGTGAGACGGGCAGCGTGGCGTAGCGCACCAGCCACGGTTGGCCGCACGCGTGGCACACCGAGGCGGCGGATGCGCCCTGGCGAGTAGCGCCGCAGGCGGGACACTCGAGCGACCATTCGCTCATGCGTTGGACTCCGAGGTGGAAGGGTGCAGCGCCAGAAGGACGCGCCGCGCGCGTTCAGCGCTGAAACCCGGCAGCGCCGCGATCTGCTCCTCGGTCGCGTCGCGCACACCCTGCACGCTGCCGAAGGCGTGCAGCAACGTCCGGCGACGAGCCGGCCCAATGCCCGGAATACGCAGCAGTTCCGAGGTCACCGTGCGCATGGCGCGCCGCTTGCGATTGTATGTGATGGCGAATCGATGCGCTTCGTCGCGCGCGCGTTGCAGCAGACGCAACGCCGGCGAGCGACGGGAAATCCGGACGGACTCCGACCGGCCGCGAACGAACACTTCTTCCTCGCGCTTGGCCAGGCTGATGACCTGCATGCCGCCGAGGCCGAGTTCCTCCAGCGCGCCGAGTGCCGCGCCGAGCTGTCCCTTGCCGCCATCGATCACGACCAGATCGGGGAGCGGCTTCGCATCGGCGATCCGCCGGTGGAAATAGCGCGTCACCACTTCGCGCATGGACGCGAAATCATCCGTCCCTTCCACGGTCTTGATCCGGAATTTGCGGTATTCCGCGCGTCTGGGCCGGCCGTTCTCGAACCAGATACAGGACGCCACTGTGTCCGTGCCCTGGGCGGTGGAGATGTCGAAGCAGACGAGCGACCGCGGCACTGTCGTGAGCGACAACTCGCGCTGGAGCTCGTACACCGGATCCACCGCCCGCTCGTTCGCTTCCAGCGACAGCAGCTTCTGCTCCTCGAGGAGGTGCCGGGCGTTCTGTTCGGCAAGGTCGATGAGCTGGCGGCGCGGCCCGCGTTGCGGTACCCAGACACGGGTGCCCGCGAGCGCCGCCTCGAACGTGTCGCGATCCTCGAAGTCGAACGGGACGAGCAGTTCCCGGCCGCGCTCCCGGGCATTCAGATACGTGGCCGCGAGACAGGCTGACAGCACCGCGACGTCGGATTCGCCGTCCACGTTGTCGACAAAGCGCTGCTCGCGCGCCAGCAGCTTGCCGTCGCGCACGCGCAGCATCACGACGCACGCCTCGTCGCCGTCGCGCGCGTAGCCCACGACATCGCGATCGCCTCCTTCCACCTCCATCACCGCGGTGGGCTCCTCCATGCGCTCCAGATGCACGAGGGCATCGCGCAACTCCGCGGCGCGCTCGAAATCGAGTCGCTCAACGGCCTCGGCCATGCGCGCGTGCACGCGGCGCGTGACCTCGCTTGTGCGGCCCTCGAGATAGAGCACGACCTCGTCAATCATCATCCGATAATCCTGCTCCGTCTGCAGGAAGACACATGGCGCCTTGCAGCGGCCAATGTGATAGTCCAGACAGGGCCGCTCCGGCATTTCGCGGGGCATGTCATACGTGCATGAGCGGACGGTGAACACGCGCCGGACGACGTTCAGCGCCCGTCGCATTGCGCCGACGTCGGTATAGGGCCCGAAGTAGCGCGCCCCGTCGTTCACGAGCTGCCGCGTGACGAACATTCGTGGAAAGGGCTCCTGCACCGTGACCTTGATGTAGGGATACGACTTGTCGTCGCGCAGCGCGATGTTGAACCTGGGGTGGTGCTCCTTGATGAGGTTCGCTTCGAGCACGAGCGCGTGCGCCTCGGATGGGACGACAATCGTCTCGAGGTCCGCGATCCGCCGCACGAGCGCGCGAGTCTTCACGCTCTCGACATGGTCGCTGGCGAAGTAGTTGCGCACGCGCGATCGGAGCCGCTTGGCCTTTCCGACATACAGCACGACGCCCTCGGCGTCCTTCCACAGGTACACGCCGGGCGACTCGGGCAGATGCGCGATCTTCTGAGCGAGAGCGTCAGGAGAGTCCACGGGTCATGCGGCTGAACATGTCACCCCTGAAATATAAGGCCGGGAGCAGTCCCTTTCTCTGCCGCGGATCACCGCAGGCGCGCGAGCGACCGCAGGATGGCGCGTGCTTCGGGCAGCCCGAACGCCGTCGTGAGCGCGAAGTAGGCAACGCCATAGGGCCCGAGCGCCGCGAGGGCGAGCAGGATGGGATGCGCCTCTCCCATCGCGAGCTTGACGCCCCAGGCGATGGCGGCCGCCAGCAGCGCCGCGACCCAGAGTCGCAGGAGAAATCGTGGCGAGAGCCCGGTGCGGCCAATGCGGCCGTTCAGCACGCGACGGAGCAACGCGAACTCCACCCACGCGGCCAGACCAGCGGAGGCGGTCAACCCCGCGGCGCCCCAGCGCAGTTCCAGTCCGAGCAGGCGGGGTCCGTAGAACGAGAACAGGATGCCGAGCGCGGTGGTCAGCACGACGCGCAGAATCGCAATGCGGAGTGGCGTACGCGTGTCGCGGAGCGCGTAGTACGTGGACGAGTAGAGGCGGCCGAGCGTCGAGGCCAGGAGCCCGACCGCCGACCCGCCGAGAATCGCCCAGACGTAAACCGTGTCCGAGCGTGTGAAGTGACCCGTCTGGAAGAGCGCGCCAGCCAGAATGTCACCCAGCGCGAGGAATGCCACGGCGGACGGCACCACCAGAAACGCGATGCGACGCAATCCGGAGTCCAGCCGCTCGCGGAGATAGGCCGCGACTTCCTGCGCCTCACCAAGCGCGCTGGACATGGCTGGCAGCTCCGCGGCGGACACCGACATGCCGAACAGGCTCACCGGCAGCACGTAGAGCATCTGCGCCGTGCTGAGCCCCGCGAGCGCGCCGGTGCCCAGGAAGCTCGCCAGCACCGTATCCACGTACGCACTGATCTGCACGACGCCGCGCCCGACGAACACGGGTCCGAAGTTCCGGATCACGGTGCGCACGTTCGCCGACGCGACGCTGAGCGAGGGACGCAGACGCCGCAGGAGACGCATGACGGTGGGCAGTTGCACCGCGAACTGGAGCGCACTGCCCACGACAGCGCCCCACGCCGCGACGATGGCCAGCGACGCCTGCGGGCGCGACCCGTAGACGATCAGCGTGACAATGATCGCCAGGTTCCACATGATCGGCGCCGCGTACGAGAGCAGGAACCGGCGGTGGCTGTTCAGCACGCCCAGGCACCACGCCGAGAGCACCAGCAGGCCGGCGGCGGGGAAAAAGATCCGGACAAGCTGAATCGTCAGGTCGCGTTTCGGTCCCGCGAATCCCGTGGCGATGACGTCAATGAGCCAGGGCGCCGCGAGCACGCCACCCACGACGAGCAGTGCCGTTGTGAGCGCGAGCAATGCGGCCACGGCGCCCGCGACCCGAGAGGCCTCCCGCTCGTCGCCTTCGGCCAGCAACCGGGCATAGACGGGAATGAAGGACGCCGACAGCACACCCTCGCCGAACAGATTCTGCAGGAAGTTCGGGATGCGGAATGCGGCGTTGAAGGCGTCCGCGACGTCACCCAGCCCGAGGTAGTGACTCAGGAACCGCTGGCGCACGAGCCCCGTGATTCGACTCAGCAGGATTCCCGTGGCCACCAGCAGCGCGAAGCGACCGGTGCGCTCCGCGCGTACGGCGCGTTCAGCGCTGGCGGCTGGCGTCGCCATGCGCGATCAGCCGTGAATCATCCGGCGCCGGCGCGACCAAGCCGGTCATCTGCTCACGCGCGCGGTCGAGCATCAGGCCAAGCAACGAGCGTCCGTGCCGCGCCAGCATGGGCATGAGATTCAGCACGCGCTCCTGGGGCTTGCCGTTCGGATAGAGCGCCGCGCGCGCCGTTGAAAGGTCACGCACCAGGCCAGCCTCACGCCGCTTGATCGCGGCGACGAGACGGCGCTCCAGGCGATCCAGGCGATGCTGGAGAGCGCGTCGCGCGCCGCTGGTGACTGCCGGCGGAACAAGTGGCGTGTCGGACACGCCGAGGGAACGCTCGAGATCAGTCATGACCGCGTCCACGCTCGCACGAGCGCGCGCGAGTGCATCGCGCACATCGCCAGACATGATGTTGCACGCGAGTCTCCCGAGCGTGCCATCCGCATCGCGCAGATCTTCAACCGTGAGCTGGTAGCGTTCGAGGATGCGCTGCACGTGCGGTTCCACGATGACACCCGACCACCGCGGAACGACAACCTGCAACGGCGCGCCGAGCGCGGCAGCCGCCGCACTCGCCTGAGCGAAGTACGCCACCTCGCTCGGACCACCCACGTAGGCAACGGTGGGCAGAATGGCGCGCTCGGCCACCGGACGCAGCAGCACGTTCGGCTCCAGCTCGTGCGATCGCTCGGCAACGGCCGGAGCATCGGCGATCGGCACGCGGGAGCGCGCCCCGTGCTCCGTGGTGAACACGAGCGAAAGGCCCGGCACCTGCGCCACCACTGGCTCGTGTCCCTCACGGCGCAGCAGCTCGTCGCGCGCCCGCACGGCCGCGTCCACCCGGCCGGCATCGCGCAGGGCCCGCAGCATGAGCGGCCGCTCCGCCGCTCGCACGCACGCATGTCCCGCGTCGAGCACGGCAACGCCGAGTGGCTCCAGCAGCGCGCGCAGGAGCGTCACAAAGGCGTCTCCCACCGTTGCGCCCTCGTGGTATGCGGTCCGCACCAGTGCCATGACGCCGGGATCAGTGGCCGAGCCGGTGCCCCGCTCCAGCAGGCGGAGGAGCGGTGTCACATCACCGAGCGCGGTCTCGGACATCCCGCGCGGCGGTGAGTCCGGCGGCGTCATGCGCAGCCGTTCAACGCGATCGCCGTTCGCCAGATAGGTCACGCTGGCCTCGGCGAAATCAGCATCATATGTCGCAGCCCAGAATACGGGTGCGACGGGAATGCCGGTGGCGGCTTCGAGCGCATCGGCGAGTGCCAGTACGCCGAGCGCCTTGCTGAACGTGTAGATCGGTCCGCCGAACAATCCTGGCTGCTGGCCGGTTGTGACGACTGCGCCCCCCGCCGCGGCCACACGCGCCAGTCGCTCCGCGGCGGCGCCCGTGGTGCTCAGTGCCGGCGCGAGCGACTCGCGCCAGGAGGCGTGAACGAACTGCGAGCGGACCGCGTCGATCTGCGCCATCCATTCCGCGGGTTGTCGCGGCCGCGCGGTAAACCAGTCCCCGGGTGTACCGCTCAGCGCCAGCGCTGCGAGTCGGGACAGTCCCGGGTCCCTGGTCAGGACACGCGGTTCACTCACGGCAGATACGCGCGCACACGTGGACGCGACGTCGCGGCATCACTTGTGATACGGTTCGCCACGCAGGAGCGTTCCCGCGCGGTAGAGTTGTTCAACCAGCACGAGGCGCGCGAGGTCGTGCGACATGGTCCAGCGTGCCAGGGCAAGCTGCATGTCCGCCTTGCCAAGGACGGCGTCGCCGAGGCCGTAGGCGCCGCCAAGCATGAACACCACATCGTGCGAGGCCAGTTCACGTTCTCCCTGCAGCCACTCGGCGAACTCCCGCGTCTGCATGAGGATGCCCCGTTCATCACAGGCCACCACACGACCGCGGTCGCCGGCGCGCGCAAGCAGGCGCTGCGCCTCCCGTGCCCGCACGAGATCGGGAGAGGTCGCACGCGCGGACTCCTCGCGTACTTCCCGAATCTCGAGCGGCCAGTATCGGGCGGCTCTGTTCTCGTAGTCACGAATGGCCACACCGAGCGGCTCACGCCGTGGTACGCCGACTGCCGCGATCACGACGCGCACCGGCTCCGTGCTACGCGTACATGCCGCGCAGACGGTGCACCGCAGCCACTCGTGATACCGCCAGCATGTATGCGGCGGTGCGCATGTTCACCTTGTGCTTGCGGGAGAGATCCAGCACCGCGTGGAAGCTCGTCTGCATGATATGCCCAAGGCGGTCATTCACGACATCCTCCGTCCAGAAATAGCCGCCGCGATCCTGCACCCATTCAAAGTAGGACACGGTCACGCCACCCGCGTTCGCCAGGATGTCCGGGATGACGAAGACGCCTTTATCATCCAGGATTGCATCCGCCGGCGCCGTGGTCGGGCCGTTGGCGCCCTCGCAAATCACCTTGGCGCGGACGCGCTCCGCATTCTTTCGCGTGATCACGTTCTCCAGCGCCGCCGGCAGCAGGACGTCCACGTCCAGTGTGAGCAATTCGTCATTCGTGAGGCGGTCGCCCTTGTTGTAGCCCTCCAGCGTGCGGTGCGTCTTCACCCAGGCAATGGCATCGTCCACATCAATGCCGCGTGGATCGTGCAGCGCACCGGATCGGTCACCAACGGCGACGACCTTGCATCCCTGTTCGCGGAGCAGCTTGGCCGCGGTGGATCCCACGTTGCCAAAGCCCTGCACCGCCAGCGTCGCGCCCTGCACCGGCAAACCGAGATGTTCGAGTGCCGCGGTGGTGACCATCATGCAGCCGCGGCCCGTGGCTTCACGCCGGCCCAGCGAGCCACCCATCTCCACGGGCTTGCCGGTCACGACCGATGTCACGGTATGCCGCATGTGCATGGAGTAGGTGTCCATAACCCATGCCATGACGCGTTCGTTGGTATTCACGTCCGGCGCCGGAACGTCGGAATCCGGCCCCAGGACGCCGATCAGTCCGGCCGTGTAGCGACGCGTGATGCGTTCCAGCTCGCCTGCGCTCAGTTTGGTGGGATCACAGACTACCCCGCCCTTCGCTCCGCCAAAGGGAATGTTCACCACGGCGCACTTCCACGTCATCCATGCCGCGAGCGCCTTCACCTCGTCGAGATTCACATTCTCGTCGAAGCGGATGCCGCCCTTGGCGGGACCACGCGACGTATTGTGCTGCACACGATAGCCGGTAAAGACATCGATCTCGCCGCTGTCGAGCGTGATCGGAACCGAGAGCGTGATCTCCCGCTCGGAACTGCGCAGGATCTTGCAGAGCCCCGGCTCGAGGTCGAGCAGTTCAGCCGCGCGATCGAAGCGTGACATCATGTCTTCGAACGGATTGTCCTCGTTGAGGAAGCGGTCCTTATCGGGACGGACGATTCTGTCCGTGGAAAGCTTGAGGTCGGCGGTCATGGGTGTGGGGGAGGCGCTGGAGGGCGTTGAGCCGGAATCAGGTATGAGTACGACGGGCATCGAGCACGGTCTGCAACGCCGCATCGACCGCGGCCGCGCCATGCTCCACGACAAGCTGCTGGGAAACATACCACAACGGCACCGCTTGGCGAGGCCACAAATGCGCCAGTTTGACCGCATCCTTGAGCGTACAGACGACGAGATCGACTCCGTCCGCCGCCCGTGCCAGGCGCACCGCGTCACCTCGGGAGTATGCGTGATGATCGGGGAGCGGCACGCTCCGAACATTCGCACCGCCCGCCGCGAGCTGGGCCGCGAAAGCGCGCGGATTGCCTATGGCGGATACGGCCAGCACCCTCGTTCCGGCCAGGGATGAGATGCGCCGCGGGGCTTCCGCGTTCGTGGCAGCGTGCAGCGCATCCAGCGCCAGATGGGCCGTGGCGAGCGGAACGCCGGGCGCAACACGCGCAATCGCGGCGGAGACCAATCTGGCTGCCTCGGGCGGCGCCGCCTTGCGCGTGATCAGCACGAGCGTCGCCCGGCGCAGCGCACGGAGTGGTTCACGCAGGGGCCCCGCGGGAAGCAGTCGCCGCGACAGCGGCCACTGATCCGCACTGACCACCACGACATCGGCCACCCGCGACGCGCGCCGGTGCTGGAACGCATCGTCGAACAGCACGACGTCCGCGCCCGACGCGCTGGCGCGCACCGTCCCGGCAAGCCGGTCCGCTGCGACAATCACCGGCACGTCCGGGTTCAGTCGTTCGTGCACGAGCGGCTCGTCATTGCCATATCCGCGCAGGACGATGGCCGGATGCGCGCCGCGAGTCATGACTTGCTGCGCGAGCCAGGCGGTTACAGGAGTCTTGCCCGTGCCGCCAACGCTGAGATTGCCGACGCTCAGTGCGGGTACGGCCGTGGCGTGCTGCGCCAGACGACCCGCATCGTAGAGTGCATTGCGCATGCGTACGCCGAAGGCATACAGCGCCTCGACCGGAGCCAGCACGGTACGGGCGCCGCCCGCGACGGCACTGTCATCGTACCAGACCCGCTCGATCAGGCGCACTTCACCCTCGCGCCAGCCGCGCCGCGGTGTCCAGGAGCGCGGCAAACTGCGGCGCCTGCGCCGCCGCGGCGCGTGATGAGTCGGCGGTGACGACGGTCGGTGGTCCATAGGCGACGCTCACTCGCGCAAACGGTTTGGGCACGATGAGCCGATCCCAACTGCGCAACCGCCAGCAGCGCTCCGCGTGCACTGCGACAGGAACGATGGGCGCGCCACTGCGCTGGGACACGATCAGCGCGCCAGGAGCGAACGAATGACTCGGTCCACGCGGTCCGTCAGGTGTGATCGCCAGATCTCCGCCATTGCGGGCCACGCGACTCACGCTGAGCAATGCGCGCTCGGACCCTCGTGTGGTGGAACCGCGCGCGGTCGCGAAGCCGAGCGACTCGATCACGCGCGCCAGGATCTCGCCGTCGCCATGCTCGCTGACGAGTGCCGTGACCCCTTCCCGCCGATGGTTCCAGATCGCCGGGAGGAGATCACCGTGCCAGACCACGAAGATCACGGGCGTACCGCGCGCGCGGATCTGCTCCACGGCAGCGCGATTCACGTCGCGTATGCGCCAGGTGTGCCCAAGCACGCGAAAAGCCAGACCACCAATGCGGGCCAGCCACGCGGTGCGGCGCTCCTTCTGCCGCGACACGCGGCTGTCGTCGCGCATGCTCACGTCATGAGCTCCAGCGCCATCCCCGCCACGCGTGATGCGGCGCCAGGTGTGCCCAGCCGACGCCGCACATCCGCGAGCCCCGCGAGCATGGCGTTCCGTGGTGCACTGCCGGCGCGCAGGAGGGGCTCGAGCGCATCCGCCATGGCGTGCGGGCGTACGGCGTCCTGGAGGAACTCCGGTGCCACCTCGCGTTCCGCCACGACGTTCACCAGCCCGATGCGCGGGATGGTGACGACGCGGCGCGCAATGGCATAGCTGACCGGCCCCGTGCGATACGCCACGACGAGCGGGCAACCCGCGACAGCGGCTTCGAGCGTGGAGGTCCCGCTCTTGGAGAGCGCCGCCTCTGCCGCGCGCCACACCGTGAACGACGCATCGCGCACCTGCGGATACGGACACTGCGCTTCGTCGAGTGTCAATCCGGCTGCCACCGACACGATCGGGACGAGGCCGGGGATGCGCCGCTCCAGCTCCCGGGCCGTCTCCACGAACCGCCCCAGATGGCGCGAGATCTCCTGGGCCCGGCTGCCGGGAAAGAGCGCAAGGACCGTCGCATCGGGTGCGAGGCCGAGACGCGCGCGTGCCGCCGCGCGGTCCGGGAGCAGCTCGGACGCCCGATCCAGCAACGGATGGCCCACGAAGGTCGCGTCGATGCCGTGGCGACGCAGCAGCTCCTCCTCGAAGGGAAGAATGACCGCCGCGCGCGACACCGTGCGCGCCAGGGCGCGCAGCCGGCCGCGTCCCCAGGCCCACACCTGCGGCGTCACGTAGTACAGGACGGGCACGCCGGCCGCGCGCGCGGCCGCAGCCACTTTCATGTTGAAGCCGGGGTAATCCACGAGCATCACGAGACCCACCTGGCCCGAGCGAAGCCGGCGCCGCAACATCCCAAGGAGCTGGTAGTGCCGCGGCACATGCCGGATGACCTCCGCGAATCCCATGACCGCCAATCGGTCGGTATGCTCGAGCAGCGCCACGCCCGCCCGCTCCATCCGCGCGCCGCCGATTCCCGTGAGCGCCACGTCCGGCGCAAGGCGCCTGAGCTCCGCGGCGACTCCAGACGCGTGCAGGTCGCCCGACGTCTCGCCGGCGACGACCAGCACCTCACGCACCAGGCGATTCCGCCAGCGCGGGAAGCGAGCGTTCGATTTCGGCCATGATGCGCAGCGCGAGGGCGAGCGCCGCGCGGCCATCCTCCCCGCTGACAAGCACGGGGCGCCGCCCCTGGACGGCCTCCACGAAACTCTCGAATTCCAGGAGCAGCGGCTCGCCGTCCGGCGCCTCGAGTGGAATGCGCTCCATGAATTCTTCGAGACGGCGCGGCGCGGCCGCCAGCGCTTGAGCATCCAGGCCATCCCGCAGCCGGTAGAACTCGCCGGTGCCGAGCGCCAGGTCGAGTGACAGGTAGCCGCTGCGCTGGAAGATGCGCAGCTTGCGAAAGCGCTCGCGCGACACACGGCTCGCCGTGATGTTCGCCACAGCACCGCTCTCGAATGTGAGCCGCGCGTTCGCGATGTCCACCGACGCCGTGAGCACCGGAACTCCGGCGGCATCGAGCGTGCGCACTGCGCTGCCGACGAGCGTCCGCACGAGATCGATATCGTGGATCATGAGATCGAGGACGACCGCGACATCAGCACCGCGCGGATTGAAGGGCGCAAGCCGGTCGCTCTCGACAAACAGCGGTGTTGCGATGAACGGCAACGCGGCGCGGATCGCCCGGTTGAATCGCTCGACGTGACCCGTCTGGATGATCGCGCCGGTCCGCCGCGCGATCGCGAGCAGGTCATCCGCCTCCGCGAGCGTCGAGGTGATGGGCTTCTCGATCAACACGTGTCGCCCGCGCTCCAGTGCCTGCCTGGCCACGGCGTGATGCGCGGGCGTCGGCACGACGACGGTTACCGCCTCCACCGCGTCAAGCAGTTCGTCGAGTGATGCTAGCGCGGTCGCGCCCAGCTCCGCCGCGACGCGCGAGGCACGCGCCACATCCGCATCGTGGAACCCCACGAACTGCACGCCGGGCATGCTCCCGAGAATGCGCACGTGGTGATAGCCCAGGGCGCCGGCGCCGATCACGCCCACGCGCGTCACGCCGGTCACGTCACCACTCCGCGGCCGCTTCCATCCACGAAGTCGAGAAAACATTGCACTTCGGGACACATCTCGAGCTCCTGCTGCGCGCGCTCGAGCGCCTGTGTCACGTTGAGCTCGGAGCGGAAGAACAACCGGTACGCCCGCTTGAGCTCACGGAGCACGAGCGGATCGAAGCCCGCGCGCCGCAGACCCACGCTGTTCAGTCCGTAGAGCTTCACGGGATTGCCCACGGCCTTGAGGAACGGCGGCACGTCCTTGGGCACGCGCGAGGCCCCGCCAATGAAGCTGTGCGTTCCGATGCGCACGAACTGGTGCACTGCCACGAGGCCGGAAAGGATGGCCCGATCCTCGATCGTAACGTGGCCGGCGAGCTGCGTGGCATTCGAGATGATCACCCCATTCCCCAGATGACAATCGTGCGCCAGGTGCACGTACGTCATGATGAAGCAGTCTTCTCCAACCGTGGTGCGCTGCGACTCCACCGTGCCGCGATTGATCGTCGCATACTCGCGCACGACCGTCCGGTCGCCAATCTCCACCGTGGTCTCCTCGCCCCGGAACTTGAGGTCCTGCGGATCACCGCCGATCACGGACCCGGTGCCGATCCGCACGTCCCGCCCCAGCTTCACGTGACGTTCGAGCGTGGCCCGCGCCGCGATCACGCACCCCTCGCCGACCTCGCAGTGCTCCCCGATGATCGCGAACGGGCCGACTTCCACCTCGGCGCCCAGTTCCGCGCGGGGAGAGACGATCGCCGTGGGATGAATGCGCGCTGTCATCGATCCACGACCATCGCCGCCATGTCGGCTTCACATACCACGTCGCCGTCCACCCTGGTGACGCCGCGCATGCGGCACACGCGCCCGCGGATCTGCACGACCTCGAGCTCGAATCGCATCTGATCGCCCGGCTTCACCGGCTTGCGCCACTTCACATTGTCGAGCGACATGAAGTACACGACCTTGTTCTCCGGATCCGCGACGGAGCCGAGCAGCAACATGCCGCCCACCTGCGCCATGGCTTCCACGATCAGCACGCCCGGCATGATGGGATGTCCGGGAAAGTGCCCCTGGAAGAACGGTTCGTTGATGGTCACGTTCTTGATGCCGACCACCCGCTTGCGTTCCTCGAGCTCGAGAATCCGGTCCACGAGCAGGAACGGATACCGGTGCGGCAGGATCTTGATGATGTCTTCGATATCGAGCATCCGCGTCTCCGTGGCGGCGTGGTTGACGAGTTTCCGGACCAGCGTGATCGTCCCGCGATGGCTTGGCTTGATGGCAATGACGCGTGCCCGCAGCCGGCAGCCCGCGAGCGCGAGGTCACCGACGCAGTCCATGGTCTTGTGGCGCGCGAACTCGTCCGGCCAGCGCAGCGCCGAGCCCACCACGCCTTCGTCGTCCAGCACGACGGCATTGTCGACGCTCGCGCCCCGGATCAGTCCCTTCGCGCGCAGCGCTTCCACTTCCCGCACGAAACCGAACGTGCGCGCCGGCGCAAGCTCGTGCGCGAACGTCTCCGGCGTCACGGTCACATCGCACGTCTGCCGGCCGATCAGGGGGTGCGGAAAGTCCACCGTCACCCGCAGCGACAGTTCGGGCGCCGGAAGTACCTCGTACTTCGATTCGCCCTCCACCAGCGTGACTGGCCGCCGCAGGGCAAGATACTGCACCGTTCCGGGGCGATCGGCAATCCTCGCGCAGCGGAGGGCCTCGAAGTAGGGCTGTGCGCTGCCATCGAGAATGGGCGGCTCGGGGCCGTCCATCTCGATGACGAGATCATCGATCCGGTGCGCCGCGACAGCCGCCAGCACGTGCTCCACCGTGTGCAGGCCGGCCTCGCCATCTCCCAGTTGCGTGCGCCGCTCGCTCAATACTGCGTGCTCGATGCGTGCCGGGATCTCGGGCTGGCCGTCCAGATCCATTCGCCGGAAGACGATCCCCGTTCCGCCGTCCGCGGGCCGGAACGTGAGCCGGCAGGTGCGACCGAGATGCAGCCCGATCCCTTCCAGCGTCACGGCCGACTGGATCGAATGCCGGGCGTCGGTCACGCGCGCGGTCGCTCGAGCAGTTGCTGGAGCTGGCGCATCATGCCCGCAAGCTTGAACAGCGCCGCGTGTGCGCGCAGCGCTTCCTTGTGCGGGCGCGCCGGATATCCGGACCAGGTCTCGCCAGCCGGGATGTCGCCAAAAACACCAGCCTGTGCGGCCAGCCGGGCACCATCGCCGACTCGATGGTGTCCGCTGACCCCGACCTGTCCCGCAAGCACGCATCCGTCACCGATGTGCACGGATCCCGCGATACCAACCTGAGCCATGATCAGGCAGCGACGGCCAATACGGACGTTGTGCGCCACGTGCACGAGGTTGTCAATCCGCGTACCGGCCCCAACGACCGTGTCATCGATACTGCCGCGGTCGAGCGTGGTGTTTGCTCCCACTTCGACGTCATCCTCGATAATGCAGCGCCCCACGTGGGGGATCTTGCGATGGCGCCCGTCCACCTGGACATAGCCAAAGCCGTCGCACCCAACGCGGACGCCGGCGTGCAAACGCACCTGGCGCCCGACCACGGCGCCGGGATAGAGGGTCACTGAATCGGCGAGCCAGCTGCCTTCCTCAATGCGCACGCCACGTCCGATGGTGCAATGCGCGCCCACGCTCACGCCGTCTGCGAGGGCGGCACCATCCTCGATTACACTATAGGGACCGATCGCGACATCGCGCCCCATCACCACCCCACGCCCGACGATGACGGTCGGATGAATTCCTTCACGGCGCGGTGGCGGCGGATACAAGGCGGGCAGCACCTCGAGCATCGCTTCCTGCGGCTGAGCCACCACGATGCGGCACTCCGGCCCCCCCGGAGTCGCCTCCAGCGCCGGTGTGACCAGCACGATGCCGGCAGCAGAGCGGAGAAATTCCGACGTGTATTGCGCGCTCGCCAGAAAGCTCAGGTCCGACGCGCCGGCACGGTCCAGCGGCGCGACGCCAGATACCATGGTTGCGCCGTCGCCGCGTACCGTGCCGCCAACCAGGGTCGCGATGTCGGCGGCGGTGAGAGACGGAGGTCCCTCACCGCCGATGGTCGAGCGGCGTACGTCAGCTGCGGTCAACGCGGGGTGGGCGGCTTTGGACGCGTTGCGCCAGTCGCCTTTGGCGTGGGTCCCGCCGTGTTATCGGCGTGCGGAGGCGTGCTGGAGACGGGCCCAGCCGCCTTCAGTCGCGCAACGACCTCATCCGTGATATCCAGACTGGAATCGGCCGCGACGACCACCCCCGCCTGGTTTCCCGCGTCGAACACCATCGCGTATCCTTTCTCGGCGCGGATCTGTTCGATGATCGAATTGATCTTCGTCATGATCGGACCGATGAGCTCGGCCTGTCGATCCTGCGCCTTCTTCTCCAGATCCGCCAAACGCTGCTGATACTGCGTCTGCTTGGTGTTGATCTCCTTCTGCTTGCCCGCGCGGGCCGCCGGGCTGAGCGTCGCTTCCGACTTGGTGTATGCCGCCACCATGTCGTTCAGCGAATCGCGCATGCTCTGCGCTTCCTGGCGGTACTGGCCCATTTCCTTGTCAATCTGGGCCTCGGCTTCCGCGCGTCCTGGCGCCTGGGCGAGAATCTTGTTGGAGTTGATATACGCGATCCGCTGTGTGCCTTGCGCAAGAGCGCCGCTGGCACAGATCGCGGAAAACGCCACTGTCACCAGCGCGGCACGAACGACTGAACGCATGTTGACTCCGCCTTAGAAGAGTTGTCCGAGTTTGAAATGCAACTGCCATTTGGGATCAGGACGTCCGAACTGATCCACGCGATCAAATCCATACCCCCAGTCCAGACCGAGGGGTCCCAGCGGGGTCACCACGGCGACCCCGATTCCGGCGCCACGGAAGAGGCGGGTCGGATCGATATCGCGTGGACCTGCATAGACGTTCCCGGCATCATAGAACAGGTCGGCATAGAGCATCTGGTTGAACCGGAACCCGAGCTCGGCGGTCGAGCTGAAGAACGCCTTGCCGAACGATGCGCGGGTCGCCTGACTGTTCGTGGTGGAAACGAAGCCCCCGGGGGTAATCGAGAACTCCTCGTAGCCGCGCAACTGTTCGCCATATTGCGTACCTCCCATGGCGAACTCCTGTGAGTAGAAGAAGGGACCGTCATCGCCAAACAGCGCACCCGCGCGCGCCGTCAGACCGAGGACGACCTTGATCGGCTGCGAGCCCGGCTTGGTCCCGCCAAACTGCGCCAGGGTCGTGTAATTACGAATCTCCGTGGTATACCGCTGGAAGCTCGAGGTCCCACCCAGCGGGCCGCCATCGAACTGCGCGGTGAACGTCCGCATGGAGCCCGCGGACGCGAACGGCATGTCAATCCGGTTGTCGTGTGTGATGGTGAGGCCGACGCTCGAGCGGAAGTTGTTGCCGGTATTGATCGTGGTATCGCGCGTGGCGAGGCCGCCGCTGAAGCGCACCGACTCGCCGCCGTACTGCAGGAACAGCCGCGTGTAGAACGAGTTGAACAGGGGAAAGCCGAGTTGCAGCGAGCCACCCGTGGCCTGACTCTGGCCCAGGTCCGCGATGAGATAGCGCGAGCGCGTATCGTACGCCGTTGCCGTACCGGAGATCCGCGACTGCTTGATCGCAGGATCCGTGTAGCTGAGCTGGAAGTCGTTGATGTACTGGCCGAACTGCCACTGGAGCGACGCGCGTTTGCACAAGCCGAACAGATTGGGCTGGTCCAGCCCGATGAAGCCGCCAACGCCGGTTCCCTCCCCTACTGATGCGCCGAAGTTGATGCTCCCGGTGTGCTTTTCCTTCACGTGGAAGACGACGTCGACGTCTCCCTTGTCGTTCGCCTGCGGCGTTTCGGGAGGGGGCATGGGCGAATCGAAGAATCCCAGGTTCTGCAGGTTCTGCCAGCTACGGATGATGCGCGCCTGGCTGAAGACATCACCCGGGAGAATGACGAGCGCGTCGCGGATGCAGACCTCACTCGTGTAGTCGTTGCCCGCGATATCAATGCGATTGATCGTGGCGGGCGTCTTCTCGTCGATCTCCCAGCGGAGATTCACGACCGGAACGGAGTCCTTCCCCACCGTGCGCACCACGACAGGCCGCACCTGCGCGTAGATGTAGCCTTCGTCGGCGTACGCGGTACGCAGCTTGTTCGTTGCGTCATCCCACTCGGACTGGTCGAAATACTGGACGCCGCTGCCGCCTGCGCCGAACAGCCCCTTCACCTTCTCGCCGAGTGACGGCGATTGCGCGGTGAACGGATAGAAGCGGTCGACGTCCTCGGTGGAGAAATGTCGGTTGCCCACCACCTCGAAGGTGCCCACCCGATACTGCTTCCCCTCGTTCACCGTGAGCTTGATGACACCCTTTCCGGTGGCCCGGTCCACGGCGAGCGTATCCTTCACGAGCTGAAAATCAATGTATCCGTTCTTGTCGTACAGGCTGGGAATGCGGCTGCCGATGTCTGCCGCAAACTTGTCGGCGTCGAATTCCCCCTTCTTCCAGAACCAGAACCCTTCCGGCCTCGTCTTCATGGCACCCACGATCGTGCCCGCACGCAATGTGGAATCACCAATGACGTCCACGCCCGAGATGGCAAGACGGCGGCCCTCATCGATCCTGAAATTGAGGTGCGCTTCGCCGTTCACCATGGTCGTCTCGGGTTTCACGACCGCGAGGTAGTAGCCGCGCGATTCATAGAGCGAGTCGATGCGCTGTACCGCACCCGCAACCAGAGCAGGATCCAGCGGCTTCGCGGCCGGAATCTGGATCTTGTCCCGCACGGTTCCCTCGGACACCACGTTCGTGCCCGACACCGTGATGCCCGCCAGTACCGGCCGTTCCCGGACCGAGAAGATCATCACGGATCGGCCGGTGGTCCGATCCACCTGGCAACCAACCTGGACATCCTCGAACTGACCCGTGGCGAACAGGTTGTGTATCGCTCGCTGGAGCACGCGATAGTTGAGCGTGTCTCCCCTGGCGATGCCAATGTCGGAGAGCGCGGTGGTGGTGGTGACGCGGCGGTTTCCCTGCACCGCTATGGAGTCAGGGATGACGCAGGGCCCATTGGCCGCTTGCGCGTGCGCCTGGGCGCCTGCCGCGACGAAGGCAAGCGTGACGAAGAATGGCAGCCGAAACATGGCTAATAAGATACACGCTACACGGCCGAATGACCCCCCCGCCCGGGGATCATTCGGCCGCGTTCGGCTGGAAGGGTTGGAGAGCCGTCAGCTCGTGGTCTTGCTCAGAACCCGGAAGTCCAGCTTGGTGCCGTCCGGGGAAACTTCCACATCCACCTCATCGCCCTTCGAGAAGTCGCCAATGAGGATTTTCTCGGAGAGCGGATCCTCCACGTATTTCTGAATGGCGCGCTTGAGCGGCCGCGCGCCAAAGTGCTCGTCGTACCCGTGCGTGCTCAGGAATTCCGTCGCCGCGCTGGTCAGCTTGAGCGTGATCTCCTCTTCGGAGAGACGCTTCTGCACGTCGCGGAGCAGGATACCAACGATCTGCGCGATGTGCTCCTTGTTCAGCGGATGGAAGACAATCACGTCGTCCAGCCGGTTGAGGAATTCCGGATTGAACACCCGCTGGATTTCCTCCTTCACCTTCTCCTGGATGCGATCGAACGTTTCACGATCGTCCGGCGCGGAGAAGCCCAGCGCACGGTTCTTCGTGATGTCACGCGCCCCGACGTTCGACGTCATGATCACCACAGTGTTCTTGAAATCAATGACGCGGCCGTAGTTGTCCGTGAGATGTCCCTCGTCCAGCACCTGCAGCAGGATGTTGAACACGTCCGGATGCGCCTTCTCGATCTCGTCCAGCAGCACCACGCTGTACGGTTTGCGCCGCACCGCCTTGGTGAGCGTGCCCGAGTCTTCGTAGCCGACGTAGCCCGGCGGCGCGCCGATGAGGCGGCTCACCGAGAATTTCTCCATGTACTCGCTCATGTCCACGCGGATGAGTGCCGACGGATCCGCGAACAGGAATTTGGCCAGCGCCCGCGCAAGCTCGGTCTTCCCGACGCCCGTGGGACCGCTGAAGATGAACGATCCGATGGGACGCGAGGGATCCTTGAGCCCGGCGCGGCTGCGCCGGATGGAGCGCGACAGCGCCTTGATGGCCTCGTCCTGGCCGACCACCGACAGATGGACTTCATCTTCCATCCGCAGCAGTCGCGCGCTCTCCGCCTCCTGCAGGCGCGTAACCGGAATGCCGGTCCAGCGGCTGACGATGAAGGCGATTTCCTCCTCGCCCAGCACCGGCCGGAATGACTGGCGATGCTTCTCCCATTCCTCCTGCTTGCGACGGATTTCGCCCTGCAGCTCGCGCTCCTGGTCGCGCAGCGTTGCGGCCCGCTCGAAGCTCTGATCGCGAACGGCGGCTTCCTTCTCCGTGTTCACATCTTCGAGCTTGTGCTTGAGCTCCGCCACCTCGGGCGGCGGCGCCTGCGCAGCCAGCCGCGCGCGCGCGCCCGCTTCGTCAATCACGTCGATCGCCTTGTCCGGCAGGAAGCGATCGGTGATGTAGCGTTCCGACAGCTTGGACGCCGTGACGAGCGTGGCATCGGGAATCGTGACGTGGTGATGATCCTCGTACTTCTTGCGCAGCCCCTTGAGGATGTCCACGGTCTCGTCGACCGAGGGGGGATCCACGATCACGGTCTGGAAGCGTCGTTCGAGTGCGCCGTCCTTCTCGATGTACTTGCGATACTCGTTGAGCGTGGACGCGCCGACGCACTGCAACTCGCCGCGCGCCAGCGCGGGCTTGAGCATGTTGCTGGCATCGATGGCGCCTTCGGCCGCACCGGCACCGACGAGCGTGTGCAGTTCGTCGATGAACAGGATGATGTTCTTGTTCTGCGCAATCTCGTTCATCACGGCCTTGAGGCGCTCCTCGAACTGACCGCGATACTTGGTGCCGGCAATGACGGCGGCCATGTCGAGCGCCAGCACCCGGTGCTCGCGCAACGATTCCGGGCATTCGCCGCTGGCAATGAGTTGCGCGAGTCCTTCGACGATGGCCGTCTTGCCGACGCCCGGTTCGCCGATGAGCACCGGATTGTTCTTCTTCCGGCGCGTGAGCACCTCCATGACCCGCTGGATTTCCTTGGCGCGCCCGATCGTCGGATCGAGCTGGCCCTCGGCCGCAAGCTGCGTGAGGTCGCGGCAGAAATGATCCAGCGCGGGCGTCTTGGACTTCTTTTCGCCCTTGGCCTGCTGTGGCGCGGGGGGCGTGCCCGCCTGCGCCGTCGCGCCGCCCTGCGGCATCTCGGTGCCGAGCAGTCGCAGGGTCTCCGCCCGGGCCGCATCGAGGTTCACCCCGGAATCGGTGAGAACCTGCGCGGCGATGCCTTTCTCCTCGCGGAGCAGCCCAAGCAGCAGATGTTCCGTACCAACGTAGCTGTGGTTCAGCTCGCGCGCCTCCGCCATGGCGAGTTCCAGCACTTTCTTGGCGCGCGAGGTATAAGGAAGATCCGGGCCCGTGGTCTGCGCCGCTTTCCCCTTCTTGACCGTTTCCTCGATCTTCTGTTGCACTTCGTCGAGATCAACGCTCAAGTTCTGGAGAACGGCCGCAGCAACACCCTCTCCTTCGCGGATGAGGCCGAGCAGAATGTGCTCTGTCCCCACGTATTCGTGGTGGAGACGCGCCGCTTCCTCGCGGGCCATCGCGAGAACCTTGCGCACACGCTCGGTGAAGTTGTAGCCGTTCATACGTCCCTCGGTTCGGGCTCCTTCCCGCGGGGGAGGTTTACCCGTGCGTTCCCGCTTCGTCAGCGAGCAACTGGCGCACATAGCGGGCACGAGCCAGGTTGGCTTCGCTCTCGGTGAGTGCCTTGCCTTCAGCTTGTGCCAGATGCGCCGCTTGGGAAAAAATCAGGAGCTTGTTGAGGGTATATACACTGAGTCCGGAGATCAGTTTCAATCCCACGGCCAGTCGTACGCCACTGAGGTAATTCATCGCCTCTTCGAACGTGAGGCTTCGGGCGTACCGGAGGGTGCCATAAGCTCGCCAGAGCTTGTCCTCAATAATATACGGTGCGTCGCGAAGCAACACCCGTCTGGCGTCCTCCTCCCGCGAGATGACCGTCCGCAGCACGTACGTCAGTTGCTCGATGATGTCCTGTTCCGACCGGCCCAGCGTGGTCTGATTCGAAATCTGGAAGAAATTCCCGACCACTTCACTCCCCTCACCATAGAGCCCCCGATAGGTCAAGCCCATCTGCTGCAGGCCGGAGAGCGTCTTGCCAATCTCCTTGGTCAGCACGAGACCCGGCAGATGGATCAGCACCGACGCCCGCATTCCTGTTCCCGTATTCGTCGGACAGGACGTCAGGAACCCGAACTCGGGGTGGAACGCGAAGGGTACCCGCCGCCCCAGATCCTGGTCCATTGCGTCCACCGTCGCATACGCCTCCGCCACACCAAAGCCGGACCGGAGCGCCTGCAGCCGCAGATGATCCTCTTCATTTATCAGGACGCCCGTGCCGTCGCCGAGATACACGGCGGCGCCGCTGCGCACCGGATGTTGCGGATCCAGCCCGGCGAGTTCCCGGCTCACCAGATGTCGCTCGTGCAGCAGCAGCCGCTCCTCGCCCGCCAGCTCGTCCACGCGCACCAGCACGTTCCCGTGCAGCGGGGGCGATTCGCTCACCGCCTCGTTGATGCGCGCCAGCACGCGCAGGCGCTCGCCATCACGCGCGCGGCCCGGAAAGGCAAATCCCTCGAGATTCCGTGCCAGCCGAATCCGCGTGGACAGCACGATGCTCGCATGTTCGCCAGAGGCGTCCAGCCAGCTCACCCCGCCGTCAGGAAGCAGCGAGAGGTCCAGCATCACTCGAGCACCTTGATCTGATCGCGCAATCGCGCGGCCTCCTCGAATTGTTCCTGCTCCACCGCGCGACGCAGCCGATCACGGAGCTCCGCGAGCATCGTCGCACCCTCCTCGACATGCGGCTGCGGCGGCCGGTACGACTTGCCCTGGTGACGGGACGCGCCGTGCACCCGGCGCAACAGGTCCCGCAGGCTCGACTCGAAGGCGCCGTAGCAGTAGGCGCAACCGAGACGCCCGGTCGTCTTGAAATCCCGCAAGGTGCTCGAGCAGAAGCTGCACCGGCCGCTGTCGGTGGCCGATGCCGGCAGTTGCTTCTGCACCGCCAGTATGAAGTCCGTGAGCGCCGGCTTGGGCGTCGCGAGCTGCGTCTCGATCCCGCGCTCCGCCGCGCAGCGCTCACACAGATGCAACTCCGTTACGCCCTGCGCGTCCGAGCGCGTCAGGGTGATCACCGAATCCCGTTCCTTGCAGCCATCGCACAACATCAGGTCAATACCTCGCGAACATCAGCACTGCGCAGCTTCCCATCCTCCAGCAATAGCGCCCGGTCAGCTCGCGCCGCAAGTGAGCGATTGTGGGTCACCACGACCATGGCGACCTCGAGATCGCGGACCAGCGCGGCGAACTGGTCGTGCAGGAGCTCGGCGTTCATGTGGTCGAGGTTCCCCGACGGTTCGTCCGCGAGCACCACCGCCGGATCGATCGCCAGCGCACGCGCGACCGCCGTGCGCTGCTGCTCCCCACCGGAGAGTTCGGCCGGCCGATGGGACATGCGCCCCCCGAGGCCCACCCGCGCGAGCAGCTCCTCCGCGCGTGATCGGGCTCTGGCCGGCGGCCACCCGGCGATCCGAAGTGGCATCATCACGTTCTCCAGCGCTGAAAACTCCCGTAGCAAATGATGGAACTGGAAGACAAATCCCACTTTCTCGTTCCGGATCTTCGCCAGCGCCGCATCCGATTGCCTGCTCAGTGACACGCCATCCAGCACCACCTCGCCCCGCGATGGCTGGTCGAGCGCGCCCAGCAAGTGAAGCAGCGTGCTCTTTCCCGCACCGCTCGCTCCCACCACGGCGATCATCTCGCCGCGATGCACATCGAGGTCAATGCCATCCAGTACATGAATGGTGCCGCCGTCGCCGCCGACGTAGGTCTTCGCGAGGCCCCTCGTCTGGATGACCGTCATTCCTGACGTATCGCCTCCACCGGGTAGAGCCGTGCCGCCTGCACCGCCGGATAGATTGTGGCGAGCACGGCAATCGCCAGACTTGCCGTCACGATCCAGAGCAGGTCCGTGGGTTGGATGGAAACCGGCAGGTGGTCAATGAAATATACCTGCGGGTCGAGCGAGATGAACTTGCCGCGGTCGAGCGCGATTCCGACGGGGACTCCAAGCAGGAGTCCCAGTCCGGTGCCGACCACGCCGATCACCAGCCCCTGCACCAGGAAGATCCGCCGAATCGCCGGTGCCGAGAGCCCCATGGCTTTCAGTATGCCAATCTCCCGGGTCTTGTCGCGCACCACCATGGTGAGCGTGCTCACAATGTTGAATGCCGCCACGATGACGATCAGCAGGAGAATCACGCTCATTGCCAGCTTCTCGAGCTTGAGCGCCTGAAAGAGACCGGAATTCTGGTCCTGCCAGTCCTCCACGCGATACGGGGAGCCGAGCGCACGCTCCAATCGCTCGCCAATCGTTCCGGCCTCGTCCCGCCGGGTCGTGCGCGCCTCGATCCCCGTGACGGACGTCCCGAGCCCGGCGAATTCCTGCGCGGCCTTGAGCGAGATGTACACGTACGAATTGTCGTACTCGTACATGTCCGTCTTGAATTCGCCGGTGACCTCGAACTGGTACATGCGCGGCACGATGCTCCCCACGGCCGCATTGTACTTCGATCCGGCGGGCGAGATGATAGTGAGCTTGTCGCCGGGCTCCACGTTCAGCCGCGCCGCGAGACGTTCACCGAGCACGGCGCCATGCTGGGTGCCGTCGCTGCTGGCAAATCGGAAATCACCCCGCGTGGCAGTACTGCGGATGGTCGTCACCTGGACGACCCCGCGCGCCTCGGGCTCGATGCCCGCCACGAACACTCCCTCGGAGTAGTCGTGCCCCGTCGTCGCCAGCCCCTGGGACAGCACGAACGGTGCCGCGGCAACGATGCCGGGAAACCGGCGCACCGAGTCGAGTGTGGCCTGCCAGTCGTCGGGCAGCTTGAGGTCGGGCCCGAAGGTCAGCACGCGCAAGTCGGGACTGCCGACGAGAATCTTGGCCTTGAGATCGCTCTGCATGCCGGTCATCACGCCGTTGATGATGATGAGCGCGCTGACGCCGACCAGCACTCCGCCGATCGCAATGGCGCTGATGAACGAGAACAGACGCGATCCGTGACGGCTGCGGAGGTAGCGCCACGCGATGCTCAGCTCGAGCGAGCTCATTCGGGTCGCATGGTCGGAAAGAGGATCACATCGCGAATATTCGCGGTGCCGGTGAGATACATGACCAGCCGATCAATGCCGATGCCTACACCTCCCATGGGCGGCATGCCGTATTCCATGGCGCGCAGATAGTCCTCGTCCACGCCGGCGGCCTCGAGGTCGCCGGCCTCGCGCAGGCGGGCCTGCGCTTCGAACCGCTCGCGCTGGTCGATGGGATCGTTGAGTTCACTGAACGCGTTGGCGAGTTCCCGGCCGCCCGCAAACAATTCAAACCGCTCCGTGAGCGTGCGGTCGCCGCGCTTCGGCTTGGCGAGCGGGGACAGTTCGACCGGATAGTCCACGACGAATGTGGGTGCCTGCAGCGTGGGCTCTACCAGCGCCTGGAACAGTTCATCCAGCAGTTTGGGGCGACTCAGCGTGGATGCGCTGTGGACGCCGTGCCGCGTAGCTGTCTGGCGCAGCGCCGCATCGTCGAGCGCACGCGAGTCGGTCCCGAGTGCGCCGTCGAGCGCCTGCACCCACGCCAGGCGCGGGAATGGCGGATGCAGCGACGGCACGCGCTCCGCAAAGGCCGGGAGCGCGCGGATGGCGTCGGCCGCGCGCGCCAGCAGCGCCTCCACCACCGACATCATCACCGCGTAATCCGAGTAGGCCTCGTAGAATTCGAGCATCGTGAACTCGGGATTGTGCGTACGGTCAATGCCTTCGTTGCGAAAGTCATGGCCGATCTCGTACACGCGCTCGAAGCCACCCACGATCAACCGCTTGAGATACAGCTCGTCCGCGATGCGCAGGTAGAGCGGCATGTCCAGCGAATGATGGTGCGTGACGAACGGTCGCGCCGCGGCACCGCCGTAGAGCGGTTGGAGCACCGGCGTTTCCACTTCGAGATAGCCGCGCGCATCCAGGAAGGCGCGAATGGCCGTGATCATGCGCGAGCGGGCCTGGAAGAGCATCCGCACGTCGGGATGCACCGCCAGATCCGCGTAGCGCTGGCGCGACCGCTGCTCGGCGTCCGCCAGTCCCGCGTGGCGCACCAGCGCGCCATCCACCATCTCCTCCTTCCCGAACGGGAGCGGGCGGAGTGACTTCGCCAGCACCTCGAACGACTGCACGCGAATCGTGGCCTCACCAGTCCGTGTGCGGAAGAGCGGGCCGGCCACGCCGATGACGTCGCCAAGGTCCAACAGGTCCAGCACCATGAACCGCTCATCACCAAGCTCATCACGCCGCAGATACAACTGAATCCGTCCCGCGTGATCGGCAAGATGCGCAAAGGCGGTCCTGCCATGACCGCGCCAGGCCACCAGCCGCCCCGCGACGCGCACGGGGCCGGCTTCCGCCGCCTCGCCCAGTTGCGCGACCGCTTCC
>Ga0207660_10000207_pt1 | contig 37458 bp, 47 predicted proteins | sample KBSC73BmetaG_FD_184335 | JGI IMG/M metagenome (GOLD analysis project Ga0207660, IMG submission 184335) | Corn rhizosphere microbial communities from Kellogg Biological Station, Michigan, USA - KBS C7-3B metaG (SPAdes) (version 2) | ecosystem: Host-associated > Plants > Roots > Rhizosphere ... | reverse complement strand
TGACGAAGCATTCGCTTCGGCATGTTAATCCAAGGATCGGTCTTACGAAAACATTCGTCATAAAACTCGGTCACAATGACAGGCTTTGACCGGCCTTTTATGTGCATTACGCAAGTGCAACTAACGGGTTTCGATGTCGTCTCGTCGAATTTCCAGAGGAATTCAACGCCGTCAAAGTTGTCTTGGCGATTGACGATTGTCGACCAGCCATCTATCGAAACGACTGGCACAATGCCGCCGTTCTTTCCAGGAAAGGCGTACATCTGGCGAAGTATCGGGTTGAGGTCATAAGCGTTGGCGACAACTACCAGCGCAAGCAGTTCCTCGTTGCTGGCGCCTTTGAATACCGTCGCTTTCAGGGTGTCCAGCAGTTTTGTCGGTTCCACGCTAAGACGTGACGCCATTACGCCCAATGCGCTAGGCTTTGCGGTTCGTTGAATATCTTGACTCATGTTTTAGTTTCTTTCTTGGTTAGGTTGTTTTGGTTAATTCGAGTGTTTCGTTTTTCATGGGTTAATCCGGTTTGATTCCATTTGCGAGACAGCTTGCGACATTGGCAGAGCGGGTTAGTTCTCGCTCAATTTCGTCCATGCGCGTGTTTATTTTGTCTAGAATGTCCAATACTCGGCTTACGTCATTGGTGGGGCAGAGCTGGATCATATCGTGGATTTCAAGTGATTTGTTCATGCTGCCTTTCTCATGGCCCGTAACTGGCCAATGAACCGCGCAAAGACCTGCGCTTTGTTAACTCGCTCAAGCTCTGGTCGGGCGCAATCTGAACACCAAACCTGCCACCGGCCAAGATCACGGAATACATGGCCCGTGCTCGGCGCGACACCGGCCCGGCAACAGGCGCAGAGGGCGAAGTAGTTATTTGGCATGGTATCCTCCGTCCGCTTTCATAATTGCCAATTCAATATCCAACACCACAACATGCTGACCCGTTGAATTAGCCCATTGCAATTTCTTTAAGGCTAATTTCAAGGCTTCCAGCAACTCCGCATTAGCCGCCTTGAGCCTATCAATCTCGTCGCCGTCGCACATGATCGGGCTTTTCAGGCGCAATTCTTGGGCTGTGACGTTCTGTAGGCTTTTGGTTTGCGTGGTCATTGGCCACCTCCGGCTTTGGTGATTGCGGCCACGGCTGTGGCACAATCTTCGCGCTCCTGATAGTCGTCAGAATCGGCCTCAACATAGCAGAGCAGGTTTTTCAAAGCCTCCAGCAAATCCGGGGCTGCCGCTATGAGCTTGGCGTTGGCTGTTGAGCGTTCACCAGCTGCTGTAGTGGCAATCCATGAAGTTTTCCAGACACCGTTTCGCTCCGGGTCTGGATTAACGGGGTAAATCGCAGCAAACTGGTTTTGCGTGAGTTTGGCTGGCCCTACTTCTATTGACCGAAATTGGCGAAACTTATTTGTTTCCACCTTGCCAAGAAACTTTGCCCGTTCAATCGCCCGATCTGTCTGCTTGTCTTTTGCGTAACTGTGCCAGCCAGGGTGCTTAACGGCAAACTCTGTTGCCCGTAGGCTGTCGTTTGTGTGGGTTAGTTGTGTTTTCATATCTCACCTTAAAAATCCACCCCGGCGCATGGTGAAATATCCCGGCTCCCCGAGCAGCGCCGGAAGACACACGCCGAAGTGGATAAAGTTTGCGTTTGGTTCATTGTGATATTTCACGGTCACAAGGGGTTGATTCAAGTTTTAGGCTGCCTGTTCCATTTCCGCATTGGCGATAATCTCTTGAGTCTGCGAAATGTCGAACACCGTCCCAGGAATGAACCCGACCTTTTCGCCATCCTTGGTCTCCGCCCCGTCCGCCTGAACCTCTGTCTTGGCGCCGTGCATAAGCGGACCCCACACCATTGCCCCATGTTGCCCCTTAATCACCGCCCGCCCGTGTTTCAACCATTCCCGAAACCCGCCAAGAATAGTCGCGTGCGGACATTGCAACGCCAGCAACATCGAATTGGCTAGACTGAATTCGCCCCCACCATTCAACTTGCGAAACCCGCATTGCCTAGACAGTTCAGCTTTTTGAACGGCCGACATGTCCGCAATCTGTTTAACCATCGCCCGGAATTTAGTCCGCCGCGCGTCCCGAGCCTCTACTTGCGCTTCTGTGAGTTGTCGTTTCATAATCATTTCACCTAATTATACCGCTCCAATCTGCGGCCGATACTGGCTTGCCAGCCCGCTGCCCTCGACACTCGCCAAGGGCAGACGGCCGGAAAGATTTAAGCCTGAACCGTAAATCTTCTCATCCCCATTATGTGCCCTTCGCGCATCTCAAACTTGGCATCATCACCGGACCCGCCGAGCCATTCACTTTGAGGGTGATAGAAATAAGCTGGTAGGATTTTTGCACTCGCATCACCCAATGCGTTCATCTGCGCGAACAAGGCATTGTGAACGTCAGCATCCTCAGTTGACGCAATCACCGAAGCCAATACCACTTTCATTTCACTGATTTTGTCATGCACCGCATTGGCACACGTTTCCAAATCTTTCCACTGTGATTCTTTTAACGGACTTGAATTTCTCATAATCGTTTCACTTCGATTCACAGCCCCCATCCGCTGCCGATTTGTTTCTTAAACTGAAGACACCTTAAACGCTTTAGGGCAATTAGTCAACAACTATCTTTTGTTGTCAGTCAACGACTTGAGACTTTGCGTGAATCTTTTTCAAATTCTTTTTCGCAAGTTCACTGCGTCTCTTGCGCTCTTTTCTTGTCAACCCTGTTTTCTTTACGTTGCGCCCAAGCATTCCAAGAGCAACCGCTGCCGGATTTTTTAGCTTCATGCTTGACCTTTAACCGCTTTATGGAATTGTGTCAAGCGTGAACCAGAAATGTGATTATCTACTTAGCCCGCCTGGGACGGTTACAATTTGCGGCCGATGTCAATTTGAAGTTAAACCGGGATTTGAAACCTGGCATTATTACACGGATAAACACGGCAAAAAGTGGATTTGTCAGTCTGGCTTTTGCAGCGATTGCCGGAGCATTAACATCCAAAAGAGCCGACACCGGAAACAACTCGGAATTAACTGGAGTTTGGACGATCCACATTGGAATATTCCTTTCCCGTATCGCGCTTGGAAACAAAAGCTCATTGATTGTGGCTATTGCTGCGCTATTTGCGGCAAACACGGCAAAATGACCATCGACCATATTATCCCAATTACTCGGGGCGGACTGCTTACAATCGACAACCTCCAGCCTCTCTGTAAGCCTTGCAACACAAGCAAAGGCGCAAAATCCGTCAATCTTGGCCAGCAGTGGCTTTTCCTGCCATAAAACCACGCCGAAGCCATTCCTGGCCATTCCAACCACCAAAACGCCCCCTAGCCCTAACGGCGAGCGTAAAAACACCATTCCTGCCTCACCCTCCCACCTAATCAAAGTCGCTCATATCCATTCCTAGTGCGTCCGCTTGACACTAATGATACGCTTCTTACATGCCGAAAGCCTTAGACGTGGACTGGGAGTTAATAAAAGCCCTATTTTGCCAGGGTTTTAACTTTAAGCAGATTTCCGAGAAAGTCGGCGTAAAGCCTCAGTCTGTCAGATCACGCGCAAACAGGCTTAAATGGTACAGCCTTCGTGCCAGAACAACTAACGAACTTAAAGCAAGCGCCCAACCAGGGCTTGCAATGTCTGTTGCTCAAGACCTCGCAACCGCTTCAAATAAAGCCAGAAACAGCTTGTCAGACGAACTCCATGAACAGATTGAAGTTATTCGCAACAAGCGTGTTACTAAGGGTATTCAGGCTATTGGCCAACGTGCCCAAGTCGTGAACACGATCACGCAAACGGCCAGCAAAGTGTATGGCTGGGACTCTGAGAACGACCAGCGCCTGTGCAATGTCCTAGTCCTGGCCGGCTACGAGTTGCCTGAGGAGAAGCCGGTTCAGGCTATAGAAGTGTCCAGTTCTGTCTCACCTACTGAATCGCCAAGTGTGACAGAACCACCAAAGGCTTGATTTCATTGGTCGTAATTGAGGTACGCGCACAATATGAATTATACTTAATGCTGGCCCGGCTCTGTACCAATGACTTACGCAATCATGCCCTATTTCCTTTAATTGGCCACAAATAAGAGATTCCTTAGTCCAGGCCGACCCACACAGATCGAGCCGGGCACACCCCCTTTCGGCCGGGGCCGTGAATGCGTATAGTGTCCCTGAAAACTTTCCTGGTTTTGGGCAATTTCACGACAGGGATTACCGGATTATCCCGAGATTACTTTGTGAGTGGGAGTAATCGTTTTTGATTACGCCGTAACGTTTTTGGCCTTCTGAGTATCTGTATCTATATACCGTTACTTTTTCGTTACTATTTGACACTTTTGCGTTACAGGCGTTACTGTAACGGTCATGAAGGAAGAGGACAAACTGGACACATGGACGCCATTATTTTCGAGCATAGTGGTATCGACGATATGGGGTGAGGCACCGCATGTGAAGATAGTTTGGATAACGCTGCTGGCGCTGAAGAACAGGAGTGGGTTTGTGGCGGGGTCAGTGCCTGGGCTGGCGCGGTTGGCTGTGGTGAGTACGGAGCAGTGTCGGGACGCTTTAAGGGTGTTGGAAGCCCCGGACAAGGACTCGAAGAATCACGAGAATGACGGGAGAAGGATTGAGAGTGTGGAAGGTGGGTGGGTGGTGCTCGGGCATGAGAGGTTTCAGAAGTTAATGAAGGACGTGAGCACGAAGATATCGAACGCGAAGCGTCAGGCTAAGTTTCGGGCAAGAAAGCAAGCGTCGACAGTGGTGCTTGGAGAAAAGGAATATGGGGAGGCGGCTCGGAACGGGGCGAGCGCGGCGGAGCTTGACGCGATTGTTACGAAGAACCTGCCGGCGTCAATTCAATAGGGCTTCATTTCAACACCTGCCTGAGCAAGAGAATGAGGTTGAGGAGGAATATTGCCCACGCGATAATGAGTATCCACGTCCACAGCAAATTGACTTTAGCCTGAAGTTTTCTGGCTTTGGCCACGTCGATTTCTGCCTGGTGGAGTTCATGCTTTGGCAAACCTGCAATACTCAGCAATCGCAATGCGTTGTGATTCTGCGTTCATGATTCAACGGCGTATCCATACGACCCACCACAGTTTGGGCAGACCCAATATCCGACTTCGTTGATAACTAGCTTTGCGCCGTCGCATTTCCAGGTCGGGCATGTGGCCGGCATAGGTGTAATGATTTCCTCGCCGTCTTCTTCAACGCCGTCAGCTAGTTCTTCTGGTTTCATTTCGCGTTTCTTTTCAGTTTTCATTTGGTAAAGGCTTTTGGAACGGTTGTAATGACAGCACCTTTTGGATACATTACGGCATATTGCCGGTCTAACGAAATAATGAGACTTTTCCTGAAAGCTCGCCAGTTAGTTGTTTTCCCGTCTCTTAATGCGACTTGATACGCAGAACGGCATAACTCATTGGCGTCACGTAAAGCATCCGCTTGAATTTCCCTGATGTCTTTTTCGTTGAATAATCCGTAAGCCATTTCTGGTAAATCGCTGTCTCGGCTTTCTTTAATCCATTCTTTTGGCGTTTTCATATTTGGTCAGAGCTTCGTTAATACAGATGCAAATAGGCGTATGATCTTGAAAGCCACAGCGCATTCCGCAGTAATTTTTAGCCATCTCTTTTGCCGCCTCTACCAATTCTGAACAATGTTCGGCATTAGTGTCGCTGTTAGTAATTTCTTGTACCGCATTATAAATTGCTTTCTGTTGTTTATGATGGAGCATGTCAGCAGATTGCAGTATATCGCCCTGCATCCATTCAGAACGCGCAACATCTGCTGCTTTAATCATTCCTTTTATGTAGCTTTTCATAAATTGTTTTATCCTCTTTTTATTTTGCTCCAATTAGCTATCAACCAAATCACAATTCCAACAACTCCAAATGCTGTGAAAAATCCACAAAAAAACATAATCAAATCTGAAAATCTCATTCAATTGTTAGTCCGGGTATTTGCCTGTAAATTGTCCTGTTGTTAGCTTGTTGTGGATCGCGAAGTATGGAAGTGTCACAGCCATCCACGCCAGAAACAGCAGCCACGCTGTCAACCAAAGCGGAAAGGTCAGAATTAGAATCCACCAGTTTGTTCCCGGCATAATCATGCAACTTAGCCAGAGTACGCCGAGGCCATCGCCGATTTTGTTTAGATATCTCATTTTGCGATTCACCACCGCTTCATCAACATCTTCCACGTCTCGCCTTTGCCGACTGAGATCAATCGGTCAAAGCGAGCCTTCTCGGATTCACCCGTGAACTTCGCTAAATATTTCCTGATCCAATGTTTGCTTAGTTTAATGTGTTTCATAATTGTTTTTCAAGTTTGCTCGTTCTGCGCTTTGCCCCACGTTCGGGGATCACCCCATTCCTTAATGACTGCCGTTAGACTCATGTGTTCCCACTGGCATTTTGATTGCAGCCGTTCCCACGCTTCGCTATCCTTTTTTACTTCCTGAAGGATTGTTAGTGTTTGTTGACTTACCAGCGTGTTGGTTTTCATAATTATTTTGTGGCATAGCGCGAATTGCGAATGAACCCGCCAGCCGCATTCTTGATCCAAGCCCAGTTCTCGATTTGTTCCCCGGTTGAAATGTCGTAGGCTCGGTCACAGCGCGTGCAAAACCTGAAACCGTCTCGTTTGTAAACCAGAGGTTTCCTTCCACAGCAACGGCCTTGTTCGTCGAGTTTCATTCGATCATTTCTTTAAGAACGGCTTTCACTGACTTGGCCAGCGCCGGGACTGGAGGCTCGACCACAGTTTTGGTTTTCATTGGACAGGCAGCGTCATAACACGAATCTATTGCAGCCTTAAATGTTGCGCCGCATTGCTGGCAAAACAGTTCTGGTTCTGGAGCGAGTTTGCGTTCAGCCATGCAGATTGTGTCGTTGTGAGCCGCCCCGTGTGCGACCATGAGGATCTCGATTATTTCCATGCCGTATTGTTTTCCCATTCCGTTAGAGTTCCAACCGAACGACAGCACGATTGAGCCGCTATTGAGTATTCCTTGGATTGCTGAACGGACGCGGGAATACAGGACGCAGTTTTGTGTGTCTTCCATCTTTACCGTTCTTCCAACATTCGCATAGCACTCAGCAATTTGTCTTGGAGAATATGGCGGATCAAAGATTACAAGGTCAGCTTTCACGCTTTGCGTTGCTAGATGGCGAACAAAATCCTCAGCGTCCATGTGAGAATCTGCCGCCGTATTTGGATTGAGGTCATTCGTGTATTTCGCCCACCGCTTGTTACGAGCGAATGGATCAACGGACACCTTGGATTGGAGCAGATATTTCTGAACGAATCCCGCTATTGGCGGAATATCGAATGTGTCAGAACTGGGACCAGCCCATACGCGAGAAATATTCATAGCGACATTTCCTTGAGGATAGCCTTAATCTGTCTCGGAACACCCGGCAGCACAGGCTCGCCCACAACCGGTCGGGCGGTTTCAACGTTACACCACAGGTTGTGGTTTAGAATTGTATTGACACAAGTCATATCTCTCACAAGTTTTAACAACTCAATTTGTGAATAGGCTTGTTTCCCTGCGAGCCAATCATAAATCCTGTCGGCGAAATGTTCAGTTGATTTCATAAGCCGGGTTTTTGCTTCCGCAGTTTGCGTCTGACTTTCCAGGCAAAATAAGCGGCCGCCCAGTCTTGCAGTTTCGGGTTGGAAATGAGTGAAGCCCACCAGAAGGATTTCTGAATCTCGGCTCGCAACACTTGATCTGCGTAGAAACACGATTTGCAAATGGGTCTGCGTTTGTGGCCAAAGAACACGTTTTTACAAGACAAGCAGATACACATATAATTCCCATTTTCATGGGAGAAATCCTCAATCCAATCTCGGGGAGTGATCGCTTCCTCCCGCCTTCCCGTTGGCGTTGATCCTTGGGTCATGGCAATTGGCAGTGATGGTTCTTCGCTCATATTGGTTTCTTTGCCCCGCACCAGAGGCAGACGAGTTCTGTGAGGCGCTGATTGGGTGCGAGAATCGGGACTTCCCATTTATGTTCCTGTTTCATGGTTGGGCTTGCTGAACAGCGCGATTTTAGAGCTTTGTACATGGCTTCAGTGGGTCTGCACATTTGATCTTGGTCTCGCAACTCGTCCAACTCCCGCTCTTTGCGCAGGTCTTTGACGAAATCTGCTCGGCGCTCGGCCTGGGATTGGGCGCGGTCGTCGGAGTGGGAATAACGGAAGGGAAATCTATCGAGGTTGCTCATGATTTATTTTGTCCCTGGCTTCGAGGATTGCCTCTTTGATGGTTGATCGTGCCTGTCCCGGATATTCGCAGCCTCCTACATAGGTTTGTTCAACAATCTCCGCAGCCTCCGTCAACGTCTCCCTCCTCGCTTTGTCGGTTTCTGAGACGAGGAGTTGGGCGACATGTTCTTCAAATTGAGCGTCAGTCTGAAGCTCATGGTTTTTAATCCATGCGCCATTCACCAACTCGCGTGCGTGTTCTATTTTCATAGCGTGAAATCGGACTCAGTATTTTCGTATTCGTCATGTGGGTAATCGCTCATTTCATTCACCCTTTCTTGTCGCGTTGTTTTTGTCGTTCCGACTGTTCGCCGTCCTTAAACCCCGCCATGTAGGAGCAACCAAAACAGAAAACGACCACCATCATCAAACCTAAGAATTGGAACAGAAAAATAATACTCATTTCTCGGTTGCGCCATCAGCGCGGTGGGGGTTGGGTTTCACTTAGCGAGTTCCTTTTCATACGGGCTATTCTTTGGCAACCGCTTCCATACTTCGTACCATTTACTGCTGTTGCTTGAAGGTTTCGACATTTCCATTCGCCTGCATATTCTACAAATACGGTAATATTTTTGGTCTCCCTTTTCATGCAAATAAAACCATTGGTGAACATGTAGTGTCATTTCCTCAGCTTGCTCTTAACTGTGGCTCGCCAACAACCGGCCTGAACTGACTCAGCGCGAGTTCACGCCCGACCTTTTGGCCTCCGGCGGTTTCTCTCGCGGGCGCGGGCTTCTGGATCGGGAAATGCGCGACGAAGATTCTTCCCAAGTCGAAGTAAAAACAGAGGCCGTATTCCTGCTTCGGCTTGAGCTGACGTGATTTGTTCCGTGCAACTCCTTGCATATGGGGAGTATTTAGCACATTTGCTGGCGGTTTCAAGATTGCGCTGTGCCTGCTTAGCCTCTGTCATTTTCACAAAGGCCATGAACCGTTCTTTGAATTGTTGGTCAGTTATTGGCATATTGTCGTTCATTTCCATGGTCTCCGTTCATACATTCAACCCATTGATCTCTGGCTTTTCTTTCGCTCATTATCGCCACTCCAAAAGCGTAAAGAGCCGCTTCGTAATTAAGGTTTATCTCGACTTCTTGTTTGGAGTAAACGCGGTCGATGTCCACATGAAGTCCGGCATTTTTAAGAGCCTCGTATGCCGACAAAAACCTGGCTCTGGCAGCAGCGAGAACATCTCCGCAGTGTGTGTAAATCACTTCTGATTCTTCAAATGTCATAATTCAGCGTCAGTAAACTTACAGAATTTCCCGTCGAACTTCAGTTTTACGTTTCCAATTTCTCCATCTCGTTGCTTGGCGATTATCAACGTAGCGTCCTCGCCGCCGTCTTTGCGCGGGCGGTGCAGGAGTGCCACCGTGTCGGCGTCCCGCTCAATCTGGCCACTGTCCGCTAAGTCGGTGAGCCTCGGCATTCGCTCCTTGTCTTTTTCGCTTTCTCTGTTCAGTTGGGCAATCGTCAAGAAGGCTGCTTGGGTTTCCACGGCCAACGCTTTTAAGACTCCGCTTACCTCTCCGACTTCGTATGTTCGCTTTTCGTGTTTCGTGCTTGGTTTTATTTTTTGCAGGTAATCAATCACCACAAGTTTTATTCCGTGCTTTCGGCAAAGTCGGCGCACAATCGAAGCGAGTCTATAAGAATCAAGACTAGCAATGCCTTCAACCACATAAAGCGGGCATGTCTTCATGCTGGCGTTGAAGTGGGTGAACAATTTGAACTGCTCTGGCTGGAACAGTCCGCTTCTCAAAACACCCATTGGCACACGGCAATGCGACGACAACATTCTCCGACACAACGCAACCGCACTCATTTCTAGAGTCACCACGATTGTTGGGATTTGATCCACTAAACAAACCTTCTCGACAATGTTCATTGCGATTGCACTCTTTCCGAGAGTCGGGCGAGCCGCAATTACGGTTTGTTCCCCAAGCTGCAACCCATCCGTTAGTCTGTCGAAATACTTGAACCCGGTTTCCAGGCCACTCTTTTTCCCGTTCAGATTACAACGCTGTTCAAGGTGAACCAGCAATGACTCCGCGCAGCGTTCCCCGTCATAAAGGTTTTGCGGTGCTTCATCTGATTCGGCCAGCGTGTTTTCAAGTTCGGCAATCACCTCGTCAATGTTCCCGTTCGCCACCATCGCCTTGTCCACGAACCTCAGCGCGGCTGCTATCACCGCCCGTTTTCGCCTGTGTTCAATCAGAATCGTTTTCCAGTAATCAAACGTGCTGCTAGCCGGGGACGCTGCTAGACATTGATTACACAGATCAATCGACGTGTGGCAGGTCTGAACAACGGACTGCACCGTGATAATTTTTCTCTCTGCGGCCATTACTCGAAGCGATTGAGCAAGTTCTCCCAGTTCCACCATGTAAAACCAGGACGGGTCCAGTTCTTCGGCGTATTCTTGATTGTCCAGGGCACAGCCAATTACGGCTCTTTCAGCATTTTCGTCATGTGGCGGGAGTTGGTCGGTCATAAAGCGTTCATCCACTCCTTTTCGTGTCCGACAGGGTAAAACCCGTCAATCCTGCCGTCTTTGTCCGGGACGCCTGGAGCTTTTGCCTTTTTAACGGTGCGCTCGTTTTCCGACCAAGTTTTCAGTTTTACCCGCCATTTCACCAACCGCCCGTGCTGGTTGATCCACGTTTGGTTGCCTTCGTGGTGCTCGAAAAACTTCTGCGCCACATGTTCGGGAATGCCACGGAGTGCGGCTTCTTCCTGAATTTCTTCTATGGTCGGAATGTTTGCTTCAGGTGTGTCCTGTTCTTTAATATGCTTCTGCTTCTGCATTGGCTTACAAAAGTTTACTTCTGCTAACGCCTGTTTACGCTGTTTACGGTAATCCCGCATGTAATTTCGCATGTAAACTTTACGCTCGTTTTCGTCTCTAATGTCCCTGTAATCAAGGTAATTGATGATTTTCCAACCCCAGTCTCGCTTCGGATCAATGCGTTGGATTCTTCGACCGTCATGTTTACGCGTTCTACTTCTTTTGTCGGGTTGCTCAAGCTGTCTCAGCATTTCGGTAACTTTGTCGATTGGAATACGGGTTCTGCCAGCGATGGCTTCCTGGGTCATGTCAACCACTCCGTCGCTCTCGGCTAGAACGAGTAGGTCCATAAAAAAGTGTCTTAGGGCGTAGTCGTTTGCGATGCTGCTATCAAATATCTGGGAGAAAACTTTGGCGTACACGCTGAAAAATGGTTTGTGAAACTTTTGTCGTGCCGTGGGAGGTTGTGACGCCAGACAGTGGATCGTTGAGGAACCGCTGATCCAACGGCACGACGAAAATTTCCAATTTAGTCTGCGTCACAACCGAAGATTCCCAAACTCCGCACCTCTACGCAAGAACTATTTTGGAAAAGTTATTAACAGGTTGTTCACAATTTCGCCTGGATCGGATAAAGCTGTTTCTCGTGGAGAATCCAAATTTCCTTCATGGGATACACCTGCCATAGGTGAACCCAAGGTGATCGCTCATGAATCCTGCGGAGGGAGGCGATTGAGAGTTTTAACATGTTCAACTGTTCGCTGAATTGAGCCAGAGCCTAGGCGGGATCACTGCACACTTAGGTTTATACCCGCCTTCTAGTGCCCTCTTTGGTAGTGCAGGACACAGGGCACGACAAGGATTAGCTCAATTCAAAGAACTGTTCAAAAATGGCCGCTGGCGTGAAACGCGTCTCAGACAAAACGCAAAAACACCAGCGGCCACCAACCGCACACTGCGACAACGAACACGGGCAGATTAAGGCCCGGGACTGAGGCGTGTCAATGGGATTTATTTAACATGCTCAAAAGCATTCAGGATTTGCTGTCTCGTTTTGAGGGCGTGTTCGTAAAGTTCCTTGTTGTAACCTGAGAGCGATTTGGCGAATTGTTCGTCCTGCGCTTTGCTCCCGGTGAATGGGTGATTGACAGATTCCTTGAATCCTTTGGCGATTTTATCTGCGGTCATAGTCTTTTTCAGTTCTAGATATTCGCCTTTCGCCCTGTCCAGATCACCGTCCTCTAAGGCGTATCGCAACTGCTGATATTTGCTGATCGGATAACTGCCCTTGTCTTTAGGAAGTTTCTGTTTGTCCTTCCACTCACCGGCGAGTTTGTACGTCTCGCTGATTGGACTGTAGCGGGAGATTCTTAATCCGAGAGAACCGGCCAACTGTTGAATCGGCGTGGTTGGGTTGTTCCTGCTGCTCTCGGTAAGTTCGCGCAATCCTGGCATTGATCTGAGCGTGATCGGAATGTAACCGGCCAGCAGTTCCGTGAACGTCTCCAACGGCGTAACTTTTTCGCCCCGGTAATTGAGTTCAGTCAACGCTTGTATTCCGCCTTTAACGATCAAAGGATTAACGCGGCCGTAAATGAACTGGCGCGTGTCCTTCAGCAAACTGTAAATGTCTTCCGGCACGCTCCGCATGGCGTATCTTCGGCCTTTGTAAACGAGTTCAAACGGGTGTTTCGGGTCATACGGCACACCAAGCATGTTGGACAGGATAAACGCCGTGCCAGCCTGGGCTGCTGCCAGAATCGCCACGGCTTTCAATTGTTCGTGACCGACTTTTGAAGTGAGACCTTTCACCGCCTGACCTGCAAATCGTGTTCTGGCCTCAAGAAAATCCGGTGCAAGTGCGCCTAATTGAATCAGGTGTTGAATCGTAGGATTGCGGTCAAGCAAAGCGTAATTTAGGTGGCCATAAGCAGCATTGGCCTGTTCTGCTGACGTGATCTTTACGTCTGCGAGTGTCATTTCGCCAGAAGCGAGTTCGTCAGCATACAGCTTTGTGTTGCGCTTTAACATGGCCTCGTAGGTCTTGAATTTGAGTCCTGGAATGTATTGGTGAAACAGGTAATCCTGATACCCGTCAATCACGTCAGCCAACGCTTCCCCGGCCTTCGGAATCTTCCTGATCCCACGCGACAGCAAAGAAGTTTTGGCACCAACCCCTTCCAGATAAACCCGTGAACTTGCCCTGTCCGGCAGCAACATTAGACCGTGATTGGCGGCGTCGAATTGAGCCGGATTACGCAGGTCAATCTTGGGTATTCCAAAGAACGGATTGACCATGTGGCCGATTCCGTGAGTGCCTTCCTGAACCTGGTGGAATGGCGCAAGAAAACCGAACATCTCACGTTTCATGGCCGCCTGACCAACGTCAATACCACGAACAATTGCGCGTGGAATCTGAGCCATGCCACCAACCGGATCGTGATACCACTGGCGCAATGCCGATTGTCCAAGCATAGCGTTTACCCGACGATATGCGTCCGGGTGTAAGGCGAGGTCGGCTTTAACAAATACCGGGTTGCCATTCGTATCTTTGCTTTGCCAAATCCAGTCATGCAACGCCGGTTGATTCTCCATTGTCTTGTAATCTGCTGTGTCCTCACCCCGGAGCGCACGCGGTTGAACCAACACGGCTTTACCTTCGTCGCCTTCGACAACCTTGACGTGACCTCTTTGCGCCACAAGCGGTCTGCCGTCGGCTGCCGTCTCATTGGCCAGGTCACGGACAAATTGTCTATCCGCAATCACCTTGTTCATTTCGTGGATATACGCTGGCAGAAGTTTCCCGATTGCGAGTGTCTTTGGTTTGAATCCGGCTTGATCGCCTTCAAAGAACGTGGCAAATGTTCTGGCTTTGGAGAATCGAAAGCGTTGCTGCAACATGCCTGTGCCGAATCCCGTCCCCGGCCTTTTCACGTACCAAACGTGAGGAACGTAGTTTTCGCGGTGCGAACCGAGCACGTCGAATGTATTCCCGCGAGTTTCCAAGGTTGAGAATGCCGCAATTGCTTTGTTGGCCACGGCGACTTCCTTGGGCGTGAGGGATTGCGCGTCACGAGCCACGTCCCTCATCCACTTCTGTTTGGCGTTAGTTTCCCACTGTTTGAGAACAGCCACGTCTCCACCGGCTTCCCTCCAAATACTGATTGCATTCTGTCTGCGTTCGGTTGGAACGTCGCGCTTGATTTCTTTTTGTGCTCGTCGCGCTTCGTCCATTGATTTCTGGAGCTTGCCACTGTGCTGTGCTGTCACCTTGTCGAGTGGGGACATTTTGCGATTGGCAAATTTGGGGATTGGGATACCAGCACCCAACTCCATTCCTGTTTCAGTGAATGGTTTTTCCATTGTTGCGCTAACCCAGTCGTCTATGGCCAATTGTTGCTTTGCTTCTAATGCCTCTTTTTCAGCCTTTGCCTTTTCTTGATTGGCTTTAAGCTTGGCGGCTCGTTCAACGTCAATTCCTTTTTCTCCAGCGAGAGCAAAATCTTCGGTTTGAGTGCTGGAAATCAAGTCGCCTTGTTTCTCGCCGGGAAGCAGTTTCGGTTTGGTGACGGCCTCTCCAAAATCGTTTTCAACATGCTCTCTAAGTTTTTCCAATGCCGCCGCACGTCCAGTAGGAGTGTCAATCGAATCAGGGTCAATTCCCGCTTCGATGGCGGCATTACGCCTGGCAATCTTCAATTCCTTACTTTTTAGAATTCGTGCTTGAATACTGGCTGTTCCTTGTTGACCTCCACCGCCTGTTTCGGCGTAGAGCGATTCTGGATTTCTCGCCCAACCGCGTTCCGCCGCATGTTCCATTACCATCGCGTCAAATTCCTGTGAGGCTTTTTGTGGGCTGATCGACTTGCTTGGTTTTGTAACTACTTCAGATACCGCTTGGCCTTCCGTATTGACGGTGGGCGCAGTTTCTTTTTCCGTTGCGGCAGCGATTTCAGGTTTGGCGTTTTGTGCGCCCACTCCTTGCAATTCCACAACCCCGCCTTCCCCCGCGCCTTGAGCGCGAAGCATTTCCTCTGCTGACTTTTGCTGACGAAGGGCATTTTCCGTTCCTCCTTGTTTAGCGACTTCCGCCGCTGTTATTGGTGCGACTGTGTTTAAGCGGTCAATCAACTCTGCGCGTTGACCGGCTTCGGCTGGCGTTTCAATTGGCGTGATTGCTTCGAGCTTGGCTTTGACACCTTTAACAGTGTGCGCTCCGGTCAACCCGGCAAACACTCCCGTTCCGGCCATCTCGGTGATTGCTCCGGCCTTTTGTCCCGGACTCATTTCCGACCAGTTCTTGTATGTGTCCTGAACTTTCTGGCCAAGACTATGAAGCAAGTCCGCCGTGAACAACGCGGCCACGGCTGTCGGTGCAACTGTTCCTGCCGCCAATGCTTCAACGCCAAGTGCGGACGTGAAGAACTGTGGAATTCCAACGCCAAGATTGACGACCTCCTTGCCAATTGCCGTAAGTGGCGAATCCTCTTTCTTGACTTCAAACGGTGTTGGAATCGGGCTTGGGTGAGTCAGCGTTTCGCCAGCGGCCTCAATCGGCTCAACCAATGTCTCGGCTAAACTTGCAACCGGAACGCGCCCACCTCCCTTGGTTGTGGACTCGCCTAAAACTCTTGGGATTGTGAAACGAGATTCTTCAACTGGCTTGGCTTTGGCTGGTTCTATGGGTTCGATAACGTCATAACCTTTGGCTTCAGGCTCGATTATGTCGTAACCAGATTTCGTTTCCGGCTCTAGGAGGTCATAAGCCACAACTCAACGGAGTTTTACTTTGCCAACGCCTTCGAGGTAAATAACGTCGCCAGCTTTCGCACCAGCAGTTCTGGCTGCTTCTTCAGATTGATACTTGGCGGTTTCCTGTCCAGTCTCAGCCGCTGCCTTTCCACTCGGCACGGTTCGTTTGATCGTAATTTCTCCGTGACCTTTCACGGCTTTGACCTCCGGTGTTGCGCCAATTGAAGTTCCGAAATATCCAGGTTTTGCCGGAGCAGCTTCGACGGCCTCGACCGCTGGAATCTTTTCCGTTTCAGTCTGTAACCCCTGAGCCGCTGCTGAAGGATTCTCAAACACCATTTTGCCAGTGGCTGGGTTGAACACCTTTCCGCCCGGCGGCACGTTCAGAATCTTGTTCTCGGCTTTGGCTTTTTCTTCAGCGAGTTTCTTGGCTTCATTCTCTGCCTTTACACGTTCATTGATAATCCCCAACGCCTTGAACTGATCGCCATTAGGAACTTTCGCCGGGTCTTGTTCCATTTCCAATACGGCCGCCTGATACGTTGGCGGGACAGCAGCCAAATCTTTCCAGAACGTGTTGGCCAGCGATTGTTTCACGCGACCTTCGTATGTCTTGGTTGCGGCTTCGCTTGCCGCCAATTGCACGCGGGTCATGTTGGAGAACACGCTGGATAGATTCTTGACTAACGGCGCCGTGAGTGGAGACAGGGCAGCCCCCGGATTCTTGACCAGGAATCTGGCCATGCCTTCCTCGTCCTCAACACCAAATGCCCGCATTTGATCGACCAACTCCTTGCTCGCCTCCATTTGCGCCCGCATTTGGTTCTCACGAAATTGCAACTGCTCGATCCTAGACTGCCGCTGCAACTCGACACTCTCCCGCGCCGTGCGTGCATTGTAACCGCTAATGGCCGCCGCCGCCGCGCTGCTGTTGCCGCGCTCAACCCAAGGTGGGGGCATGTTCTCGAAAAGACTCATATTCTATTTTGATAGGCGAACACGCCGTGATATTTTACGGCAGCTACATTGTATGCACATGCGGCATCCCTTACATTATCGAAGCACCCTAATGGGAAAGACTTTCCAGACACTTTGATCCTGACTCTAAACTTTCTGTTTTTAGGAATCCATGTAACTCCCTTAAATCCAGTTGGAGAATCAGACCTTGGGCCTTGGTTCATTTGGTTTTGAGAACGCGTACAATGTCTCAAATTACTTCTTTGATTATTCAAACCATTCCCATCTTTGTGGTCAATAATGCAACCATGAACAGTTCCTAGGATCACCTGGTGCATTTTGACATGCTTTGTCTTTGCCCCTTTTTTCCCGTAAGCAATAGCATAGCACCCGTAACCAGGAACTGGTTGATTTGCGAACCATGAAAACTGTGAAATCTTTTCAAAGTCAGTGTCATCACAAAGCGCTATTTGTCCGGTAGGCAAAGAGATTGTTTTCATGTTATTCTCCCCACGGGCCTATTCCAATGTCGGCATTGCTGCTACTGGTGTTGGGGTTCCCACCGCCGGGATTATAGCCAGTAGGATTGCTGTTGCTGGTGTTTGGTTGCGTCTTGGCCTGTCCACCGCTGTAATACGACAGCACAATGTCCAAAGCCGCGTCCAATCCCCGCCCAATCCTCGACGACCAATCGTAGTGTGCGCTCACGATGTTGGCCATGTACTTGCGCTGAAATTGTTGTTCCCGTTCTTTGAACGCCACATCAATCCTCTGCATGGTGTTCGGCACCGCTTGAGCCAGAACATTCGCCGGAGATATGAACCGCGCCCCGGTCGATTGCTGCGCCATCGTCGTCCACCGCGTTGCCGCGTCCAATCCGCGCTCCATAAGATTCAAACTGGTGATCCCCAAATCTCGCGCAACCAGATTCCTGCCCATGCCCGTCCCGCTATACCCGCCATACAAGGACTTCACCGCGCCTGACCGCTGGATATTCTCCTGAACGTCCTGCGGGATTATCCCGGCTTGAAGCGATTTAATGTAATCCGTGACACCGCCGGAAATGCTCGCATACTGCGGGAAACCAGTCGCCAACATCTTTTGCCATTGCTGCTCCGACAATGTGTTGAGGCTGGACGCAATCTCGCCAGCCTGCGGTAGATACTTCTCTGTCGCCGCTATCTGCGCCTCAGTCTCGGCATCGACGCTAATAGGCTTGAGCTTAGGAACCTTGGGTTCCTTTTCCATTACGGCAGAAAAAAAGTCGCTCAATGTATGTCCTTTAGTTACAGCATGTTATAGACTCCAGCACCATAAACTTCTCTGGCTGGTAATCGAACTGGTTGAACAATACCTGAACCGTTATAGTGGTGAAGCTCACGCCCTAAAGTTATCAACGCACGCGCCTCCCATTGTGCTGATTCCACGGCTAGGTTCCGTTCTCCCTTGAGAATCGATTGGCACATATCCTTCAACGCTGGCAGATTGCCAATCACAAGCCAGTCCGTATCCACCCGAGCCGGAACGTAATCTAATTTTACTTCAGCGGTCACGGTCTTGGTCTCACACGCCCCACCGCTGACGCGGGACAAACCCGGAATCAAACTGCGCCGATACGAAGGGTTGGTTTCGTCCGGTTCATAAATGGCAATCGCCCGCTGTGTCGTTAGGTCTGTGTCATATTCATAGAGCCGCACAAATCCGTTCGTGATCGGTTTCTGAATCCCAGTAATCGAACTGAAAAACTTCGTGCTCGTAACCGGCGTGGTCGAAATCGAAACGTATTCACCGTCCACCCATTCCCCGCTGACCAACGTGCGAATCCAGTTGAAATTCTCGTCATAACCCTGAATCAGAATCTTGGCCTCAGTAGCCTCGGTCACGTCGGCATACACCTTGATCTTTTTGTTGACGCCGATTATGTCCGCGAACGTGCAGGCTGTTCCCCGGTCAAACATTTGCAAACCGCCACAGGTATTGCATGAACCAGTCCCGTCACCTTGCAATCCCGGCCCGGTCTCAAGAAACTCAAACCAACCGTTCCTGATAAGGATTGGAGTGTTGCAGATGGCAACTGCTTCAACAGCGGCAATTATTCTAGGCCAAGTTAAACACCCGTTTGTCACGCAAATCTGATAGCGCATGACAGTTCCCCACGATCTCATGCAGGTAATCAGCCTCTGCATACTTTCGTTGACGTATGCGGTGAATCTGGCGTCGCTCGGATCAAGATTCAGCACGCGGCTGATTCCAGAATTGGGGTCTTTAGCATTTTCCAAGGTTGAGCGCATTTACGGTATTGCCCTCCGGTAAATCCTTGCGGTTCGCTTTATCACGAAAGTTCCAAAATAAGGCGGCAAGTTCGTAAACGTCATGGCCGTTGTTCCGCCGGTGCCGTCCCCAAGTGAATTGCGCGTGTGCCCGACCTTGACCGTGGCCACATTCTGCCAGAGCACTTCCAACCCACCACCAACACGCAAACGTCCCGTCTCACTCGCCACGTCCGGGTCGTCGCTTTTCTCCGTGCCGATTGTATGCTGGTGCGGTGGGACGTTGGCCGCAACCAAAGTCTCATGGGAATTCTCGCGCCCGCCTGTGCCGCCCACTGCGATTGTGGCGCCGCTGGTTGGGTCAGCCGGGTCAGCGGTAAACGTCCCGGGGCCAATCGGCACCCTTGCGTCGAAAAGGTGATCCACAGTCCAGAATGGCCCCGTGGTATCTGAAACTGCTCCAGCTTCACCACCATCGTAAGTTTCCAAATCCGCTTCAAGTCCAACCCACAATCTCCGCTCTGAACTGCTCGGTGGTGTTTCGTACGGGGCGAGCCAATCGCCCATGAAGAAAACGTAGGTTCGATCCAGTGAACCGTCATTGTTTAATCTGATCCACGGTTTCCCTCGATCCGACGGTGCAGGCTCCGAATTTCCAAAATTAAATAGGGAATAGTTCCCTGGTAGATAGGCTGAACTTAGCGTGAAGAAATCGGTGAGAAGACGCTGAAACGTGCTTAGGCAATAGCCTTCAGGTAAGGTTCCTGGAACTAAAACTACTGCGGCGTTCTCCGGCATTGGTTAAGGGGTGTAAGCTGAGTAAACCGGCTCTCGCGCAGTTTTACCGTCGAAAATCTGGTCACGCCACGCCCTGACACGATAATAATAGGTCGTTCCAACTGTAACGTCCGTGGCCGTAGTGTCCGTGTAGGTGTGTATTCTTGCCGGGACATTAGCTAGCGCAGTCCACGTTGTCCCGTTTGTGCTCCGTTCAATGTATGTGGTGTGGTGTGCCCGGGTTGACCCGCCCCAACTCAGGACGACCGTATCCAGCACGTCGCCGATCACCAAAAGCACCAGTTCTCCCGGTGGGGCGATGGCGGCGGGGTCTGTTGTGGCTGAGAAATCGAATATTAAAGATGCGCTCATGTTCTTTCCTTTACCGTTAAAGCAATGGCATTACAAGTTATTTATCAAGGATAGGTCTTTCCCGCTCCGCTATTCCAATCGTATTCCGAGTTGGATTCTGACCAAGCGTAGGCTTTCCAGAAGCCAACCTCGTCGAATTGATACCAGCCTGCGCTTGAAATGAATTCCATTACCGGATTTACCGAACCGATTCCGGCATGAACGTTGGACACTCTTGCGTCATTGTTGAGTTGGGCAAAAGCCAATCCTGACCCTGAATCGTAGCCAAACACGATTCTGTTCCATTGATCCAGAGTGGGAAGTCCAACGCTTATTGTAAGCGCCGCAAAGCCAACGGTGAAATCAACCTTTACAGCGTCGTCACTGTCTTGATAACAAGCCCACCCGTTCCCCGCAGAACTGCGCTTCAAGAGATAGTGAAAACTGCCGTCTAACACGGTGGGTTTTGCCCAAAAACGAACCGTCCATGAAACTCCAAAGAAATTGAAATCGGCGTCATTCCGGCTCATTGCTTGTCCGAAAACGGCGTCAAAAAAAGTGAATCCATTACTGATAATTCCAGCCGTAAGAGCGTCATCCGTGGCTCCGAATAGTGTTTTTCCTCCGATTGAATCCGGTGCGTCCGTTGTGTCGATCATTGAATCGAGCGTGTAATAGGCAAACGGCTCCGGCCACGGGTCAGGCGGCACAGGTTCCTGACAAACCAATTCGTCTGCGCCCTGTGCTGCGGCAACAAAGGCGTCCAGTGCGGCCTGGGCGAGCGCATTGGCTTCCTCCTGCGTGGCTGCTGAATAAGTTCCGGCAGCCCCAATAAGGCAGTCGCCGTCCTTTGTAATCCATTCAGGCAATTCTGCGCTGATTATCAGGCACCCGGCTTCATACGCGCCAATGTCAATCGTGCCGTTCACAATGCGAGACAATCCACGCTGATCCGTGGCTGGCGCGGAGGCATTGTCTCCAGCATTTAGTGCGGGACTGTTCGGCAGCAAGGCATGTGTCAATGTAGTCCCGCCATTGTCCTGTAATGGACCAATGAGCAATGCGGCGAAGTTCAACCCGAACTGATCGCCTGCGGCTGGCGTGATCGGATTTGTGCTGAATCCGTAAATGTTGCAGCCATCCGAGATTATGTCGGCCGTATCCCCGTCATAATCCATTGTCGTGTTCCCGGCCAGAATCGTGTCGTAAACATGCGCTGTGCTCCCCTCGGTCTGAAGCAGGCCGGTGTCATTGTTCGTGATCGTGCTGTTGGTGAATGTGACCGAGCCAAGATCGTTCTTTACCGCGACTGTGTTGGCATGACCGCTGACTGTGCTGTTGGCAATTGTAACTGTCCCGGTATCATTAAATATGGCCGCAGTTCCCGGCGTGTTCGTGCTGTCGTCGCTGACCGTTGTCCGGGTCAGTGTGATTGTGCCTTCGTTCAGAACCTGAAATCCGTCTGCGTTCAAGATATTGGCGGATATGGAGCACTCAACCGCGTCCAGCGTGCCGGAGTTGAACACGCCCCCGCCCGTATTCGCGGTAATCCGGCAGTTGGTCATGGTGGCCGTGGCTGCGTTATGGATTCCACCGCCTGCATTTGAAGCTGTGCAATCGTGAATGTAGAGGTCTTCGAGAATGATTGTGCCGGTTGGATTGTAGATACCAGCCCCGTCGGTCGCCTGCCCGCCTGAAATCTCAAGGCCGGTTATGGTCGGGTTGTTGTTGCCGATTGTGAACACCCGAAATGCGCCCGTCGAAACAATCGCAAGCAGGTCAGAACCCGGCCCCGTGATTATACAATCCTGATCTACCAATAAGGCGGCGCTGGTGAGGCTAATAATTCCTGTCACGGAAAAAGTTATTTCCTCGCCAATCCCGGAATCAGCAATCGCTTGGCGAAGCGAACCTGCGCCTGCGTCATTGAGATTGGAAACCACGATCATAAATCAGCTGCAAGCCTCACAGCAGAACTCGACGGTTTGGTTAAAAAACTCTTCGGGACCATCCCCTACAGTGATAACGAAATCCTTGTCGCACAGCACTTCCTCCGTTTCCGGGTCTTCCACTGCAACGGTGAATTCGTATTCGGTTGGCATATCACGCGCACTCAGGAGTTCCGCTCACTACCCCAGTCTCAGCATTGAGCGTCAACCCCGGCGGGAGTGAGCCAGACGTAATCACAAATGTTCCTATCACGCCCTCCACTTCAATCGTCGCTGAGTAGGCTTCGCCACAGACACCATCCGGCAACGAATCAGTTGTAACCACACACGCGCATGGTTGGGCTTGATACGCCCAGGGATCAACGGGGCAACCACAGGTGATTGGCAAACACTCGGGCATTAGCTTGGTTCCTCCTGAGTTTGGTATGCGTTGATCCGAAGCTGTTTGATTCTGGCGTATCCCGTTACGGCCATTCGTATCTGCGCTTCAAACACGTTCCTGAGCAGGGTCTTGTTCACGCTATCAAAAACGTCAGCGGGTTGACGCGCATGAAGTTTGTTTCTGGCTTGCGGCACGTTCTCCTGAAACACCATGCAAGCGGTAATGTCCTCGCTGCATTGTTCAATCTTCGCGCACTCACTCCATTGCTGCCACGGCATCCAACATCCGTATCCAAGCGGTTTGTATTGCATGGTGAAATTAACCGAACCGTCCATTTCGTCAAAGAATGCGTCGCATGTTTCCAATTTGACCAAATTGAACTTGTTTCCAAAATCAAAGGCGCGAGTCTCAAATGACCAGTCAATGCGTTGCTCATTGTGGTCGAAGTGATCCCCGAGACTCAATTCCCAAACTGCGATTTCGTCATCACAATCCAAGACGTAAATGAAGCACCTCTCAACACCTTGATACCAACCGGTGACAATCTGGAGAATGTTCACGCCAACCCAAATCCCCTCCCAGCAAGGGGGCAGTCTTTGGCGTATGCTGCTGAGTAAATCAAAGTCCAGCACCGCGAGACCACGGTGGGCCACGCCTCGCGCACTTGGATAGGGCGAAACAGTTTCAAGCAAGCGGTTGTCGAACAAGACTCCGTTGGCGTGATTCAACAAATAGCGGTCGTCCCGATCAATGATTCTGGCCATTTCAGAACTGATTGGGGTCTGTCCCGGTTCACCAAAGAATCGAAGCGCATTTACGAGAGACCTGAATCCGTCTGGGGCGCGGTAATACAAATCTCCATTGACCTGGACAATACTGTTCTGACTTGTGGCGCCATAGTTCAACTGGATAAGCCGCTGCAAAGGCTGAGTCGTGTTTTTCCATGTGGTTCGATCCGGCGGCAGAGCCGTGGCAAACACCATATTGTTGGTCGTGATAATCGCCTCGCCCTGGCCAAGCACGGTATCCAGCCTCGTAATGGCCTTTATCCCCGTAATATCACCAGCACCAGCAGGCACTCCAAACGATCCGCCTTCGTTCAGGAACGTGTTCTCAGTGAACTTAAGGAGCGCGTCACGAAAGCCCAAAGCCGGCGTTCCACTGGGGCCAAACTCAATATCGCCAATGACGTATGTCCGGCCATTGGCCACAAACAAACGATTCATGATATACGCCATCTGCCGACCAACCGGGACTTCGTTTGCACCGGCTCTGCGCGAAGCCGAACCGTTGTAAATGAAAGCCTTGGTCTGCCCGTCTTGAATCAGGAAATAATTCTCAGCTTGAACAGTCCATGCCAGAGGCCGATTGGACGGGTTCAAATCACCAGCAATCGAAATATCCTGAACTGCCAGTGAATCCTTGCCAACTAGCGCACGAAACACCCTGCCGCCGTGCATGGAAATCAGGTAAAGATTATTGTCGTCGCCTTGATACGAGCCTACGACCTGGAAATTGCCTGTCTTGAAGTTGGCCTCTAGGTCTTCCTGTTCAGCGTTGAAATTGAGCGTGAGTTTGCGTAAGCCCGGTCGCGGCTTTGGCCAACCACCGCGCACCGTGCAATTGACCATGAAGGCGAGTTGATTGGGCGCGAGAAGATTCGTGGCGCGTCCCGAATCCATTCCCGACTCGCATGAGATTTGGCCGTCGCTTACGCGGAGTGGATCACGGACGGCCATTAGTCAAAGCGTTCTCCGAACATGAACACATTTGCGGTTCGCGCTGCGCCCTCTGCCGTGCCCACCCGAAATCTGATAGTCGTTGCCGTGAAAGTGTCCGTGCCAGCGACAGCTTGCAGCACCAACTCCATGTACTTCGTCGTCCCGGTCAATGTGCCGGATAACGCCTGATCTGCCGCAATTGCAATCCCAGTCCCCCCCGCGCCAGTAAACACCCCTAACGTCGCCGTGGTCACGGCCGCAGACGGATTCTCGACCAGAACCTTTGTTATCCGATAGCGACTGGCCTCAACCACAACGTCGTTGTCGCTGAGAGCCGAGTTCAGATCAACCGCAGCAACCGCCGCCAAAACACCGTAACGCGGCAGCACTTTCCCAAGTGTTGCCCGCATGTCCAAAGCAAGTACATCGTCGAGTAGCGTTCTGGCCAACGGGGTGAGCGTGGTCAACGCCCAAGTCTGTGCTGCTGTGGCATAGAGCATTCTATCTGCAATCGAAGCCAGTGCCGCAATCGAATCAAGATCAGCGTCCCATGCCTGAACATTCGCGCCAATCGCCACGCCAAGATTCGTTCTGGCTGTGGCGGCACTGGCCAAACCGCTGAGATTACCAGCCTTCGTCAGATAGTTGGCCGCCGTCTCAACCGCCATTGTGCCGAGGCCAAGATTGGTTCTGGACGCTGCAATATCGTCCACGTCAGAGAGATTGTTGGCGGACAACATATCGCCCGTTCCAGAAGCACCGTCTGTTCCCTTTATCCCGCCTGGGCTTATCTGTGAACCGCTTGGGATATTCGTAGTTGGAGCTGCATTCCCGGTGTACCCGAGATTGGTCAGAATCACCGATAGCGCAGTCGGTTTTGATACAACATCGTAATAACCTCCAACTTCAACAAACACTTTCTGGCCAACGACAAACCAGCCAGAGTCCAGAACCGCAACCGTGACATTGGCCGACACTGCTGGCTGAACAAATAAGGCTGTGGTAAACGTGGTGGCATTCTCGCCGTCGTCACCGACCAATGACGCAAGCCATTCTGCTTCAGTGCCGACAAAGCCATTCTCGACTGCAACTTCGTAGGCTGAGTCGCCTTGTGGGCCGGGAATATTTTCAACAATGGGGTCTGGACATTCAGAACAGCAGTCCGAAATATTTGTAAGTGTTGTGCTCATACGTGGACCCAATGTTTTCTGCCAGCCTTTCCGCCACGACGCATAGCTCTGCCAATTAAATGGCGCAGCATTCCAAAATGATTTTCTGCGGCAACGTGCGATGGGAATATTTGCCCGGTTTCAACACATTTAACTCGCTTGCATTTATTAGCATGGCGAGGCGAGTTAATCATTGCCAACCTGATTTTCTCGACAAGTTCTGGAGGTCTTGTTTTTCCAGTGTTGTGCTTATGGCAAGCAGAAATTCCTTTCAACCAAAAACGGTTTCCGTTTTTCTTGGCTCGTTCTAGTGCCTGAGACATTTTTAGTCTGGTTTCAGGAGTATGTTTCCTGCCAGTCCAGATTCGCCTTATCGTTTCAATCGAAAAAGCACTTCTTTTTCTGCCAATCCCGGCTTGCCTGATCTTTTCTCTTGCTTCATCAGTGTGCCTGTAGCCCGTCATGTTTGGGCCGCCGGTGCCGCCATCAGTTCTGTTTACCAGCCAACCGGAAGGTTTGAATAACTGAATCCAATACTTTTCTCGCCCTTGCCAATTATCGTTTGTGCACACTTCAAGTGGCCATATTAAAGGCTTTGAGCCGCCTCTCACAACTTTGTCCACCCAATCGTTTTTGTGAGTCTTTCGTCGATGTGTTTGTGTAATATGTTGGCTTAATCTTTGGCGCAACCGAATCTTTGTTTTCCCAATGTAACGAATCTTTGTTTTCTCGGCGGGATCAGACATCGCGTAGATGGTGCATTGGTCAGTGGCCATATTTTGCCATTAACGTAGGAACAATCTCTGTGATTGTCAAAGGTTATCGTTAACGCTACCGTTTAAGGACATGCCAAAAGAAGCCTATGGGCGCCAGTGGGAAGATCATTTGAATGATTTCGAGATCGACGCCATTGTCTTTAATAAGATGTCGCCTGAAAAGGTGGACAAGGCACAAGTCTTCAAGCGCATTGCCAGACGATTCTGGCCCACCAACGCCAAGCCTCCCAAAATGCCGTTTATCTGGCACCCGTGGGCGGACGACATGCTCCATGAGGCGTGCAAGACAAACTACCTCGCATTAAATGGGGGGGCTTGTGTTGCTGGAAACACGCGAATATTAAATCCGATAACGGGAGAAGAACCCACTATTGAGGAACTGTTTGAATCTCGGATTGCGCCGATGGTGATGACCTTGCACGGCCCTGCTCAGGCAAGCGTTCCGTTCATTAAGGGGACGGATGATTTATACGAAGTCGTGATGGAGAATGGCAAACGGTTTACCTCGACCGGAGAACATCGCGTTCTAACGCCAACCACTTTTTCTGCCGTTTCAACTCTGCTGCCCGGCTCACTCCTTTTCTTATACGAGCCAGTCCGTCCTCAGTCCACTTCGGACATTTCCCTTTCAGTTCATGCGCGAGATGTTCTGAGTTCTCAGAGAACAGTTGGAGATTTTCAGGAAGGTTGTCAGTTTTCACGCGATTACGATGGTGGACGACTTCTTCCGGGCGAAGATAACGGCCAATCATCTTTTCCATCACAAGCCGATGCTCAAGAATGTAAGGCGTGTTCTTGCGACGGTTGGGGTGGTTTGGACAGTACACGATTTTATAGCCGTCTTTGTCAATATGCACGCCGCCATTCCACTGACCTGACTTCTCTCCAGGAATATTCACGGGGAAATTCCTTGTTTCGCCTTCACGCCGGAGAAAATATTTCACGCGCACCCCTGTTGTTCCAACAGCGCGGGCGATTTCCTCTAGGTACGCACCCTCAGAGTTCATTTTCAAAACTAAATCTCTGTTCCTCATGCACGCGCCATTTCTCGGAACGACTATCCCAATCTTTCGGCCAACCACACCACGATCTTTCAAGCGGGACTGAACCAGTCTATGCGACAACCCGATTTCCCCAGCTATTTCCTTGGGGCGAAGCCCGGACTTCCAGAGTCGCACCATTTCGTCAACCATCTGCAACGTCTTTTTTCTCAGAGCCATGTTCAGACTTTACGGTATCGCAACAGAAGGTGCAAGGAATAAGTCGTATCAAACGAGGAAAGTTTTACGACCTGTCTGTTCCGGGGATTGAGCACTACTTTGCTGAAGGAGCAATCCACCATAATTCAAGCGGCAAAACTGAATTTGAAGCGGTGTGGGCGATTATCAATTGGGCAGTTGACCCGTCCAATACTTGTGTGCTCGTAACGTCAACTGGCATTAAGGAAGCACGCCAGCGTATTTGGGGATCAATTGTAAAATATTTCAACGCCGTTCCTGGACTGCCCGGCAAACTGCTGGATTCAATCGCCATGATCCGCACCGATGACGGCACGGGCAGACGTTACGATTCAAAGTGCGGTATTCACGTTGTCGCCGGTGATAAGTCCAAGGAAAAGGAAAACATTCAGAAGCTAATCGGTATTCACGTTCCCCGCGTATTCCTGATTGCGGACGAGTTGCCGGAACTGTCCCCGGCGCTGTACGAAGCCGCCATGACCAACCTTGCCACGGCACCAAAGTTTCAAATGATTGGGAGCGGAAACTTCAAATCAATTTACGATTCGTTCGGGACATTCTGCGAGCCAAAGGAAGGTTGGTTGAGCGTGGACGCAGACACAGAACGGTGGGAAACAAAAATGGGCGTGTGCCTCCACTTCAATGGTGAGAAAAGTCCCAACGTATTACTTGGTGAAGATAAATGGCCAATTTACGGTTGCAAAAATCTCGAACAACACCGGAAGCAACCCGGCCAGCACACAGCCGGTTACTGGCGCATGTGTATTTCCATGCCGAGCCAGGACGCGGAGGAAAACACGATTTATCCGGCTTCGGCGTTTATCAAAGGGCACGCACACGATAAGCCGACTTGGATTGAGACTCCGATTCCGGTTGCGTCGTTAGACCCAAGTTTTGTTTCCGGCGGCGACAGGGCTGTTGCCTGCTTTGGATTGTACGGCAAAGAGAAAAACGGCAAGATGGTGTTGGGATTTACAAAGGTGACGGAAATTAAAGAAGACCGACGAAATGATCGAGAAAGCAAAAGCGTTCAAATCGCAAAAAGATACAGGGCAATGTGTGAAGAAGAACACGTTGAACCTCAGAATGCGGCTTACGATGGTTCCGGTGGCGGCATTGTTTTTGGTGCTCTCCTTTCCGAACTTTGGTCTCCCAAACTTCTCTCAGTTCAATTTGGCGGCAGTGCGTCTGACTTGCTTGCGAACATGGGAGACAAAAGAACCGGGAAACAATCCTACGTCAATCGCGTTACCGAACTTTGGTTCACAGGTTTGGAATTTGTTCAATCGTCGCAAATTCGAGGGCTCCCGGGAAGCACGGCGAAAGAATTGCAAGCGCGACGGTACGAAACTTCTAAGCAGGGCGAATTTTTGAAAACCAAGATTGAAACGAAAGCCGAAATGAAAGTTCGCACCAACGGAAAAAGTCCAGACGAGGGCGATAGCGCAATGATATTGGTCGAGCTTTGCAGGAGAAGGTTTGGATTTACACCGGGAGGAATTGCTGGCGCCAGAACAAAGGTAAAGGACGTTTGGAAACAGAAGGTCTTGAGAACAAATGGCATTTTTGACAGCGACTCGCTTTATCAGCCAGAAGAAATGGTTGCGGTTTAACGATAAAGCCTTTAGGATACTGCAAATTCGTGAGAAAGATTCTCGACACAGCAACCGTTCCACCAGGCGGATATTTCGTTTATATCGACAAGGATAGCGGCTATCGACTCGCCCACCCGTATTACTTCGAGTTGAAGAAACAAGCAAAGTCCCACCGCGTTGCAAACGAGTTTCCAATCGGCACAAACTGGTCAGATGATTTTGATAACAATGTAGCTGAGAACACGACTTCTGCCGCGTCAGTGGAATACAAGCCGCCGACCATGCTGGAGAAAATGAGTGCCGTCAGTCGTGCGCTTTACAAGTTCGCACTAAGCGGATTCAAGGTTGTCTCTGATGAGGTGTTCGCACAGCGAAAGGCCATTTGTGAACAATGCGGTTTCTACGGTGGAGACACTGGAGTGCTTAAAATTTCATGCCGAGCCTGTGGTTGTTCGGGCGTTCATTTGCATATGGCCTCAAAGCATTGCGTGTTGAGTCCCCCAAAATGGTAATCCTATGGCACAAGAATACGACGATCAATTAGCCACGCTGGATAAGGACGGGCAACCGCCTGAGACACGGCTTGGTTCGGCTGAGAAAGCCCGGAACATTTATCAGATACTGTTGCAGGCCGATATTGACCGATCCAAGAGACGCGGTTTGGTCAAGGGCTTGGTGGACGGCAACCCGCCTTACAGCTCGGCCAGATTGCGGCAGGAAGGGCGTTCAGCGCAATGCAACGTCAACTGGCGTATAGCCGAGTCCTACCTGAACAATGCCCTTGGCGCGTTCTACGATATTTTCTCCGAAGCCCCAACGTATTGCACAGTCAGAACGAGCCACGGCAGCCGGGATCAACGCGAGGAATGGTCGGGGATTGAGACGGAGGAATTTGATCGTTCGCAAAAGGACGACGCCGGATTCGATTACACGCTGCAAATCTCGCAGCATGAGATGGTGCTGTACGGTAATGGCCCAGTGTTCTTCGAGGATTTCTACGACTGGCGCGGAAAGTCGATTCTTTGCGGGGCATTGAAAGTCCCTGAGCGCACCAAGAGCAATACAGACGACTGGGAACTGGCATTTCTCGAATGCGACTACATGCCGGACAAGATGTACGAGTTCATTCGCAACGAGAAGATGGCCAGGGTTGGCGGTTGGAATGTTGACGCCACAAAGGAGGCCATCATGAAAGCCAACCCGGATTATCTCCGGGGAGGTTATTATCGGACGTGGGAATGGCACCAGCAGGAACTGAAGAACGGCGCGTTTTATTATTCAGCCAGATCGAACGTCATTTCAACCGTGCATGTTTTCTTCAAGGAGTTCCCGAAGAAAGGCATGGATTCAGGCGGAATCTCGCATAAGATTTTCGTGGTCAATGACGACACCGGCAACAGGGAGTTCCTTTACGAGCGCGATAATCGGTTCAAGGATTGGCGCGAGTGCGTTCACCCAATGTATTACGATCACGGCGGAGGCGGATTCCACCATTCCGTAACCGGCATGGGGGTAAAAATGTATTCTGCAATGGAATACCAGAATCGCCTGCTGTGCAACCTAGCTGACAAAGCCTTTCTGCCGAAGGTCATGTTCAAACCGACCACGGCGGGGCAGGCGGAGGAATTCGCGGTTCAGCAGTTCACGGATTACGCCGTGCTCCGGGACGGTTATGATCTGGTTCAAACCCCAGTGCAAGGCGTTATAAACGACGCGCTCCTAATCAATCGTGAGGTAACCGGAATCATTGCTTCCAACCTGACCAGTTACCGTCAGAACATGGAGGAAAAGAGCGGGAATCCTGTCACAGCCACCGAGGTTCAAGCACGCATGGGCGAGCAGGCGCGGCTTGGGAAAACTCAACTGAACCGTTATTACGCGCAATTAGACCATCTCTACGCCGAGAAGTTCAGGCGCATTTGTAATCCGAACATTCCTTCATGGGCGCCCGGCGGCAAGGCTGCTCTGGATTTCCAGGAACGCTGCATGAAACGGGGTGTGCCCAAGGAAGCGTTGCTCAAGACTGAATCGGTCATTGCAACCCGTGTAGTCGGCCAGGGCAGCGCCTACATGCGGCAACAGGAACTTCAATTCCTGCTTGGGTTGGTCGCCATGTTCCCCGAGCAAGGGCGGGACAATCTCATTCGTGACATTGTTTCGTCCCGTGCCGGACAGTCTTTTGTTGACCGCTATTATCCCACCGGGAATGAGTTCAACAAACCAACCGATCAAGACGCCTTTGCCATGAGCCAGGTTGCGGATATGAAGGTGGGTGTGCCAGCGGTTGTCACAGGCACACAGAACCCGGCTATCTTCGCACGGACATTCATTGAGGCTGGCAAACAGGCTGTGCAAAGCCTTGAGCAAGGCGCGAGACCGGAGGAAGTGGTTGGGTTCTTAGAACTGCTTGGGGTAGCGATTGCCAAACACTTGAAAAAGATGGCTTACGATCCGAGTCGCAAGGCTGTTTTCAATGCCTTAAATGAACAGTTCCAAGAGTTGGCCAATATCACCGACAAACTCATTGAGATGATTCAACGTCAAAGACAGCAAGAGCAGCAGCAGCAACAGCAAATGATGGAGCAGGCACAGCAACAGAACGGTGAACTTGCCCTCAAGAAAATGCGCCAGGACGTTGAACTCCAGCTCAAATCTGAAAAGTCACGTTTCTCTATGGCAGAAAAAGCTGTGAAGACCCAACAGGGGATGGTGCTCGCCGATTTATCCACCGCAGCAGAAATCCGGCGTAAGAACGCTGAATCCAAAGCCAAAGCCAAGTCCAAGTCCGAATGAAAGCCAACGGGGAAAGATTGGATCATGTTCTGAAATGGCTGCTCGCGTGGCAGGGCGCAATTCGGCTGCGCGATTATGATACCGCCAAGAAAATGTTCGTTGAAGAAGTGTTCGCGTTTGGGACAGTGACAACTGTTGCCGCCGGATTGGACAGACTCGTTGCACAACAATGGCAGAAGCAATGGCCGAACAATGTCGCGTTCACATTCGAGTTCGTTCATGCGTTTGTTGTGGACGCAAGAGGCACATGGATAGTTGCGTTGCCGTGGAGCAGCCGGACAACGATTCCCGGACAAATCCGCAAGGGCAGGGCGACGATAGTGCTCAGGCAGTTTGACACCGGGTTAAAATGTATCCACAGTCATTTCAGCCTGTCACCGGATGAAAACCAGAATTCATTGCGAACCGACGATCACGCAATCGGAATACAAGCTCCACAAAATCCTGTCCCACCTCAACTGCGTTCTGACCGATAGATTCCCTGAATTGTCGATCTGGTGCCGAGATTCGTCCACACCGGAATCTTTTGGCAAGGCACTCAATCAACGGACAATCCCAATCGACAAACAACGATTGCTTGAAGCCCATAAGCTCATGGGTTATTCAATGGAACCGGAGGAAGGCATGGCCGTGGCCAAACCAAACAACAGCCGTGGTCATGGATACGCCGTCAGGTGGCCGGCCGTTCTTCGCAAAGGCTATTCCTATTCCCGGTTGCTGACGAATCACCCGGATAAACCATGGGTCGAAGAATGGCGGTGCGCGTTCTTTCGGAACGAAATGGTGCTTACCCGTACGAAGCGCATGAAGCAGTCAACCGGAATGCCTCGGGCAATGCGAATACCAAGCACAAGCGAATACAATGTCCCAGTCAATCTGGTTATGGACAATGGCGAATTCAATCATGTCCGTGATCTGTGCCGGTTCATGGGCGTGGATTATGGGGAGCTTGACCTCATGCGTGATCTGGATGGGAAACTGTATGTGCTCGACGTGAACAGTTGCCCGAGCGGCCCCAGTTTTTGTTCTTTCACGCCTAAAGACTTTTATCGTATCGTGCCGACGGAAGCGGAATACTTTGCCCGAAACTTTTTATGAACCGACGCGGATTTCTTGAATCAATCATCAAGGCCGGTGCCGCCTGTGCAATCCTGCCATCGGCATTGACGTATGCGCGACAGTGGAAGCCGACCACCATCGCAACACCGATTGTTCTTTTTGATCCAAAGAATTACATGGGAAACTGGATGTGGATACCGAATCCAGAATGGGAAAATGCTGAATACGAAGAATGTTTTATGGTGAACGGTTCATTTGATCCAATCCATTGCATTCATTACTCATTGGAAAACGGAGTGTTCAAGAGACACGAACCTCTTATCTTTGTGAAATGCTAGAAGTCCTCCAAAAGCCATTCAAGATCGTCACCCGCACCGTTGCCCGGAAAGAGGACGTGGTTGATTTGATCGTCAATCATTATCGCAAGCAGGAAGCTAAATCGCTCAAGCCTTTGCCCGAACAAATGCCGTCCGTGTTGTCCACCGTCACGATGGGTTTGGGCGACACTGTGATGTTGACCGACTTGCCCCGTGCCGCCGCACAACAGAAAAAAGATTTTGCCTGTTACTCTGGCAGCCAACATTTCCTGCCGCTCATGTCTTTCAATCCGTGGTTCAAACAGCGTGCGGACAAGGCATTCATGGTCAATGCGCCTGATCTGGTGCGGCAATACGATTGCGGCAATGGCCATTATCTGCAACGTATCAGGCGTGCGTTCGGGTTGAAGGTGGACGATTGTCCGAGAGGTTGTATTGCGTGGCGCGGCAGTCGAAGCCCCAATCGCGTAATTCTGCATTTTGAGCCGGGCGTTCACGTCAACTGGCAGCGTAAAACAATTCACCCCAAAGCCCGCCATCTCTATTCCGATACCAAGATCGAACTGGAGAAGTTCATTCGTGAAATGCCGGGATACCAATTCGTTCAGCTTGGCAAACAGAACCTGTTTATCAAAGGCTCGCAATGGGTTCAGACACAGACCACAGTTGATCTGGTGAATCAGATTGGACAGGCGTCATGGTTCATTGGGATCATGTCTGGGCCAATGCACGTTGCAACGGCGTTGGAGTTGAAATGTGTAGTCGTTTGTAATTTCCCAGAGGCCGAAAAGATCGTGCTGCCAACTTTGAAAGTGACGGGAAACGTCGAGGAGGAGTGGCAATATGGAATGAACGTTCACCTTCACCAAGACGGAGAAAGCCAGCTTGTGCCAAAGGCAAACTCCGTGAATCTTCACAGGGCTTTTGATGGCCAAGTGTATCCTTTCTGGTCTAGAGATTATCTCTCGCTCATTCACGAATGTATCCCATAGTCTCAATCCTGATCCCGAGCCGCAAACGTCTTGAGACATTGAAACGCGCCATTCACTCCTTCCGTTCCTTGGCCGCCAATCCTGACCGAGTTGAAATTATTGTCCGGCTTCACCACAGCGACCGCGAATCTGTCGAGTGGGCTTTACCTAGGCGAGACGAGTTCCTGCTCATTATCGGTGACGACATGGACGCATTCCGTAGCGCACACAAGTTCGCAAACTCAATGGCGGCCGTATCCAGCGGCGACTGGCTATGGGCTTCAGCCGACGATTTTGAGATTGTCACGCCGGGTTGGGATAATGTGCTGGCCGGAATCTCTAAAACACCGCGCACCGATTACATTGTCCGGCACGCAGAACAACTGGGTTATCCGAACGAGCGCGTGTCAATTGTGTCGCGTGGGTTTTATGACGCCATCGGCAGTCTTGGGCATACCGAGTTCTCGGACACTTACGTTGACGCGCTGGCGTGGTCTGCACAGGTCAATCAAATGGAAGCCATAGCGATTCAGTACAAGAACCATTTTGTGCCGGGCGTGGAAGGCGTATTCAGGGATCGTAAAGCCTCATGGGAAACCTATCGTAGCCAGGAAACGGCACGCCAATTCAATCTGGACAAGCTCAAACTTGGTGCGCTGCTTGGGCGCAAATGCCATGCCTGGACAACCTCAGACGCAGCCGATTTGTCGCATTAAACAAAATGCTTGCGTAGTTATGGCAAAGGCGTAGTTTCCCAACTGAGTTCACTCAACTCCAAAATGATTAAATGGCCATTCAATCTGGGGAAAACCGTTGAAGCCCCTGTCACCAATGTCGAGTTCGTTCAAATAGAACCTCTGAACCTGCGACTTGTCGATTGGCGCAAGAACGGTGCGCTCACGACAAAGGCCGGGATGGTGCTCAAGCAACAAACCGTTCGCGCCATGCTCCAAGTCTTGAAGAACGAGACCCCGGCTAATCTTGGACTGGCCATCGTGGGCACGCGCACGGAGGACAGGGCCGCGCTCCAAGCCAGAATCGAAGGATTTCACCTCGCCATTAATATGCTCGAAAGCATGGATAAACCAATCGTCACACAGGAACCGATCATGGCCACGTTTGAACCTCCAGAACAGGAAAGCAATTATGCCAGAACAAATCGTCGCTGACGTTGACCCGGATACAAACCGTACCGCTGGTCTCAATACCATGAAGGAAAAGCTCGACGCGCTCATGGGCGAAGTCCGAGCCAATCAAGGCTCACCCAAGCAGACCAGCACGCAACCGGATAAACCCCCGCCCGACGCCGCGCCAATCCCCAAGCCGGTTGGCCAGACGCCGCCTGATCCAGTTAAGCCAGTCATTCAATCGCCTGAACAGAAACTGGCCGAGGCGCCAAAGATGGAAGCCAAGCGGGACGACGACGTTCCGGCTTCAATCAAATCTGAAAAGGCCGCCGATGACTGGAGAATACTCAAAAAATCAAAAGAGGAATACAAAACCAAAGCCGAGCAGCTTGAAGCGCGAACCAAAGAACTTGAAACCAAGCTCGCCGCCGCGCCCAAGATCGACCTTGGGGAAATTGAAACACTTCGGAAACAAAAAGCCGAGGCTGAGGAATTTGTAAAGAAATTCGCCATCGAACATGACCCGCGCTTTCAGGAACAATACAACACCAAAATCGAGGCCGGTCTCGCCCGAATCAAATCTGTTGTGGGCGGCGCCTTCGGCGAGAAACTTGCCCTGCTCGCCAAGCTCCCCGATTCCCAATATCGCACCGAACAAATTGAATCTATCCTGAACGAACTCCCGGCCTTCAAACAAACCCGGTTCGCAGTCGTGGCCGAAGAACTGGACAAGGTAATCGCTGAACGCGAAACAATCGTAAAACAAGCCAGAGACAATTTCTCTCAGTTGGAGAAACAGAATCAGGAGCAAATCAGCGCCAGAGAGGAGGGACAACGTAAGGCGCGTGCTCAGATTCTCGACGAAGTTGTCGAAGGTTTGCGAGATCCCAAACATGGGCTGCCCATATTCCAGACCAAGGACGGTGACGCAGAATGGAACACCAAGGTCGGTGAACGGATCGAAACTCTCCGTGCCATCACCAACGGGGAATATTCCGGTAAAGACATGGTGCGCTGGAACGCATGGGCTGTTGCTGCACCGAGCCTGTTGAATACCTGTAAGGAGCAAGCGGCTGAAATCGAAAGGCTGACGACTCAACTTAAGGAGTTATCGACAACTCAACCGAAAGTAGAGGGGCAATCTGGAAAACAGGGAGAGACCAAAGAAACTGGAAATCTGGAGGGTTCTTTTATGAGAAAGTACAACTCCATTTATACGCCAAAAACATGAAAGAGATTCCATTAACGAACAACATGGTTGCCTTGGTTGATGATGAGGATTACGACCGTGTTAGCAAACACATCTGGCGTGCCACATTTGAACGGAGGTGGTACGCATCAACACGGGAGTTAATCGGGAACTCTCGGGTATCTCTTAAAATGCATCGCCTTATAATGAATGTTGGCTATGGCGACCCAGAGCAGGTGGATCACAGAGACGAAAATGGCCTTAACAATCAAAAATACAATTTGAGATTCTGCACCATTTCTCAGAATTTAATGAATCGCGGGAAACAGAAAAACAACACCACTGGATTCAAGGGAGTGTCATGGAATAAAGTGTGTCAAAAGTTTGATGCTCGCCTTACTGCCGGAGGACAGCAAATTTGTCTCGGATTATTCAAAGACCCAAAAGAAGCTGCTTTGGCTTGGAACATTGCCGCTATTCAGCATCATGGAGAATTCGCCTATCAAAATCCAATTTAACATCTTCCAAAGCTAACCAGTTCCCAAAAGGAACAGGTTGAAATCTTTTTATTTGACAGCGTTACCGTTAACGCTTACCATGCCTTCAGTAGTCGGGTATCCGCCGCTGAGCCTTCAGCTATCTGACTCGCCTTAACTGCTTTGGCAAGCAGGACATATCTTCGTACGTGACGTGAATCGTCGCAATCACCGTCGCTCCCTAATTGTTCCTTACGGAACGATCACAGCGTAACCATTTGAGAAAGAGATACTTATATGTCTTGCTCGGTCCCGTTCGATGCTTTTAGGATTGCTACCGAATCCTTACCCGACGAAATTTACTATCGCGCCTCCTATCGCGGCATATGGATAAACCTAATCCAACGCGAGGAATTCCGCAGCGGAACCGGCTTAACACAGTCGGTATTCACCCTTGGCCGTTCGGAGCCTACCAGTGACGAACCTGATTTCCAAATCATTGCCCTGACTGACG
>Ga0207660_10000200_pt1 | contig 38366 bp, 41 predicted proteins | sample KBSC73BmetaG_FD_184335 | JGI IMG/M metagenome (GOLD analysis project Ga0207660, IMG submission 184335) | Corn rhizosphere microbial communities from Kellogg Biological Station, Michigan, USA - KBS C7-3B metaG (SPAdes) (version 2) | ecosystem: Host-associated > Plants > Roots > Rhizosphere ... | reverse complement strand
CGTGTACCGGGAGTGGCCCGGCACGCATAACTGGGACTACTGGCGCGCGCACGTCGCGCAGAGCCTGGTGTGGATGGCGGGGAAGATCGGATAGCGGCCCTGCCCCGTCACCCCTCCCTTGGGAATCGGCAATCGGGAATGGGGAATCGTGGGAATGGGGAATGGGGAGGCCGATTCCCTGCTTTTGATGAAGTAAGGGTGCGGCGGGAGGGGGCGGATTGCCTTATCGATTCCCCATTCCCGATTGCCGATTCCCAAGGGTGGGGCGGCGGAAGGGTGGCGTTGCCGCTAGCACAAGTGAACGGCCATGGCCTTGAACATCGCGTACGCCGCCGTGCCGGATGCAAGGCCGAGCTCCCGCGCTGATCGTGTGGTAAGCGCGGCGACCAGCGGCGTGCCATCCACGTCGAGCGTGATGCGCGTGAGCGCGCCGAGCGTGGCGATTTCCGTGATCGTGCCACGGAACTGGTTGCGCGCCGAGGATGGGTGTGGCTCGAGCGACAGTACCACTTCCTCCGCGCGGATGACGGCATAGCCCGCCCCGGGGGACGCATCGCCCACGGTGTAGAGCGTGAGCGCTTCACTCCGGAATTCCAGCGCGTGGTGTCCGCGGCCAAGCGCCTCTGCCTCGCCAGGCACCCAGTCCGGCGCCGCATCGCCCAGCACGCGAACCGTGCCGGCGAACACGTTCTCGGCCCCGAGAAATTCCGCGATATACGCGGAGGCGGGCTGGCGAAACACCTGCTCGGGCGGCCCGGACTGCAGCACGCGCCCCGCATCCAGCAGCACGGCCACGTCCCCGAGCAATCCTGCTTCGGTGAAATCGTGTGTCACCTGCAGCACCGTCATCTCCAGCTCGCGATGGAGCTCGCGTACCATGCGCCGCACGAGCGTGCGGCGGCGCGGATCGAGCGCGCCGAACGGCTCGTCGAGCAGCAGAACGGGCGGGCGGGCCGCGATGGCGCGCGCCAGTGCCACGAGCTGGCGTTCGCCGCCACTCAGGCTCGAGACGTGGCGATCGAACAGCGTCCTGGCGCCCGCACGCTCCGCGATGTCGCGCGCGAAGGCATGATCCGTGGCGCCGTAGAGAATGTTCTGCTCCACGCTGAGGTGCGGGAACAGGAAGCCGTGCTGATACACCATGCCAATGCCGCGTCGCTCCGGCGGCAGATCGGTCACGGCGCGCCCCTGCAGTCGCAGCTCGCCCGCCCGGCTCGGCACCACACCGGCAATGGTTTCCAGTAACGTGGTCTTTCCGGAGCCGGCTGGTCCGATCACCACGCCGTAGCCGCGTGCGGGGATGGTGAAGGTGATGTCGCGCAGCTCGAAGCCGCCAACGCGCGCGCGTACCCCGTCCAGCTCGATCACGGAACCAGCCCTGCGCTTCCCTCGGGACGCAGAGTGCGCAGGATGACGAGCGGTACGAGCGACAGGATCACGAGCACGGCCGCGACGGGCAGAGCTTCCTGAAGGCCGAAGCTGGTGAAGCGGTCGTAACTCAGCACACTGGCGACCTTCGGATTGTAGGTCAGAATCACGACGGCGCCGAACTCGCTCACGGCGCGTGCCCACATCACCACGGCGCTCGCGATGAGCCCGCGCAGCGAAAGCGGGAGCGTCACGCGTCGGAACGCGCGCCAGGGCGGATCACCGAGGGTGCGCGCGACGGCTTCGTAGCGCGGCTCCACGCGCGCAAACGCCTCGCGTGCACCGCTGATGAACAGCGGCGCCGACACGAACAGCATCGCGCAGACGATGCCGATCGCCGATCCCGCCACCTGCATGCCGGCGTGCAGCAGCACGCGACCAATCGCGCTCTGGCGACCCAGCACGAGCAGCAGCGCGATGCCGGCCACGGGGTGCGGAATGAGCAGGGGCAGATCAAGGATTGCCGCGATCACGGCACGACCCCGGAAGGCGTGCCGGGCAAGCAGATACGCCACAGGCGTGCCGCCGAACACACCCAGCACCGTCGCCGCGGTCGCGGTAAGACCCGTGAGCCACAGTGAGGCCCGGAGCTCGGAATCAGTGAACAGCCTGGGAATACCGGCGGCACCGCCGGCACCGACCAGACGCGCAATGGGCGCTATGAGAAAGAGCAGAAAGAGCGAGCCGACAAGCGCGGCGACAATGCTCGCGATGCGATAGCTGCCCATCGACCGCTGTCGCGGCGAATCGGCGAGCGCACCCTCCATGCGTCAGCGCGCCGCGGACTGAACCGTGCCTGGAACGCCTGTACCGACGAGTACGGGCCGATCCAGTGCATCGAGCTGCTGGGCGCGCAGCACGCGCCGGCCGTCAGCGGACAGCAGAAACGCGACGAACCGTTCGGCAATCTCCCGGTGGGGCGCGGCGGTCGGAATGGAGAGCGCATAGACGATGGGCTGTCCGCGGAACGCGATCGTGTCCGTGGGCGTCTTGCCCGGAACGCGAATCGCCGCCGTCGCGTAGAACGCCGAGTCTCCGGGCGATCCCAGGTCAATGGAGTCCGGGAGCTGCACGTATTTCAGCCCGGTCGCCTGCGCGACCGATTCGTAGGACCAGATGTAGTCCAGCTCCCCCGCCTGCAGCACGCCCAGCAGATCCACTTCCTTGGGACGCACGTTGCGCGCGGGTGCGGCGGCGAGCAGCCGGTCATGGAGCCCGGGCTGGCGGTAGTAGCGCTCCGCGAGCTGCAGGGTGAGCAGCGTCCGGTAGCCATTGGGGTCGAGATCGGGATCGGCGCGCCCGACCTGGACGCCGGGGCGCTGCAGAATCTGCCACCAGTTGTTCGTATTGATTTCCGAGGCGAATCGCGATGACGCCGTGTACGCGACAACCATGCGATTCCGCGCGAAGTCGGCGTACCAGGTCACGTACTTCGGCATGAGCAGTTGCGGAAATACCTCGTAATCGGCGAGCGCGATCACATCCGGCGTCCTGTGCAGATCAATGAGCTTGCGCGCGGTCTCCAGGCTGCCCGAGTTTTCCTGTTCGACCCGCACGTGCGCACGAAGGGCGAAGCTGTCGAGCGCCGCGCGGAGGGGGCGCGAGAGACTGCCGGCGTTGAAGACGACAATGGCCGATTGGGACGGCGCGCACGCCACGAGAAACGCGGCCGGCACTGCACACAGAAGTGCGAGCGATCGCGCGCGTCTCATGGCGTGTGACTCGGGTCGAATGCGGATTGTCGCATGGAGGAATATCGCCAAGCTACCCTGCCCGCGGAACGCCAGCAAGCATGCCGGCGCGCGCAACAGGCCTTCGAGAGTGGCATCCTCGTCACGTCGTTCCCCATTATCCATCGCGGTCGCGTATATTGCGCCTGCCCCTTGCACGGCAAACCCTCCCGTTGGCTTCCATGCCGGATTTTGCGATCGAGCTGGATCATGTCGTCAAGCGCTACGACCTTCACGTGGCCGTGCGCGATCTTTCGTTGCGTGTGCCCACGGGGACCGTGTACGGTCTGCTCGGTCCCAATGGTGCGGGCAAGACGACGACGCTGCGCATGATCCTGGATGTGATCGCGCCTGATTCCGGTACGATCCGTGTCATGGGGCGTCCGAACAACGCCAAGGGTGCGATCGACCGCGTGGGGTATCTCCCTGAGGAGCGGGGACTCTATCGTCGCATGCAGGTGCGACGGGTGCTGCGCTTTCTGGCCGAGCTCAAGGGCATTCCGCGCGGTGAGGCGAACCGGCGCATCGATGCATGGCTGGAACGCCTGAGTCTCAGTACCGGGGAGCGGGACTGGGGGAACGCCCGGGTAGACGATCTGTCGCGCGGCATGCAGCAGAAGGTGCAGTTCATTGGAGCGCTGCTCCATGAGCCCGAGCTGATCATCCTGGATGAACCATTCAGCGGTCTCGATCCCATCAACGCGCAGGCGCTCAAGGACATCGTGATCGAGATGAAGCGAGCCGGGAAGACCGTGATCTTCAGCACGCACCTCATGGATCAGGCCGAGCGCATGTGCGACGCGGTGTGTATCCTGGCGCGGGGAGAGAAGGTGCTGGACGGCGCGGTGGCGGACGTGAAGGGGGCGCATGGCGGCCGGCACATCCTGCTGGAGCTCGACGCCGGCCCCTGGAATGGCGTGGCGGAGGTGCTCACGGACCGGGCACTCGTGAGCCGCATGGATGACGCGAATCGCTCGCTCGACGTGGAGCTCGCGGAGGGCGCGACCTCGCAGCAACTGTTGCGGCGGCTGGTGGACGCGGGTGCGTCCATCCGGCGCTTCGAGCTGGCGCAGCCATCGCTGCACCGGATTTTCATTGACCGGGTGGGAGCCACCGGTATCGAGGAGGGCATGACCGGCAATGGATAAGCTGCGCGTTGTCTTTGCGCGGGAGTATCTCGAGCGCGTGCGCACCCGCTGGTTCCTCATCGCGACGATATTCGGACCGCTGGTGTTCGGCGCGCTGATCTTCGTACCGCCGTGGCTCGCGTCCCGCAGCAAGGCATCGAGTGACGTCTCCCGTATCGTCATTCTCGATGCGACCGGGACGACGCTCGGCACATCCATCGCCACGGAGCTGAATGGCGGGCTACAGGGTGACACGTCCCGTACGGCGGTTCGCGCCGTGACACCTGCCACACTGGCCGCGGCGGAGAGTCTCGCCACGCGACAGGCAGTTTCGAACACCGTGCTGGGTTATCTCGTGCTTGATTCGGCGACGCTCTCCGGGCACAGCGCCCGCTACGCCGGTACCAATGCCACGTCCAGTGCGGACATGGAGCGGCTGCAGAAGATCGTTCAGACCAAGGTGCTGGAGCAGCGTCTGGCGCAGGCGGGTGTTGATCCATTCCAGAGTGCCGCGCTCACCAGGATCAACGTGGATCTGAACGCCGATCGTATTTCAGAGCGCGGCCGCGGCGGCTCGGCAAAAGTGAGCATCTACTTCGCGTTCGCGGTGGCCCTGCTGCTGTACACGTCCATTCTGTTCTATGGACAGGCCGTGCTGCGCAGTGTGATTGACGAGAAGCAGAGTCGCGTGGCGGAGGTGGTAGTGGCCAGCGTGCCGGCGCGTACGCTGCTGGCCGGCAAGGTGCTGGGCGTGGGGGCTGTCGGTCTGACGCAGATGCTCATCTGGGTTGCCGCCAGCTATGCCCTGGTGCGGCTGCGGGTGCAGATGCTCACGCGCATGGGTCTCCCGATCGGCCAGAGCATTCTGCCGGACATTTCGCTCTCGCTGGCCATCGTGCTGCTGCTCTTCTTTCTGCTGGGGTACATCTTCTACGCCGCCCTGTTCGCGGCGGTGGGCGCGACGGTGAGCAATGAGCAGGACGCCCAGCAGGCGCAAATGCCGATCATCATGCTGCTCATCGTGAGCATCTTCGCGCTCACGCCCATATTGACGGCGCCGCAGAGCACTCTCGCGTACACGATGGGCTGGCTGCCGTTTTCTGCACCGATCGTGATGCCGCTGCGCATGAGCGTAGTGTCGCTCGAGCCGCTGGACATCGGCACGTCGCTCGTGATTCTGGGCTGCTCCTGCTATATCGCGGTCTGGCTCGCGGCGCGCGTGTATCGCACAGGACTGCTCATGTATGGCAAGCGGGCGACGGTGGGCGAAGTGTTGCGCTGGGTGGGGCGGGCGCGGTAGTCGTAGTCCCGAGCGAGCTACGGCGCCGCCACGACGCGGCGCCGTCTCGATACACGCGCCTGCAGCGATGCGACGACGGCGGGTAGTTCCCCCTCGTTCCGCCGGCGCAGGACCATGACAAGGCATGGGATGTACATGAGCGCCACAATGACCCACGCCGAATCGGTGTAGAACGACGGGTGCGGCGGCTGGTGGGGCATCGTGAACGTCACTGTCTGGGCCACCCAGGAGAGCGCCGCCAGAAGAGCGCTCTCGCCAAGGGTGTCGGGGATGAGGAAGAGCGGCACCGTCATGTACAAAATGAGCGTTTGCGGGACGCACGCGAGCGCCACGAGCAGCCGCGCCTCCGGCCGTCGCCAGCGTAGCAGAGCCAGGAGCAGCAGCGGGCCCATGAGCGTAATGAGGGGGGTTCGCATGTGCGACTCCTGATGCAGCATCTGGAGCCAGTTCGCCGGCCAGGACGGCATGACGACCAGACTCACAGCGACCAGGGCCACTCCGCCCAGCACCGCCGTCCGCGAGGGAAACGCCACGAACAGTGCCGCGCCCACCGTTGGCTTTGCCACGAAGACCCATGACAGCGCCGGCAGCAGCGCGGCCGCGGTAAGCAATGGCTCCCACTGCGACTTGAGCAGACTCACGCAGAAACCGGCGCTGAGAAAGAGCACGAGCCGGTGGTAATCACGGCGCGTGATCGCGAACGCGAGGAGCGCAGCCGAAATCGAGATGAAGAGCGCCCTCGTGACCGACACTTCGAACCACGCGAACGGCATCGCGATGAGCGCCGCCGGCAGGGGATAGAAGAACGGGAAGCGCCACGCGAACGCTCTCCCCGGGCCAATCATGTCGTACGGATTGTGCCCATGGAGCAGCGCCCGCGCCGCCACCCAGCACTGATCGAAGTCGCTCGTCGGAAGCGCATGCTCCGCACCGATGACGACCAGGAGAGCGCAGAACAATCCGATGGCGAGCGCAATGGCCACACGCATGCGCAGAGGCGGAATAGTGCGCGCCGGGGCCGATTCCGTCACGATCCCGTTCCCGCGCCATTGACGTCTGGCGCGACGGGCACGCCGTTACGAGACCCGGTAATTGCCCCGCGCCACCAGCCGGCCACACGCTCGAACGTCGTCTCGATCACGACAGGCAGCCTGCCCTCGTTTGGACGCATGAGCACCATCACGACACACGGCAGGTAGCAGAGCGCCACGGAAAGCTTGCCGGAGAAGGCCACGCGATCCGGCAGCAGCGGGAACGGGCCGGCAACGACTTCAATTCCCTGCACGAGCCACGTGAGTGCAACGAGAAACCACGATTGGCGCCAGGTGTTCGGAATCAGAAAGAGCGGAAGGATCTCATAGAGCAACGTCGTCTGCGGGACGCACGCCATCGCCACGAGCAGCCGCGCCTCGGGGCGTCGCCAGCGCGCCAGCGCGAGCAGTACCAGCGCGCCGCCAGGGTAGGTAACGGGCGCGACGATGTGCGTCGCGGCGCCCAGTCCGGCAAGCCATTCTCCGGGCCAGCTCGGACGAATGATCAGGCTCAACACCAGCAGCGCGGCACAGGCTACGGCCGTCTTCCAGCTCGGCCGATACAACCAGATCGCGGCCCCTATGGTCGGCTTGGCCACGAGGAGAACGCCGAGCACGGGGAATACCGTGGCAGCCACGAAGAGCGGCGACCATTGGGACACCGCGACAGCGTAGAAGAAGGAGAAGCTCGCCAGGGCCGCCACGCGGTGCGAGCGTTCCCGCGTGAGCGCGAACGCAAGCACGCCGCCGGAGAGCGCCGAGAAGATGAGGCTCGCTGCGCGGACCGACACGGCGGTGAACGGGACGGCGAGCAGCACGCCTGGCAGCGGATAGAAGAGCGGGAACTGCCAGGGAAAGGTTCGTCCGGGGCCTACGGCCGCGTAGGGATTGCCGCCATGCACCAGCGCGCGAGCACCATACCAGATCTGATCGAAATCGGACGCACGCACGACGCCGAGATGCGGAACGGCCAGAAACCCGGCCAGAATCGTCATGACGGTCACGATGAGCACCCGGTCTCCGATCGCGACGCGAGTTCCAGTCATGGCTGAGCAGCGGGAGCTGTGGTACGCCGGATTCTTTGCGCGATCCAGTCGACAATCGGCTGAACGGACGGCGGCATTTCACCCCGATTGGGCCGCCGCAACACCATGTAGAGCACGGGCAGATAGATGAACAGCATCGTCATTCGCTCGGTGAGCGGCCACGTAGCCAGTCCGGATACGCCAAAGAGCGATGGCTTCATCCACGCAATGAGCGCTGGCCAGCTCACCACCGAGAGCAGCAGCGACGACCACCACCGCCGTGGAATCAGCCAGAGCACGAGTTGATCATAGAGCAGGAGCCGTTGTGGCAGGAGCGCCATGACCAGGAGCAGCCGTCCCTCGCGGGATCGGAAGCGCAGCACGGCAAGCAGCAGGAGGGGACCCAGGAACATTCTGAACGGCGCCGTGTGCGTGTGCAGTTGCGCGACGATGCGGCGCCACTCCCAGGGCCATGCTGGTAGCACCGCGAGACTCACCAGCACGAATGCGATGCACCCGATCACGCCGCGCCACGTGGGGTTGTACACGAGCGCCGCAACGCCAAGGTTGGGCTTGGTCACGGCCAGGAACTGCAGCCCGGGAATGAGCGTCGCGGCCACCAGCAGCGGAGACCACTGAGGCGCGAGCAGTACCTTGATGAAGGGCGCGCTCACCAGGAGCGGCAGCCAGTGATACCCTTCGCGGGTGATGGCGAAGGTCATGAGCGCCGCCGACACGCCAACGAAGAGCGCACCGGCAAGGATCGGCCGGAGCGAGACGAAGGGCAGGCTCGCGAGTGCCGCCGGCAAGGGATACAGAAAATGATCGTCGAATGGATACGCGCCGGTGGGCTGAATGACCCGGTACGGATCCTGATGCGCGAGCAGGATGCGAGCCGCCCTCCACGACCAGGTGAAGTCAGCCGCGAGCACATGCCGGCCCGTGAGTACGGCATGGCAGACGAATGCGGAAACGGCACCCACCGCAAGCGCCAGTCCGATGCGAATCAACCAGGATGGGCGGACGCCGGGTACCCCGACATCCGGGCCGCTCCAGCCGTCGAAGAGCAGACTCACGCGCGATTCCTGAGAGCGACCGGAGCAACGTCCACGGCCATGGCGTTCTCCCGTCGTTGCCGCCGATGCTCCGCTCTCGCGTTCACGCCGTGACGTAGCACGACGAGCAGTGCCGGCAGATAGATGAGCGCAAGGATGTATGGCGCGGCCCTGGGTCCGTAATTGTCGCCCGGCTTCAACAGGGCCTGCCATGTCACGTAGCCCGCCAGGCTCAGTGCGGTCAGCCCCAGCGCCTCACGGCGTGTGCGCGCAACCAGCAGCAACGGGAGCTGGTCATTCCAGAACAGGAGCTGAGGGACGCACGCCATGACGACCAGCAGCCGAGCCTCGGGCAATCGCCAGAAGAGGAGGGCCACGAGCACCAGCACTCCTCCAGGCAAGGTGATTGGCGATCCGTGCAGCGGCAGCCGCTGCAAGTTGTGCATCCATTCAGCAGGCCACGCGGGATACACCACGAGGCTCGCGAGCACGACCGCCGTCGCACCCAGCGCCATGCGCCATCCGGGCCGGAATGCCGCAATGGCGAGCCCCAGATTCGGCTTCATCACGATGAGAAAGCCGAGTGAAGGAAGGAACGCCGCCGCGCAGACGATGGGCGACCACTGGGCTTGTGTCGCGGCAGAAATGAACGGCGCGCTGATGAAAATCGGGAGACGGTAGTAGCCGTCATGCATCAATCCATAAGCGAGCAATCCCGTCGACGCGCTGAAGAAGACTGCGGCCGCGAGCGGCAATGCGAGCGACGCCAGAGGAACGGTGAGCAGTACAGCGGGTAGCGGATAGACAAAAGGCGTGACGACGGGATAGATCCCGCTCCCGGGGATCGCGAGATAGGGACTGTGTCCCTGAAGCAGCAGCCGGGCGGCAAACCAGGGATAGAAGAAATCGCCGTAGAAATTTCGCCGACTCATGTAGAGGAATGACACCACGAACGCGCACGCGGCGATCAGCAGCGCGATGGCAATTCGTCGTCGCAGGGGAACGGTGACAGCATCGGGACTCGGCGGCAGGTCCATTGGCGCAAGCACCGACAGAAGGCGTTGGATGCTCACGTGGTCGCCCTCCCGGAACACACGGCACCCGCGGCGGGCAACGCGTGTTCGTCAACGCGTGTCGCCTGCTCCGGAAATGGCCCGCGTCCCGCGTTCGCCCACCAGTCACGCCGTACCCAGAGTCCGACTTGTCCGGCACTCTTGCGGTCCACGCGGTCCCAGGCGACGAGCCCCCAGGCGGCGGAGCTGTCGATCAGGGCCGCTACGGTGAACCGCCTCGGCAAGATGGCTATGTCAGCGGAGGACCAGGTGGTAAACCTCGTGGGCGCGATCCAACCACTCGTCAGCGCCTCCACCTGTGCCACCGAATCGGGGAAGATTCCGCGCCCATCAATGGACGAGGAATACCCTGGCAACCGCCAGACGAGGTAGCTGCCGTAATTGAACCAGGTGTATATCCGGCCATGCGCGCTGGAAATCGTATGGCACTGCAACCAGTCCGCGAGCGGGTCCAGCACCGGCGCCACGGGGCTCGGCAAGGTACGCGAAACTACGCTGCCCTCCTCTCGCCAGGCACCCGCATGGCTCGCCACCAGAACGCCGGTGCACAGCAGCGCCACCGCATACGTTGCGACCCGAACCGCGAGTCGCGGAGGACGCGCCTGTTCGCGGCGGCCGGCGACTTCGAGCGCGGCAGCGGCGCCGGGAAGTACTATGAGCCACCATGCCAGTAGGAGACGACCCGCGAGCCCAAAGCCAACCAGTCCGGCCAGCCAGAGCGCACCGTACGCCAGCCGCTCCCGCTTCGATAACGTCCCGCGCTGAATGACCCAGGGGATGAGCGCGAGCACCGCCGCGAACGCAATGCCCAGCGAGCCGGAGCTGAACCCCGGCCGGAGCTCCGCGATCGGCGACGGTTGGGCCACGAGCGCGTTGTGGCCAAAGTTGAGTGCCAATACCCGCGGCCAGACCAGCGCATAGGGAGAAATCAGCCACCCCGCCAGGATGCAGCCGCACACGGCCCAGCTTCGCCGGCGATCCGCGGGGGGGTAGATCCAGCAGAGCACGATCGGGACGGCCGTGAGCACGAAAAACAGATGCGAGTTCGCCGCCAGCGCACACGTGGCCACGAGCGCAACCGCCGCCCAGCGCACTCGCTCCCGCCGCAGCATCTGGTACGTGAACGCCCAGGCCAATGGCACGAGAGTCAGCAACAGAAGCTGTGGGCGCAGCGATGACACCACCACCACCGCCACACCCATTCCATAACCGGCAAGGCAGAGCGACACCCAGGGCTTCCAGCGTGCCACGTGGCCGAGCAGCAGCACACTGGCGCCTGCTGCGAGCATCATGAATCCGTTGAGCAGGTGCAGTCCCAGCGGCCCGATCCACCGCAGCAGCAGGTAATACGGCACCTCGAGCGCCCATGAATAGGCAAAGAAGGGTGCGCCCATTCGTGTCCATGCGAACGGCTCGGTGAATGGAACCGTCCCGTGCCGAACGATCCACTCCCCCGTCGCCAGGTGCATGGGAAGGTCGGGATCATCAAGCGGCTGGACGGCTCCCAGCAGAAAGACTATCGCACCAAGGATCGCGAGATCGAGCCACCAGGTGTTGCCATAGCTTTCACGCCACGAGGATCGAAATGACGCGTTCGCACCGCGAGGAGCCGCAACGTCCGCATCGATCGACTCGGGCGGACTTGGCGCCGCCACTCCGCTCATTGCGGGCGGGATACTCGCTGCAGGCGCTCGAAGCGGGGGCTCTTGATGATCGGCGCGAAATCAGGCATCTGCAGGGCGGACCACAGCGGAGCCCCGGGCGGACCGGCCTGCTCCAGAAACTCCAGCGCTTTCGACTGCTGTCCGGACGACGCGAGCGCAACCGCGATCCAGGGGCCTGCCCAGTGTGCCGGATTGGTGCCGCGCGCGGCGAACGCGTGGAGCAGACGCTTGGTGCGCGCGCGCGCCGACGTCGTATCCCGAGCACGGGCATCCACCACCGCGCTGATCGCATCGCCCCATGACGGCCAGCCCAGCCGGCTCGCAGTTTCCGCGTCGGCCCACGCGCCGCGAATGTCATCACGCCGAGCGCGCACGAGTGCGCGGAGCGCGTAGGGCTGCGCGGCCAGGGGATCCGAATCCACGGCGCTATCGAGCACCGCGCAGGCGTCGGCGAAGTTTCGCTGGAGGTAGTCGAGGTGCGCCAGATCGAACAGCACGCTCGCGCGCCGTGGCGCAAGATCCAGTGCACGCCGCAACATGAGCCGGGCGGTCTGGTTATCACCGCGCTCCATCATGATGCGACCATACCACTGGTAGACGTCGGGCATGCGCGATCCCAGCTTGCTCGCGCGATCGAACGCCTCGCGCACTCCCATGAACGAGCGCGGGTCCAGGTAGGAGAGCAGCGCACCCCGTGCGGCCCAGGCGTCTGCCTGCGCGGAATCCAGGCGGAGCGACAGATCCACTGCGGCCAGACCCTTGGCGATGAGCGCCTGACGCTGTGGCTCGTGGAAGTCCCACCATCCCCAGTACAACTCCGAGGCGTACGCCAGGCCCAGATGTGTCGCGGCCGGCGCGTAGGCGCTGTCCAGGCGTACGGCGGAGTCGTACTCCGCCACGGCCTGGCGAAATCCCGCGGGTGTGGCCTGCGCGTGATAATACGCGCCGCGGAGAAAGTGATCGTACGACGCAGCGTTCGCGCCCGCGCCGGCAACGGCCGCCGCGGGCGTGTCCCTGGCGGCGAATCCGATATTCCCCAGAACCCCGTTAACCACGGCTGCTTCGACCGCCGGCAGATCACCTTCGCTGGAGAGCCGGGAGAGCTTCCACAGCTCCGCGCCGGACTTCGCGTCCACGAGTCGAACCGCGATGCTGACGTTGCCGCCCGTACGCCCCACCTGCCCGAGCACCAGGTATCGTGCGTGCAGCCAACTGCCAACAGTCTCGATGCCGGCGACAGTCCTGTACTGCTCGACGCCGAACTTGCGCGTCTCGGCGACATCGAGCGTGCCGGTCGCGCGGAGTCGGTCCACGATACGGCGCGTGATGGCGTCGCCCAGAAAATCATCCACACGCTTGGCGGCGGTGTTCTGGAAGGAGACAACGCCGATGGAGTTGCTGGAGGGATCGCTCACGGCGTGCGCCATCGCTGTGCGGAGCTGCAGCGACTCGCGGGCACGGCAGGGTTGCGGCGGCGGCACGCTGGGGTACTGGGCAGCAAGGGGCGACGAGACCGCCGTCGCCCCCGCGATGCCCAGAATCGCCATCCACCTGCGCGCATGCAATGTCGCGACTGGCGGGACCATCTCTCGCCACCTGCCTGATTCCGTGTTCATGCCCCTCCACGTGGCTCGCTGCGCGAGCCGAGTCTCTATTTCACCAGCACGACCTTCTGAAGCGTCGTGTTCCCCGTCCCGATCGGGCCACTATCGAGAACGGGTTGGAAGACGCCTGTGATTCCAACGTTGTTTCCCTTTCCATCCCAGGAAAGCAGCTTGAAGGAGCCAATGACCGCGACATTAACGTCGAATTTTCCGGTTCCTTTCGTCGTCGACTGCGTCCAGAATGCCGACTTGATGAGCGGACTCGTTCCATCGGGACCGAGGCATGTGCCACCATTATTGCCGGTGCTTCCCGAGCAGATACCCTTGCCCACGCCTTGTCTCGTGGGTCCCGACATCTGTCCAGGTTCGGTCTCGAGGATATCGCCCACGCCGACCTGGTAGCAGACGGGATTGCCGTTGCTATCCACGCCTTCGAGCGCGTTGCTGTAAGCACTGCCGCCGGTGAGCGGCGTGCCGGGCGTCCCGTCGGCATACTGGACAGGCGGCAAGTCCACCGCGTAAAAGTTGCCCGAGTTGATTGTCCCGGTCTGCTTGGTACTGTCGCCCAGGAACATGTTGAACGTGCGCTGCGCATCACTCATTTCCCGGAGAGCCTGGAGATCATCCTGGTTGAGTGACGCCGTATCCGTCGTCGAATTGATCGGGATACCGCGATACGTATTGATGGCCCGCCGCAGCAGCCCGTACCACATGGCCCACGGCTTCATGCAGTTGGTCTTGGAGACTGACGGCCCCGCCCACGCCACCGAGCGCGCGGCTATCTTCTTTGGACCCCAACCCAGCACGTTCGCCATGAGATATGACGAGTTATGGCGCACGGTGACCTGTACCGCATCTGCTGTGGTGGGACTCGCTCCCGCCGTGAACACGCGCGTCGAACCGTTCCAGTTCCCCAGTACGACGTCCGTGTCGTTCACCACGATGCTCGAGCCGAGCAACGAATTGGCCGCCGCGTAGCTCTTCGCCTGAGTGAGATAATCGGTCTTGGGTGTACGGAGGAGCTGTACCGCGCCGGCCAGAGCCGCGCCATCGGCCGCGGTCTGCATCTGGTTGCGCATGAACTGCATGCGCGAGAAATCCACCACCACGGCGATGATCGTGAGCATGGCCAGAAACAACAGCACCGTGAAAATCGCGATCACGCCCCGCCTGTTGCGCAGCGAACCCATGTACTCCTCCTTGCTTTCGGTCCCGAGTGACCGCACGACGTGCGCGCCGAGTGGTTCGGCGCGTTATTTCACCAGTACAACTTTTACAAGTGTCGATCCGCCGGGGCCGGATGGTCCTTCGTCCTGATCCACCTGAAACACACCCGTGATACTTGCGCCCTTCTGGTCCCAGTTGGTCAGCGTGAACGATCCGATGGTCTTGATGTACGCGAGAAATTTCCCGCTGCCCTTGTTGGTCGCCTGCGTCCAGAACGCCGACTTGATGACCGGAGGAAGGCCGTTCGCATCCTCGCACAGCGTACCGACCACCTGATCGCACACGCCCGGCGACTCCACGCCCTGGCGTGTGGGCCCGACCATGGCACCGGTTTCCGTTGCGAGGGTGTCGCCAATGCCCACCTGATAGCACACCGGATTCCCATTGCTGTCCACACCCTGAAGCGTGTTCGAGTACTGCGTCGCACCCGGAATCTGCGTGTTGTACGTGTTGGTCGCCGCCGTGTAGTACGCCGGCAGATCCACCGCGTAAAAGTTGCCCGGATTCAGATTATTCCCGTTCGCCGTATTCCCCAGGAACAGCGTAAAGGTACGCTGCTGCGCTGTCATCCCGTGCAAGGTTGTCAGATCCTCCTGCGTCAGCGAGGTCGTGTCGCTCGGATCGAACGGCTTGCCTTCGGCGGTATCGAGCTTGGAGCGAAGCAATCCGAACCAGAGCGCCCACGGCTTCATGCAGTTGGACTGGCTCGCCGACGGGCCCGCCCACGCCACCGAGCGCACCGCGATCTGCTTGGGCACCCACCCAAGGACGTTCGCGATGATGAAGGATGACGGGTGGTGCAGCGTGACCTGCACGGCGTCCGCGGTGGTAATGCTCGCACCGCCCGTGAACGTCCTGTTCGCTGGATTCCAGTTGCCCAGCACGACGTTGCTGTCGTTCACCACCACGCTGGTGTTGAGCAGCGGATTGTCGCCGCCGAATGTCTCGGCCTGCGTTGCATATGCGGAGCGCGGTGTCCGCAGGAGTTGCACGGCGCCCGCCAGCGCCGCGGCATCGGCCGCGGTCTGCATCTGATTGCGCATGAACTGCATGCGCGCGAAGTCCACTACAACGGCGATGATCGTCAGCATGGCCAGAAACAACAGCACCGTGAAAATCGCGATCACGCCCCGCCTGTTGCGCAACGCCGGCATCCGCCCCTCCTGGCTCTCCGAGCCGAGTGCCCTGCTGTCCTTTTCGCTTTCGAGTGCGCCGCCTGTCGCTTACCTTCAGCTCCTTCCCAATGGATCAGCCGCCGAAGCCGGTCTTGAACATCTTGCCGATCGTGATTACCGCCGGCCCCATCACGGTGATGAACAGCGCCGGCAGAATGAAGAGCATCAGCGGAAACAGCATCTTGAGCGGCGCGGTCGCCGCCTTCTTCTCAATCGCCTGGCGCCGCTTCACGCGCAGCGCCTCGGCGTAGACTTCCAGCACGTGACCAATGCTCGTTCCCCACTTCTCGCTCTGGATCATCGTGGAGACGAGCGCCCGCACCTCTTCCACTCCCGTGCGGTCGTACAGTCCGCGGAGCGCCTGCTCCCTCGGCACTCCCGCATTGGTCTTCCGGTTCACAATGTAGAGCTCGTTGGCGAACTCGGGATGCACGTGGCCAATGTCGCGCGCAACACGCAACAGCGCGGCGTCCAGACTGACACCCGCCTCGATGCACACCACCATGAGGTCGAGCGCGTCGGGGACGCTGTGCCGGATCGTCTCCTGGCGATGAAAGACACGATTGCTGAGGAACCACACCGGCAGTCCCCAGCCGGCCAGCAGCGCCCAGATGCCAATGAGCAAAGCCGTTCCCATTCCCGCCCCGATCACGAGTGGCATCACCGCAATGAGGAGTCCCACGAAGAAGACCACTCGTAACGTCGTGTACGTGAGCGGCGCCGTCGGGGTATCGTATCCGGCCCAGATCAGCTTCTTCTTGAGCGCTTCGCTCTCGCCCCATGACGCCGGCAGATGCTCGCCCAGCCATTCGCCGAGCGAGTGCTCGTCCTTTTCCCCGAGGCCGATCACCAGGTGGGAGCCCGTTACGGTTCCCTGCTCGCCGAAGGTGCGGCCAATGACCTCCTCGCGATACCGCTGCGCAATCACGGAATACACGGCGACCGCAACGGCGCCGACCGCGAGGATTACCAGCAGAATGATCTGGACAGGCATGCGAAATCCCTCAGTAGTCCACGTCGGCGATCTGCATCATGAGGAAGTAGCCGATAACGACCATGACCGCTCCGACCATCAGCATGATGCGCCCGATGCCTGTCGTCGTGAGCGGCTTCACGTAGTCCGGCGCAATCAGCGTCAGCCCCAGGTACACCACCACAGGCAGCAGCGACAGGATGCGCCCCGAGAGTTTGGGCTCGGACACCAGCGTCGCGATCTGCCCGCGCACCTGGACGCGCTCGCGCATGAGCTTGGAAATGTTGCCGAGAATGTCACTCAATGAACCGCCGGTCTCCCGCTGGATGAGCACCGCCGTCACCAGCATCTTGAAATCGAGACTGCGAATGCGTTCCTGCATGTTCAGCAGTGCGGTACGCACCTCCACGCCCAGCCGCTGTTCATCGTAGAACCGGGTGAACTCGGGGCCCAGCGGCTCCGCCATCTCCTGGCCGATGAACCGCATGGCAGCCTGAAACGAATACCCGGACTTCATCGCTGTGACCATCATGTCGATCGCTTCGGGAAGTTGTGCCTCGAACTGCTCGATGCGCTTTCTCCCCTTGCGCCGCAGCCAGAGCCGCGGCAGCAGCGCACCGATGACGACAAGCAGGATCGTGATGGGTGTATGGCCGAGCAGGAGGCCGACCACCAGCCCCACAAGCATGGTGGTCAGTGTCAGCACCACGAAGCCGCCGGGCGTCATGGGCGAGCCGGCCATTTCGAGTTGCGTGGCGAGCGAGCCGGCGAACGAGCGGCCAGCCATCAGGCGATTCAGCAGCGGCACGTCGCTGACGCTCTCGTCCTTCAGGATGCCGCGGGCGGCCACGCTCTCCATTTCCGGATGCAGCCTCCGCCGCGCCGCATCGCCCGCAGACAGCCGCTGGCGATTCACGAAAATGAACAGTCCGACAATCAGACTCAGGGTGCCGACAAAGACGGCGCCGAGAATGAACAGCGACATGATTCAGACCGTCTGGAAGAGCGATGCCGGCAGTTCCACGCCGGCCATCTTGAGGCGTTCCGAGAAGGTCGGCCGGATGCCTGTTCCCTCGAAATTGCCAATGATCTTGCCATCCGGCGCGAGCCCCCGCCGCCGGTAGCGATAGATCTCCTGCGTGGCAATGACGTCACCTTCCATGCCCGTCACTTCGGTAATGCTGACGACGCGACGCGACCCATCGGACTGACGGGATACCTGCACGATCACGTCGAGCGCGGAGGAGATCTGCTCGCGCATCGCCTTGTTGGGCAGATTGGTGCCCGCAAAGAGAATCATCGTCTCCAGACGCGCCAATGCATCGCGGGGGCTGTTGGCATGGATCGTCGTCAGGGACCCCTCGTGCCCGGTGTTCATGGCCTGCAGCATGTCCAGCGCTTCGGCGGAACGCACCTCACCAACGAGGATGCGGTCCGGACGCATGCGCAGCGCGTTCTTCACCAGATCGCGCGCGACCACCTCACCACGTCCTTCCGCGTTGGGCGGACGCGTCTCCAGCCGCACCACGTGCTCCTGCTGCAGCCGCAGCTCGGCCGCGTCCTCGATCGTCACCACGCGCTCGGATCCCGGGATGAAGGAGCTCAGCGCGTTGAGCATCGTCGTCTTGCCTGAACCGGTTCCACCCGAGATCAGCATGTTGAGGCGCGCGACCACGCACCCGGCCAGCAGGTTGACCATTTCCTCGGTCATGGCACCGGCCGCGACGAGCTGCGGCACCGTGAACCCGGCGCCGAAGCGGCGGATGGACAGCATGGGGCCGTCCAGGGCCAGCGGCGGGATGATCGCGTTCACACGAGAGCCGTCGGGGAGGCGCGCATCCACCATGGGTGACGATTCGTCCACGCGGCGTCCCACGCGCGTCACGATGCGGTCAATCACCGCGAGGAGGTGCGCGTCGTTGCGGAATGACGCGTTGACGCGTGAGAGCCGTCCCTTCCGCTCGATGAAGATCTCGCGTGCGCCGTTCACCAGGATGTCGCTGATCGTCTGGTCACGGAACAGCGGCTCGATCGGACCCAGCCCGGTTACCTCATAGATGATCTGTTCGACAATTTCTTCGCGCTCGGACTGACTGAGCGGCGTGGATTCTCCACGGAGAAAATCGAACACGGCCTGCCGGATCTGCGCGGTGAGCTCGCCCTCGTCCTTGATCTGTTCCAGCGCTTCAAGGTCGAGTCGTTCAATGAGCCGCCGGTGCAGCTCCACCTTGAGCTGGTCCACTGGATTGAGTGACGTCTCCTCGACATTCCGCCGCTGGTACATGCTCGAGCCATGCCCCTGGGGCACCGCCATCGGAGGTGGAGCGACCGCGGCCGGCGCCTGGCCATCCATCTGCTCGGCAGGCACCACGGCGGGGATGGTGCCGTTGGTCTTTCTTCCGGTGAGCCGGTCTCTCAACGACATGGTCAGCTCCTCTTGCTGATGCCAAGCATCTTGCGCAGACGCGACGAACCCTGTTCGCTGTGACCGTTGGTGCGCTGGCCCGAACTGGTGCCGCCGAGCTTGGCCGCAAGCTGCGAATAACTGTTGGCGAGTTTGGACGATGCATCGTACTCGGCCACCGGCACGCCCTTGGTGAGGGCTGCAGCGGAAGTGCGGTAGTCATTGGGCAATTTCCAGAACACATCGCGCTTGAGCACCGAAACAGCATCCGTGGTGGACAGCACGTCATTCGCCTGGAAGCGATTGACCACGATGCAGACCTTGTCGTCGGGGTAGCCGAGGCGCTGGAAGATGGTCAGCGCCCGCTGCGCCGCCCGGAGCGCCGGCACCGTCATCTGTGTATTGAGCAGCACGCGGTCAGCCGCGTCCAGCGCCGCCAGCGTCCGTTCGCTGATGTGGTGTTCGCAGTCGAGCACCGTGAAGGCGAAATGGGCCCGCAGGTGGTCTATGATCGTGGTGACGGTCGTGGCATCAATGACTTCCTCGTATTCCGGATTGTCCGGCCCGGGGAGCGCCCAGACACCACCCGCGTGCGGAGTGAGCAGCGAGTAGAGCAGCTCCGCATCCACGCGGTCCAGCTTCTCCACCAGGCTCCCCATGTCGTACGATGGCTTGAGATCCAGCATCACACGCACATCGCCGTTGGACACGACCAGATCGGCGAGTGCCACGCGCGATGCCCTGTGGTTTCGCGCCAGCGCATGCGCCAGGTTCACCGCGATGGACGTATTGCCCAGGCCACCCTTTGAGCTGTAGACGGCGAACACCATGCCGCGCCGTTGCTCGGATCGGTTCCGGCGCATGAGCCGGTCCACGGCCGCCGCGAGCTCCTTGGCCTCCGGCGGGTACACGAGGAACTCGTGCACTCCCGTACGCATGGCGCGGAGGATGAGATCCGGATCCGGCTTGGGTGCGGTACCAATGAAGAACGTGGAGGGAGATTTGTGGATCTCCAGGTCGAGCGAGGCGTGATGGACAGCATCCATGTCGCCCAGTGGCACGATCACCAGGTCGAAGTTCGACGCGTGCATGTGCTCGATCGCCGCGGCGAGGCTCGGTGCCTGCTCGGACTCGGCGAAGCCGAAGCGCGCCAGCACCTCCTCGGCCTGCTCCACAGGGCCGGCGGCCCCGGCTACGATCAATGCCCTCCGCTGCCTTGACTCCACGTCAACTCCTCATCTCAACAGGCTTGCCATGTCGCCGCCGACTACCGGGGCGAAGAATCCCTGGGTGCCAACGGCGCAACGAGTCGCGGCTCGATCGCGGGCCGCGCCGGGAGCGCGGTGTCCGGCTGCAGCTTGAGCGTGTCGTTGAACCGCGGGTGCATAGGATCCACCACCACGGGCGTGACGATCACGAGCAGCTCCGTCTGGTTGTTCTGCCACTGCGTGCTGCTGAACAGCCGCCCGAGAATGGGCACATCCATCAGGAACGGGATCCCGGTTTTGACCTCGCTCCGGTTGTCATTGAACATCCCTGAAATGATCAGGCTCTCATCCCGCTTCACATCAATGGTGGTGGACACACGGCGCGTGCTGAGCGCGGGGATCTTGAAGCCCGAGATCGTGAGCGCATTCGAGAAGTCGAGGTTCGACACCTCGGGCGTCACGTTCAGCTTGAGCAGACTGTCACTGATCACCTCGGCATTGAAGTTGAGGCGCACGCCGAATTCCTTGTACTGAATGCCGACCTGGGGCGTACTCGTACCGCTCACCGAGCTCACCACCGGGATGGGGATTTCCCCTCCCGCCAGAAAGGTGGCGTTCTCCTTGTTGGCCGCAATGAGATTCGGCTCCGCGAGCATTCGCACCTTTCCCTTCTGTGACTGCACGTCGAGGAAAGCGAGGAGATGCCGGGTGTCGAAATCCGTGAGCAGGGACAGGAACTGGCCACCAGCCGGAAGCGTGATGGCTCCGGTGGTCTGATCGAAAACGTTATCGTTGTTGAGAATGCCGGTCCCCACCCGCACGTGGTCGTTGCGAAAGAGCAGGCTCGGATTCAGGTTGCTGAGCAGATTGCGCTGGACTTCCGCGAACTTCACGTACAGCACCACCTGCATGCGATCCGCCGGCGAGTGCACCGAGACGCGATAGTGATGGCGCTCGCCGTTGTCCAGCCAGATGATCGCATCCGTTTCGCCCGCGCCCTTGGCGTTGATCACCAGCTCCTTGTTGGTGATCACGACAACGTCGGCCACTTCAGGGCTCGCAATGGAGACGCGCGTGATGAGCGACGACGTGGTGATCGGATAGGAGCGACCCAGCGGCAGGTCAATGCGCTGAACAACATCCTGTTGAGCGCCAAGGGGCGCGGCGAAGGCCGCAAGCGCACACAGAATCGCCACCAGTGCGCGAGAGAAGATCGGGCGGGCGTGCATGGAGTGCATCAGGGAGTCTCTGGCTTGGCGGTGGAGTCGGGCCTGCTGAACTTCTGCTGCGAAACCTTGTCGCCACGGTAGACCTTGACCACCATCGAGTCCGGCACGACCGGCCTGGGCTCCGGTGTCGCGACTGGCGGCGCGTGCTGAACCGGACGCGACACGTAGCGAATGCGGGGCGCGGAGCGCGGCGTGGGCGCGGAAAATCCGGTGAGGATGTCCGCGGGCGTGGCGCCGGCGGTCTTCACGCTGTCGGGATCACCATAGCCTCTCAGCACGAGCTGAATGCTCCCCTGCGTGGTGGCGGCCGCGAGGCGCTCGGCTTCCTGTGGAGTGACTTCGAGCGTGGCGGTAGTCGCGTTGATCGGCTTTCCGTCGGCGCCGCGGTGAACTTCAGTGCCTACCGACAGGACGCGCATGTTCTCCATGAACAGCTTGGAGATCTCCGGCTTTTCCTTTTCCGGATTCTTCATGGTGACCATCACGTCCACCCGGCTGTTGGGCTGGATGAGACCGCTGATGCCCGCCACATCATTGATACGGATGGCCATGGCGCGCTTTCCCGGCGTGATTTTCACTTCCAGGCCAGGACCTGTTCCGTTCGGCGCAAGGCGGCCCGGGACGATCGGCTCGCCCGCGAACACCGCGACTCGCGTCACACGGCCAACCACGGAATCCGGCGAGGAGAACGCACCGGCGGGGATCGTCGGCAGCGGCCATGCATTGGTCGCGATGGATGTGCGATCAATGGTCGCCCCTTCCGGCATGTCCTTGAGCGCCACGACGACCGGAGCGGTCGCAACCCGGTTGGCTTCGCGGGTGCGCTGCAGCATGAGATACACGCCGTACGTGGCCGCGGCAGCGACAAGGACCGCCGCGTAAAACACCAGGGAATACCGTCTCTCCGCCATGCGATCTGCCCTCTGAGAACTCGAGCGATGAACTTCGGGTGACGCCGGGCCTGTCACAAAATGTGACGACCGAGCGCACAGAACTTAACATTCTGCCTTCCAGCCCGCCCCGCCGGCGCGAGGCAGGAAATCTGCCGCGCCGGCAGGGCGTCTCAGCCTGATACCTGGCACTCGGTCAGCTGCCGCCGAATTCCCACCGAAACACCGCTCGCTCGGTCATGGGAATGGAGTCCATGCCAATGATTCGCAGCAGCGGCGTGATGGGTCTGAACACGTATTTGGCGCTCACGGTCACCGTCTCTGCATTGTAGTTATAGGTGACCTGCGACTTCTGGAGTGGAATTCCGCCAAATGTCTGGCTGAAGTCGATGACGCGCTGCTGGATCGTGGAGGTGTCCGACGCCTGAGGCGGATTGGGCACCACAGAGGCGTACCGGGCTCCTTCGCGTACCGCCGCCGCCAGATTGTTCATGGTGAAGTAGGCGCGGCCAAAATCCACGATGCCAAATACCAGGAAGAACAGAATAGGAACGATGAGCGCAAACTCCACAATGAGAGCGCCCCGCTCGTCCCCTCTGAAATCTCGAATTCGACGCATTGTGGCTCCTCAGAACAACAGCTTGGGAAACCAGCCGGCGACCAGCAACCCTACAGTCAACGCGAGGCAGTAGGGGATGTGACGTTGCGAATCCTTCACCGACCCCGGCGGACGGTCCAGAATTCGGGGACTTACTGTCGCGAGGGCAAACGTTTCCGCGGTCCGTCGCACTCCGTATTGCCAGAGCATCCAGCCTACCGACAGCACCGCCCCCGCGAGCGCGGCCATGGCTGCCGCTTCCAGCGTGTGCCAGAAGCCAAGCGATGCGCCGGCCGCGCCGAACAACTTTACATCTCCTGCCCCGAGCCAGCGCAATAGCCAGAAGGGCAGCCAGATGCCAAGGCCGATCGCCATGCCGCCAACCGAGTGCAAGAGGCCCGACACGATAGCCGGTGCCGATGCCACTGAATAGAGAACCCCAACCGCGCCGACAGCGAGAACGAGCGGGTTGGGGATCCTCCGCGACCGCACGTCCGACACACAGGCCAGTCCCAGCAGACCCGTGACAAGGGCGCCGGCGAACCAGCCGAGTGTCGAACTCGCGAACACGGTGACAGCTACTGCTGCGTCACGCCGTGTCGTCGCTCAGCCGAGCGACGACACGTTTGCGCCAATCGTGGAGAACCACGTCGACACCCGGTCATGGAACGCCATGAGTACTCCGGCCAACCCCAGCACCATGATCACGATGAGCATGCCGTACTCGGTCACTAGTGCCCCATTTTCTTCCAGCAGAAAACCACGGGTGAAGCGAACGAGCGCGTTCATCGATATCCTTGTGCCTGGGTTGTCCGGAATACGTCTAGCTCAGGCTCTGCAGGTTGGTGCCGATCGTGGAGAACCACGTGGAGACCTGCGTTCGGAACGCCACGAGCACCGCAGCCATGCCGAGCACCACGATGACGATCAGCATGCCGTACTCGGTCACGAGTGCGCCTTCCTCTTCGCGAACGAAGCGGCGCGCCAGAGCGTTGAGGTTTGTCATGTACCCTCTCGTTGGAAATGTGGGGTTAGCTCAGGAGCGCCAGGTTCTTGCCGATCGTGGAGAACCACGTGGAGACCTGCGTACGGAACGCCACGAGCACCGCAGCCATGCCGAGCACCACGATGACGATCAGCATGCCATACTCAGTAACGAGTGCGCCTTCCTCTTCGCGAACGAAGTTCTGCGCCAGCTTCTTGAGCCCCTTCATGGAACCTCCTCGAACGGTGATGGAAATGGGTGAACAACGGACTACACTGCACAACGATTCGAGCCGGGGGGAACACCAACGCCGAGCCAACGTGCGGATTGCAGAACCCTACCTTCCCGGGCGCCGCCAACAGCCTGAGGATCGCGTTATGTTAACGGATTTTCACATTGACGCAAGGGGGATAGAATTGGTAACGCCGTAAAGATTTCTATCTGCACATCGGCCAGCGCCGGCAGAACTGTCCGACCTTCTGTCACCGTTCGTGCCACAACGGGTCATGCAGCGAGGCGGAGAAACGTGGAGAAGTCGCGTAACCGGCATTCAGTGAACTGGTTATGTTTTGTGTGCGATCGCTAATATTGCGTGGCGCAGGCGGCAGGGTAGCTCCATCTGGTTCACTCCGCCGTGATAAATGTCACTGAGCGCACAGTGCGGTTGCCGTGACGCTGCTACAGCTTGCTGCGTGACTGCTGCTGCTTCACACTGACAGACCGCGAGGGTGACTCCGCGTGAGAGCTGGATGCACCGAGGGCGCGGGCCTCATTCGTTAGACGAGCCCCGCGCCCCTCTGTTCTCAGCTCCGACGCTCAACCGTGAACGCGCCTATTTCCGCCTGAACACGCTTCCGATCAGGAAGCCCAGGCCGAGCGCCACCAGCAACGACCGCCCGGGTCGGGTTTTCACCTGATGTTCGATACCCTCTCTCGCCTTGTCCGCATCGGCTGTGCGAACCCAGTCCGCCGTATTTTCCATTCCGGCCGCGAGCTTCTGGCTGGCCTGCTCCAGCCTGGCCCGTGTCTTCGGCGTAACGCCCGACATCTCCGCGCTCGAAACCCGGTCGCGCAGCTTTACCGCGCCGGCTTCGAGCTTGTCAGCCACCGTCGTCTTGAGCTCTACCGCCCGGTCTCGTGCCTGGCCGATTCTCGGCTCCGCGTCATCGGACGTGGGTAGCTGCACGCGCTCGGTGCTGGCGTCGATTGATTCGGTTGGGCCATTGAGTTTGTCTGGCATGCTGATACCTCCCTGAGAAAGACGGCTGGCGATCAACTACCGATCAGTCACCGGCTGCGAACCGTCCGGTGCGCCTCGACCGCCCACGGCTGACGACTGACAGTGCTCCTCGAACGCGCCAACGAGATCCCGCGCGATGGCCTCCGCGGAGCGGCCCTCGATCTGATGCCGCTCCAGCATGAACACGAGCTGCCCATCCTTCATCAGGGCAATCTGCGGTGAGGACGGCCGGTATCCCGTGAAGTACGCCCGGGCGCGGGAGGTGGCCTCGAGATCCTGACCGGCGAAGACGGTCGCGAGATGCTCCGGACGGGTGGAATTCCGCAGGGCGATCGCGACGGCGGGTCGGGCATTTCGCGCCGCGCACCCGCAGATCGAGTTCACGACGACCAGTGTGGTACCCGTCGCATCCTTCAGTCTGGCGTCCACCGCCTGCGGCGTGCGCATCTCTTCGACGCCGAGCCGGGTGAGCTCGGCTCGCATGGGAGCGACAAAGCGTTCATCGTAGGGCATGGGGCTAGGGGGCTAGGGGGCTAGGGGGCTAGAGCTCGACGTCCAGATCCGTGCCGGAGTCGCGCACAAGTGCGAGAATCGCGGTTTGTGGAACGACAAGGTAGCGCTCGGTCTCGAAGGTGATCTCGACCGCCGCACGGCGAAAGAAGAGCGCGTAGTCACCAACGCGAGCCTGCATGGGAAGAAAGCGCGTCTCGCGCGGGCCCGTGCGCCAGGGCTCATCGGTGGGATCGCCGGGATCCGGCATGGGGAGCCCCGGCCCGGTGGCCATGATCCGGCCGCCCTGAACCTGCTGATTGTCCACCGCAGTGGGCGGCAGATAGAGGCCGACCTTCGTGCGCTCCGCGCCTTCTTCCGGGGCGATGAGCACGCGATCACCTACGACGATGAGCTTCTTGGACATGGGTGAATGATAACTGCGGGGAAGCGGCGTAGCGGGCCTTCGGCCCGCACGCCTGCGGGAAGCGCCGTCAGGCGCTATCGCCGCTTCGCCCAGGGGGCCGAAGGCCAGCGGCTCCTTCCACGATTTCCCGATGCTTGCGCCGCAACATCTCCACGCGCACCCAGTGTACCGTCACGCCAAGCAGCACGGCAAAAAGCAGAATCGCCACCGTCCGCCGCCAGGCGATGTTGCCGATGAGCGACGGCCAGTCACTCCACGTCGCGCGCTGCGTGCCGAGGCGTTCCACACCGGCGACAATGAGTGCGGCGCTCACGATGGCTTCGGTGACACTCTCCAGGAGCGCGAACAGCGGCGCGCGCCAGACCCACTGTCGTACGGTGTAGTTCGCCAGATACATGGTGGCGAGACCCAGAAGCAGTACCGTGCTGACAATGAACAGCAGCAGGAACAGCCAGATCGCCGTACTGCGCCGCGAGAGCGCGAACCAGCGAAAGAGATGCACGAGAATGCCCGTCGTCATCGCCATGGCGGGCAGCGAGTACGTGAGCCGGCGCAGCAGCGGCGGTTCCTCGAGCTTCCATTCAATGGTGTGGCGCGGGAACAGGGCGGGCATGTCTCAAGATAGGTCGTACCGCGCAGGCTGCCAGTGGCTCGTGCGCTCCGCACACATTCAGAGTGTGATCACGAGCACGTTCCGACTCTCTTCGTCGCGTCTGGATCACGCACCGGCCCCGCGCGCGCGGCTCTCGACCTTCGCCACGGGGTAGGACACTGAGACGCATCCGGGCAGCAGTGAGTCACCCCTGTTTTGTTGCCTGGCGCGCTGTAGAAACGTCGCTCTGGAAATCCCGCGCGCCGGGTCCGTCGTGATCCGGTCTCACGCGGCGGGCGACCTGGCAGGAGACGATCCATGGAGCAGAACGACTGGCGCGATCACGATGATGCCGGAAGCGGCCCGCCCGACCAACGCGGTTGGTCGCCGGAGATGTCTCTTGGCGATCCGGATGCATGGCGCGGTGCAGCGCATGCACCGCTCGACGACAGTGCCTGGCGCGGCGTGGCGGGGCAACCGGCGGGCGAGGATTCCTGGCGCGGCGATGAGCATGCGGAGGAGTGGCCCGAATGGAACGCCGGACCCGAGTACCGCATGTGGAAGCGGATCCAGGGGAATGAGAAACCGGATTGACGGCGCACCCGTCCCGGGGGCTCAGCGAATGACGTGGCCGATGCGTCCCCAGCGAATGCGCCAGTCTTCAAAGTCAATCGAGATGTAGATGAACATTGGCTTGCCGCGAATGTTCGCGCGCGGAATGAACCCGTAGTAGCGCGCATCCACGGAGTCGTACCGGTTGTCGCCGAGCGAGAAGTAATGGCGCGGAGGGACGACCATGGGGCCCCAGTCATCATGCGTGATCAGGGCCGGCGGCGGACCGAAGCGCGATCCCCTGAGTTCGTATTGCTTCTGCCAGTCGAACGTGGGATCAGACTCGTCCACATAGCCAAACGGCTTCTCGCCAACCCCCAGCGGCAGCCGCTGCGCGATCCCGTTCACGTAAAGCATTCCATTCCGCATGTAGATCGTGTCGCCGGGAGTCCCCACAAGGCGCTTCACCACGATTGGCGTGAGATCATTGCGGATCTGCATGTTGGCCGGCAACCGCGCCTGATTCGGTGACTGATACACGGCGACGCTGCCACGCCGGGGATCACTGAACGCGGGGAGATTCGTGGAATCCGTGAAGGGGACGTGCGCGCCGTAGATGGCCTTGTTCACGAAGAGAAAGTCGCCCACCAGGAGCGTGGGCTCCATGCTGCCCGACGGAATGTGATACGCCTCGATGAGAATGGCGCGGAGTACGAGCACCACGATGATCGCGCCGATGAGCGACTTGATCCATTCCCAGCTTCGCGTGCGACCGGAGCGCGGTTCTTTCGCGCTCCGCCGAGCCGCGGCGACGACGTTACGGGAGCTGGCAGGTTGGGGTTTGCGTTTCTTCGAAGCCACAGCACCAGGGCAGGTTGAGACGCGAAACGGCGTGAAGTTGGCGAACGCCGGCGAGCACTGCCCGCAATATAAGACCGGGTGATGAGCGAAGGGGGCGTCCCCGTGTCCGGCGGCCCGCCCCCCTCGAAGCCCGAAGGTTCGCCTGCGTGAACCGCCCTACTTCATGTGCTTGCTCGCGAGCTTCGTCATCTCGAACATCGAGACCTGCTTCTTGCCGCCGAACAGCTTCTGCATCTTCTCGTCCGCGTTGATCATGCGGCGATTCTTGCTGTCCTGCAGTCCGTTCTTCTTGATGTACGCCCAGAGCCGCTTGGTGATTTCCGTACGGGGCATGCCGCCATTGCCCACCACGGCGCCCAGCGTCTCATCCGGCATCATCGGCTTCATGAACGCCGGATTCGGGGCGCGCTTCTTCTTCGGAGCGGCCTTCTTCGCCGGCTTTCTGGCCGCCTTCTTTGCGGCGGTCTTCTTCGCGCCCTTCCTGGCGCTCGCCTTCTTCGCGCTGACCTTCTTCCCTGCCTTCTTCTTCGCGCCGCCTTTCTTCTTGGTGGCCATCGATCGTCTCTCCGAATTGGTGAAGGGATCGCGTTCGACAGAGGGAAACTCGGGTCCGTCGGGGCACAAACTACAAGTGTCTGGCGTGGATGCAATAGGGAACGAGAGGTTTTTTTCCAACTGCGGTCGCTGGTCGCTGGTCGTTGGTCGCTGGTCGTCGGGTCTGACGCGGTAGCTGATGCGCTGCTTCGGGTTCATGTCCGTTGACAGCGATAACGGCTGAACAGGATTTTCAGGATTACCAGGATGAACAGGATTGGCTCGGTGTCCTTGCCAAGCCGTTGTCGTAATTCAGCGAACTCATTGGGATCAGAGTTCAGGCATCCAACAACCATTCTCTTTCATCCTGTAAATCCCGCCAATCCTGTAATCCTGTCGTGTTCTTACGTGCTGGATCAACGCCGGTCGCTGTGTCGTTGGTAGCTGGTAGCCGGAGGGGAGTGGAGAGTCCAGCGACCAGCCATCAGCTACCGCATTCCAGCCAGCACCCGCATCATTCGCACATCGTACTCGTCAGGCGACGTATCCTCGCCGTCAATGTCATAGTTCGCCTGTGGCGTCTCCAGAATGAGCGGCACGTCATCACTGCGCGGATCGTCGAGCAGCCAGTGAAACGGAGCGAGTCCGATCTGTCCCTCGCCCAGCAGCTTGTGTCGGTCCCGGTTCGAGCCCAGCGCGCCCTCGCTGTCGTTCAGGTGAAAGAACGCCGGCGACTCGCCACAGTGCTGCTCGAACGCATCGAGCACGGCCGCGAATGCGGCGCGCGAGGCGCTGATGTCGTGTCCCGCGGCGAACAGGTGACAGGTGTCCAGACCGTAGCCCGCGCGGGCGCGCAGTGGCGCGGGCAGCGCGGCCAGGATGGCACCCACCTCCTCCGCGGTGCGGCCGATCGTCGTTCCGGCGCCCGCGGTATTCTCCACGAGCAGCCGCGTTGCTCCCTGCACCGTCTCGAGTGCGTGTGTCATGGCGCGTGTGACGCGTTGGACCGCGGCATGGCGATCGGCATCGTTCGCCGCGCCAGGGTGAAAACAGACGCCCGCGACACCAAGCATGGTGGAACGCTCCAGTTCCCTGGCGAGCCCCGCGCTGGCGCGTGACCATTTGGCCTCATCCGAGGATGCGGTGTTGAGCACGTACGCCGCATGGACGAGCACATGCCGTGGCGCAATGCCGGCCTCGGCGAGTGCGGCGCGAAACCGCTGCACGCGTTCGGGGCGAATGGACGACTTGTCGCCATAGTACTTGGGGATGGCGGTGAAGATCTGCAGCGCCGTCATGCCGCCATTGCCCGCACGCAGCGCGGCCTTGTCCAGTCCGCCCGTGTCGATCGTATGCGCACCGATGAAATGCGGCATGGAACCTCTTTTCACGCGAAATGGTGCAGGCGTCGAACGCCGGCGCCGTCATTGAATCTCGCCAACCCGGAGCATCGTGATCGCGGCGGGCTCGCGATCACCCGAATCGGGCGCGCGCAGTTGCCAGGCGACGGCAATCGTGCGGCCGCTGAGTGCGACGCGCGGGTGACTCGTCGCTTCATCCGCGCCGGACACGGGAACGTTGAAGTCGAAAATGTGTCCGTCCGTGAAGGAAACGGCCAGCCCGATCCGGGCATCGCTGGCCAGCGGATATTCGTACGCCACGACTACCGTGTCGCCGCTCGCGGCAATGCTCGTCCGCGCGAAGTCGCCACCATAGAGTATCCCGACGGGAGCATGCCAGATGTCGCCGTGCTCCATGCTGTGCGTGAACCAGACACCGGCTCCCTCCGCCGGGTCGAGAGAGTAGGCGAGGTGCACGTAGCCGGTTGCCGAGTCGCTCGCAATGGATGGAGCCGGGCGCGCACAGCCGACCACCGCCCGGTCCCGGGCGTCGGCGACGGCCGGATCGCCCCAGCTGCGCCCGTCGTCCAGCGAGCGCGCGACCACCAGCATGGCACTGCTGTCGGCGCGAATCTGCCACCACGCCGCATACCACTCCCGCCCATACAGCCGTGTCATCACGAGCGAGTGCGCGCACGCCTGTGGCGGGAGTGTGATGGGCACGATCGGTGACGGGACGAACATCGCCTGCCCGGCGCGGCCGATCACCAGCGCTGCACCAGCCGGCGGCGCACTCGCGAGCTCGTTCGCCGTCTTCCAGCGGACGGGCGCGTTCTCGCACGCGGCAAGGGTAATGGCGCAGGAAAGCAGAGCCGCGAACCGCACCGGAACATCACTCGCAGAAGGTGACACCCGCGCGATCCGCGCGAGAGGGCGCGAGCCCCGTGCACATACGCGGCAGAGTGCGCAACGGTTGGCCGCGCTTCTCCGCCGGGGTATCTTTCATGGGAAGCGCGCGCCGCCATCGGGCGCCGTTCAACCAGAGGAACCGCCATGTCTGCCCCAGCCACAGAGTCTCGCCGCGCCGTCGCGCCTGCCAGCAGCGAAGCGCCCGGCGAATCGATGCCGGCCACAAGCACCGCCGGTTTCCCCGACGGGATCAGCGGATTCAACGGGAATCGCCGGGTGCCTCCTCCCGTGAATGAACCAGTGCGAGCGTATGCACCGGGCTCGCCGGAGAAGCGCGAGTTGAAGGCCCGGCTCAAGAGCATGGCCGAAGAGAAGGCGGACATTCCGCTGATCATCGGCGGACAGGAGATTCGCTCGGGGCACACGACGCAGACCGTCATGCCGCACGACCATCAGCACGTGCTGGCGGACTGGCACATGGCCCGGAACGAGGATGTCACGCACGCGGTGGATGCGGCGCGCGCCGCGCATCGCGAATGGTCCAACTGGCCGTGGGAGGATCGCGTGGCGGTATTCCTGCGCGCGGCGGAGTTGCTGGCCACCTCGTGGCGCGCGACGCTCAACGCCGCCACGATGCTCGGCCAGTCCAAGACCGCGTTCCAGGCCGAAATCGATTCGGCGTGCGAGCTGATCGACTTCTGGCGGTTCAATGCGCGCTTCGCGCAGGAGCTCTACGACGAGCAGCCGTTGAGCGACCGCAGCATGTGGAACCAGCTCGACTATCGGCCGCTGGAAGGCTTCGTGTACGCCGTGACGCCGTTCAACTTCACATCCATCGCCGGCAATCTGCCGACGGCCCCGGCGCTCATGGGGAACACCGTGGTGTGGAAGCCCGCGAGCACGGCAATGCTCAGTGCGTATTACATCATGAAGCTGCTCGAGGAAGCCGGACTGCCACCGGGCGTCATCAACTTCGTGCCAGGCGACGCGGCCGCGATATCGGGACAGCTCATCGATCACCGCGACTTCGCCGGCGTGCACTTCACCGGCAGTACCTTCGTCTTCAACGCGATCTGGCGGCAGATCGGGAACAATGTCGCGGGGTATCGGGCGTACCCGCGCATTGTCGGTGAAACCGGAGGCAAGGATTTCATCGTGGCGCATGCATCGGCCGACCCCGCGGCGCTGGCGGTGGCGATTGCGCGCGGTGGGTACGAGTACCAGGGACAGAAGTGCTCCGCGGTGAGCCGCGTCTACGTGCCCGAATCACTCTGGCCCGAGGTACGTGATCGCACGGCGGCACTGCTCAAGGAGCTGCGTGTCGGGGACGTCGCCGACTTCCGCAACTTCATGGGCGCCGTGATCGACCGGAAGGCGTTCGGCAAGATCAGCGAATACCTGAGCGACGCACGGCAGAACGCGCGCGTGATCGCGGGCGGGGGAGCCAGAAGCGAGCGGGGATTCTTCATTGAGCCCACGCTGGTGGAGACGCGTGACCCTGGATACCGTCTGCTGTGCGAGGAGATTTTCGGCCCGGTGGTGACCGCGTACGTGTATCCCGACTCGGGCTGGGAGGATACACTGGTCCAGGTGGACCGGACATCGCCGTACGCGCTTACCGGCTCGGTATTCGCGCGTGATCGGCGGGCGGTGAAGCAGGCGTCCATCGCGTTGCGCAACGCGGCGGGCAATTTCTACATCAACGACAAGCCCACGGGTGCGGTGGTGGGCCAGCAGCCATTCGGTGGCGCCCGGGCATCCGGTACGAACGACAAGGCCGGCTCGAAGCTCAATCTCACGCGCTGGATCAGCGCCCGTTCGGTGAAGGAGACGTTCAATCCCGCACGGGACGTGGGATACCCATTCATGCTCGAAGAGTGAACTGTCCCCGCCCCGCCGCCCTTCCCGTGGGAATCGGCAATCGGGAATGGGGAATCGGTAAGGCAATCCGCCCCCTGCCACCCCACCCCGATTTCATGGGGAATGGGGAATCGGCCTCCCCATTCCCCATTCCCACGATTCCCCATTCCCGATTGCCGATTCCCACGGGAAGGGCGGCGGGGCGGGGCAGAATGACCCCCTATGTCCAATCATCGCTTTTTCACCGCTGACGTCTTCACCGATCGGCGCTTTGGTGGCAATCCGCTGGCGGTCTTCCCCGATGCGACCAGCATCCCCGAACAGGCTCTGGCGGGGATCGCGCGGGAATTCAATCTCTCGGAAACGGTGTTCGTCTATCCGCCGGCTGACGGAAAGAACACGCGGCGCCTGCGCATCTTCACGCCCGCCGAGGAGATTCCCTTCGCGGGGCACCCTACGGTCGGGGCCGCATACGTGCTCGCGGCCACAGGGGCAATTCCGCTGCAGGACGGCGACACATCCATCGTGTTCGAAGAGGGCGTTGGCGCCGTGCCCGTGCGGCTGCGCTCCGAAAATGGGAAGCCGGTGTTCGCGCAGCTCACCGCCGCCGTGCTTCCGCAGATCGGTCCACCCGCTCCGGGGCGTTCGGTGCTCGCCGACATGCTCTCGCTCGAAGCGACGGACATCCTGGGCGGCATGACCGCGCCGCAAGCGGTATCCTGCGGTCTTCCGTTTCTGATCGTGCCGCTACGCGAGCGTGCGGCGGTGGCACGGGCACGTGTCCGCACGGAGCACTGGGAGTCGGGGCTCAAGTCATACTGGGCTCCGCAGATCATGGTCTTTTCGCGCGACGGCGAATTACCGGGCTCGGACCTGCATGCGCGAGTGTTCGTGCCCGGCCTTTCGGTTCCGGAGGACCCTGCCACCGGCTCCGCCGCGGCCGCGCTCGGCGGCTATCTCGGCGCCCGTGACGCGAGAGCTGAGGGCACGTTGCACTACGTCCTGGAGCAGGGTTTCGAGATGGGGCGTCCCAGCAGACTCGAGATTGAAGTCGAGAAGCACGCCGGCGCCATTACGGCGATCCGGGTCGGCGGCGCGTGCGTCATGGTGATGGAGGGGAGCCTGCAGCTCGCCACGAGCTGACTGCGTCAGCTGATGGCCCGAACCGGTGTGCCGGGCGTGAACACAGGGCGCCGGAGCTGCTGGCCGGCACGGCGAACGGCAATGACACGCAGATTGTCAGTCCAGATGCTCACCCGGTTGCGTCCCCCATCCTTGGCGGCGTAGAGCGCTTCGTCCGCGCGCGAATGGAGATCCTGCGCGATGTTCTCGTCGGCGACGCGATCGGTCACGAGACCGATGCTGACGGTGACGGGGATCTTGCCGGCGATGCCCTGGAACTCGCGCCGCGCGACTTCCTCCTTGATGCGCGTGGCGACGCGGAAGGCTCCGGCGGCGCTGGTGTCGGGGAGCAGCATGGTAAACTCATCGCCACCGGTTCGCGACACCACGTCCGCCGCGCGCGCCACGCCCCGCAGCAGCTCGCCCATTTCCTGGACCACCGCATCGCCGGCGAGGTGGCCGAACGTGTCATTGATGGTCTTGAAGCGATCGACGTCGAGCGCGATGAGCGCGATCTCACTGCCATTGCGCGCGGCGCGGGACAGCTCGCGCGCCAGTTGCTGTTCGAGTCCGCGGCGATTGTGACAGCCGCTGAGCGGGTCGGTGAGCACGAGGTTCGCGAGCTGCATCCGCACCCGATTGTAGGCGCGTCCCACCTGGGTAATGCAGTCCGGCCGCGCGTCTGCCTCCAGGTCGTACATCTCGCTGAAGTCACCGCCTTCAGCACGCTGGAAGAGCGCGGCAATGCGCGCGAGGCGGCGCTTGAAGGTGCCGTCGTGCGCGATGAACGCGCCAGCCGTCACCACGAACAAGCCAAGGGACCAGCACTCCTGCGGCCAGGTCAGCGCGGAGCCGGTGGGGTGCTTCATGGCTTCCGCGACGACGGCGAGATACGCGGCCGTCATGACACAGAGCGCACTCCAGGAGAGCACGGGCTTCCGCAGCGAGAATGACAAATGCAGGATCGCGAAGCCGAGCAGCAGGGCGCGGCCATAGTGGGCGGGTGGCACCACGAGATACGTGATGCTGAATAGTGCGACGACGTCCGCGAACACGGTTGCGACCACCAGCCAATCGCTCGCTTCGGCGTTGGGTCGCACGCGTTGCCGCACCCACCCGGTAAAGCCCAGATAGAGCACGACGATGACGATGGCGGCCACGGGAAGTGGCGCCGTGTGCTCCAGCATCGCCAGCGCGATCTCGACGCCGGACGCCAGGAGCGCCGCACCGAGCCGGATGTTGCTCTGCCAGCGCAGCACATCGGCGTTCGACTGCTCGAACGTCGGTGTGGTGAGGTCTCGGCGATTGATGGTCGTTCGCATCCGAAGTTGGTAAGGGCGACGTTCGTGCCACTTCGTGACCAGTCCTGCAAGCTGTGCCGCAACAACGGCTTCATGCTCCGGGCTGGCATCGTCTGACGCAGGACCACCCCGCGACTTGCAAGGGTGGCCGTGAAATGCGAAGGTGCGTCTGTCTCGCGTGACCGGCGCACCCGTCGCATTTCGTTACACCTGCTCCGGTCACTTCGCTCGTCGTACGCGCGGCGTCGCGATCCGATTCTGCTCATCCACGAACACGAGTCGCGGCTCGAACTCCTCGAGCTCGCTCTCCTCGTACTCCGCGTAACTGATGACGATCACATGGTCTCCAACGGCACCCAGGCGCGCGGCGGCACCATTGAGCTGCATCGTGCCGCTTCGCCGCCTGCCCTCGATCACATATGTCTCCAGACGCGAGCCGTTGTTCACGTTCACGATCTGCACCTTTTCGAAGGGACGGATGTCGGCCGCGTCCATCAGGTCACGGTCGAGTGTGAGGCTGCCTTCGTAGTTGAGATCCGCGCCCGTCAGTACGGCGCGGTGGATTTTCGATTTGCACATCGTCCGACGCATTGTTGCCTTCTCCCTGGCAGAGGCACTGGTCACCAGAAACCGGAACAGCCGCCGCGCGCCAGGTTGCGGCGCGCGGCGGCTGTTCAAGATATCCTCATGTCAGCGGCTGGCGCCGGGCAGGGCGCCAGGCCCGCGGCGGTCAGGCAGCGGCCATGGCGCCAATCTCGCTCGTGCAGGCAGGACACCGGGTCGCGTCCTTGTCCACGTCCGTCTTGCAGTACGCGCATTTCTTCGTAGTGGCAGCCGGCGCCGGCGCCTTGACGAAGATCTTGCTGATGCGCCAGCAGACGAAGCCGATGATGATGAAGTTCACCAGCGCACTCACGAAATCACCAACGCCAAACTTGAATGGCCCGAGATTCCATACGGCGGTCTTCCAGTTGCCGGCCGGCTCTGCAACCGTGATGATCGGCATGATGAAATCATTCACGATTGCCTGGACGAGCGTGTTCAGGGCGACACCGAGCACCACGGCGATGGCCAGCGCTATCGCATTCTGCTTGATGAGAAAACCCTTGAAGTCCTGCCACATACGTTGGCCTCTCGAGGCGGAAGATGCTCACATACTGTCCGATGACGTTGTGGCCGGCAAGAGTGCTTCAATAGAGGGTGCACCAAGGGGTGGGCGCACGGCGCCCGGAGCGAATCCGAAGAGCAGTTGACAGGCTGGGCCGCATACTGCTCCCTGGCACGGGCCCATGCCGATGCGCGTGTAGAGTCTGGCCTGACGTCCCGTCCAGCGCGAATCGATGCTGCCACAGCGCACGTCCTCGCATCGGCAGAGGATGGTGCCGGCATCCGGACGCTCCAGCATCTCGCTACGCGGATGAAACGCCGCCGCGAGATCGGTCGCGAACCGACGCCACCGGTCGCGCGTGACGTAGAGCGGCGAACCCCTCCGCAGCGTGGCGTCGTCCGCGGCGCATCGGCCGGCGATCTCGCCCTCGATCAGCGCCGCGGCATCACCTGCCACGCCCGTGGGCTCGCCGGCGCAGTAGACGCACGGGTCGCTCGTCTGCTGATGCTCGTCCACGCTCACAATGCCGTCGTGGACGACGCAGCCCAGGAGTCGCGCGAGGTCAGTGTTCGGTACGAGACCGGAGCTGCAGCAGAGCAGGTCACATGGCTCGATCCAGGTGCGTCTGCCATTGGTGAGCACAACGCGCTCGAGCCCTCCATTGCCTTCGGCGCGACCGATCCACGTGTCCAGGTGGTAGCGCGTCCGCGCGAATGCGCCGCGATAGCGCACACCCTGCAGGAGCTTGCCGGGGTGATCCACGAGGCCGACCGCGAATCGTGCGACCTGCCGTAGTGGTGCCTGCTCGGCGACGGTCGCGACGTGCGCGCCCGAACGCGCCACGGCGGCGGCCACAGGGAACAGCAACGGCCCGGTGCCCGCAACGACCACGCGCTTGCCGCGCACTGTCATGCCGGAGTCGAGCAGCGCCTTTGCCCCACCCAGGCCCAGGACGTTCGGCAGCGTCCAGCCGGGAAAGGGAAGAAACAGCTCGCGCGCGCCCGTGGCGATCACGATGCGCCGCGCCCGCACGACGAACGACTCGCCGCGCCGCACGACAACCAGGCCATCACGCGCCGATCCATCCACGACCGCCGCTTGCGCGATCCAGCGCACGCCGGAGCGCTCGCACCGTGCGATCCAGTCGCGCCCGAGAGCCGGCAGATGATCACGGTGCACGTGGCGCCAGACCTGGCCGCCGGGGCGCGCACCCTGATCAACCGCAACCACGCGTGCGCCGTGCTCCGCGGCGCACGCTGCCGCCGCCAGGCCAGCGGGGCCACCGCCCACGACGAGTACGTCGCACTCGACGGTCATGGCGGCTGAGTCCGCATGGATGGCGTCCCGGTGTCCACGATCATTCCCTCCTCACAGGGGAGGAGGCAGGCGCGCTGGTGTGCGACGCCATTCACGCGCACGCGGCATTCGAAGCAGCTTCCCATGCCACAGAGCGGCGCGCGCGCCTCGCCCGTGACGGACGTACGAAAGTGCACCACTCCGGCATTGAGCAGCGCGGCGGCGAGTGTCGCATCCCCGCTGACCACGATGGGCCGGCCGTCCACCACGATCTCGAATTCGCGCGATGTCATTCGGCACGTCCCGGTGGGGTCGCCGCAAGCACGCGCGTCGGGGAGAACGGGAGCGGATCCACGGGTGGAGTGCGGTCCAGCATGAGGGACGCGACCATTTCCGCGGTGCCGGGCGCCATGGTGATGCCAAGTCCCTCGTGTCCCACCGCGACCCAGACGCCGTCGATGGCATCCCACTTTCCGATCAGCGGCAGCTTGTCGGGCGTGGCAGGGCGGAACCCTGTCCATGCACGCACGGCCGCACAGCCGGCAAGGGCGGGCACGAACGCGATCGCGCGATGGAGCATGTCACGCAGCAGCGCATGGTTGATTCCCGGCTCGCGCCCCGTGAGCTCGCGCGACGAGCCAATGAGAAGCTGCCCAGTGGCACGCGGCTGCACGTTGAACGCGACCGAGGCGCCGCTCATCGTATGGGCGCTGTGCAGGTAGCCGAGCTCCACGAGCTGGCTGTGACACAGCGATGGATAGCGCTCGGTGATGAGCAGGTGTCCCTTGCGCGGAATGACGGGGAGTTCGGGGATGAGCTGGGGCGCGTCGATGCCCGATGCGACGAGGACCGCGCCGGCCGCGATCGTGGCGACGCTGCCAGCGGAGTCGCGCACGATGACACCGCGGGCATGGACCTCCTGCGCGGTACACCCTTCCCGCACCGTCGCGCCCAGTGCCCGGGCGTGCTCGAGCCAATGGCGCGCGACCGCGGGGGGATACAGCACGCG
>Ga0207660_10000196_pt1 | contig 38558 bp, 58 predicted proteins | sample KBSC73BmetaG_FD_184335 | JGI IMG/M metagenome (GOLD analysis project Ga0207660, IMG submission 184335) | Corn rhizosphere microbial communities from Kellogg Biological Station, Michigan, USA - KBS C7-3B metaG (SPAdes) (version 2) | ecosystem: Host-associated > Plants > Roots > Rhizosphere ... | reverse complement strand
CCGATACCCGCATTGCGGCTTGCAGTATTTCGTTGTTTGTGGTTTGTCGCTGCTGATACGAGTCCCGCAGACCTCGCAGCGTCGAACTTCTGTAATGAAGGGGAACTGGACGCCTTTCGGCGTCTGGATCATTGGCTGCTCTACCGCGGATACTTCTGCACGAACTTCCGAGCCATTCGTAGATTCTGCTCCATCTCTCGGATCACGTCTTTCACCAACCAGTCAGGCGTGATGAGCGTGCGGGCTGTTGACTTCGGTCGGAGCTTCGCTCGCTTCCGCGCTTCCCGCCGATGGATGGTTCTCGCGAGCGTCATAGGGGGAGGGCGGCTAGTTCCTCGCGGAACGGGGCGCTAGCCTCACGCCTTTATTAGCCACCATGCAGGTTCTCGCTAGGGTTGGAGCGATCGGTCCTTCTCTTCAATTCTCGCCAGTGCGTGCAGCCGATTCGACATCTGTCCGATTTCATCACGTCGCGCGTTTGATTTCTTGAGCTGTTTGTAAATCGCGAAAAGATGGTCCGCGGCTAAGCGGAGCTGCGATGCTGTATCCATCACAACGTCCTCACGAGAGCGACACCACGAGATACGCCAGCGCCACGAACAGCCCGATCACGCCGATCACGCACGAGGCATCCCACCAGTCATGCCGCGTCATGGTTTTCGCTTGAGTCGTTTGACGTGTTCTACGTCTTCCACATACCACCACGTAAAGCCTTGCATCTGTGGGCGCACTCCCACCATGTGTCGGTGTATATCGTAAGTCTCAACGGTCGCGCGATATCGCTTATCGCATTTCAGCGGTTACTCGATCGCCGACTGCAACAACACGCTTACGCATCTGCTGAAATCGTGAACACGTAGCACCACACGCAATGATGCGGCGCCAGCCAACCTACGCCAGTCTGACCGAAGTAGCACAAGCCTGCGATACGACCGCCCCACCGTTCGAGCGCGACGACTGGCGTGTCAAAGTTGAAGCTAGCTTGCGCCACGCGGCTCGCTTGCTGCGTTAGTCGAAACCGCCGCCGCGCGTTCCTTTATCACGTCTGGATGTGTCGCGCACGGTTTGGTGTGCTGAATAAGCCCGCCTACGGCGCGATACCACTCGTCTTTGCGAATCACCTTACGGCAGTTCTCGCAGTGAATATCATGGGAGCCGGAATGCCGTCGATAGCCCTGCGAGTGAGCGACACACTGCCCATTCGGGCCGGCGAGTCCGACGCATCCTGGCTCACTACACGGCGGCATTGACGTGCCGCGTTCGCTTGTGTGTTCGTTCATAATTTACACCCTTCGCTCATGGCTTGAACTTCTCGAAAAAGGCGCGCGTGGCTTTCACGTCCTCGAGATACAGCTTCCACAATTCCGCGCGCACTTCCGGCGGTTGCGATTCCACGACAGTCTGAATCAACTTCGTGATCGCTTCCAACACCTTCAAAAAGGCGGTGAGTGGGTCCATTAGGCGAATTCTCCAACAACCAACAGCGATTTCACGCCGTCTGGCAACGTCACAGGTCCAGATCCCTCATTCAATAACCCAGCCGCTGTGATGACTTGACGCTTCCCGATCGGACGCGGCGGGCGCGTGTATTGGCCCCACGCTGTAAGGCCGGCGTAGACGAAGCGCTTGTTATCCGGCGCGATAATCCATGACGGATTCGGCGTCTGCATGGCCCATACTCCGACATCCTTCGGCATGAACGTGTGCAGCAGCTCGGGGCACTCACTGAAGCCCCAGGCCGTGGAGTCGATCGGGCAATACTGGCGCACCGCGGGACCGTTGAGCCAGCACTGCGCTTGTCCGGTGAATGCTGCGACCATCGTATCGGCGAATTGATAGTCGGGATCGTTGTTGCCGACGAACATATCGCCGCCGATGCTCGCGTGTGGCTCGCGTCTCGTGTTCTCTACGTAGGGATCGTTCGGTCCAGGGTCTTCGCCACGCCAAATCCCTTTATTCGACCGCCCGTTGAACTTGTAGGTATTCCACACGGTGTGCACATGCCGCACATGCTCAGGCGTCGGGCTCCGGTTCGCGTGCGTATCCATCGCGTCCATGCCGTCAGCAGACGCGAGCACCATATCGTTGTCGCCCCACGAACCGCCAGTGATAACACAGCCAACCTTCGCTTTGAAATCCTGCATCGTGCGCTTGGCTAATTCCCAGGCTTTCGGCGGATCGCCGCGATATTGCGAGGTTTGGTCGGGTTCGTTACGATGTTCGCCGATCGCGACGGTCTCTTGATGCCCCGATGCGACGATGATGTCGCCGACCATCATGTGGAAGTCGTATTCGACCGCATCGTTTTTCGACATGGAGCCCATCGTCGTGCAGACTTTTAGCCCATGATCACCGCAGAGGTCCAATGTCTCGGCTAAGTAGTCGCGGCACATCGTGGTATCTATTTCTCGGTTGCCTTTTCCCCAATACGTGTCACTGAAATAGGGATGCCGGCCGACGACATCGAAATCGGCCCCGATCCGAGTGAAAATTCTGACGCCTGACCCGGCGCGAGCAATCGCGCGCACGGTTCGCACGGCTTCCGGCTTGTCTGTTGCCACGAGCGTGATGAGTTGGAAGGCCGAATGGAAGAATATCAGGCACGGTCCATCCGCATCACACCAGACGCCTCGCGGATTCAAGTAAATTCGCCCTCTGAGCGGATACCGCGCCGTGTTACCGCGGCCCGATCCGCCCGTCGAGACGAGATACGCGCCAGCGCTCACAGCTTCAACGGCTCCACCGTCATCGCGCTAAATCCCGGCGCGTTCGGAACGGTGTTTTTGAAGCCGAACATCAGAATTTCACCGAGCGGCGCATACGCGACTGTGCCGTCTCCTGGCTCGCACAGCTCGTAGCCGCCGTGCGTGTTGGCGGGGCGTTCCTCCCAATGATAGGGACCGTAGGGCGGCGTATTGTGTGCCGGATTCAGGCTTCGCACGGTGCCATTCGGATTCTCGAGCACCGTTCCTGCTGACGACGTGACGATTTTGACGTGAATCCACAGTCCATCCGCTTCCATTAGCTACTCATTTCTCGAAAGAGGCGGAACGCATCCGCCTGCGGTTTCACGGTGCCATCTTCCTTCGTAATTCCGAAACGGTGCATGAACTGATCGATGGGTTCGTTCGTCCCTGACACGATCGGGCCATCGTTCCACTGATACACGATCACGAGTTCTGGACCGTTCGCTTCGTAGAACTGGAAATCAGCCACGAGGTTATCGCGCGCTTGGTCATCAGTGAGACGCACCTTAAACCAGCCGATTTCTTCCGTGGCGGTATGGTAGCCGAATTCCGTGACCGCGAGATGCCGATCGCCGATGATTTGGCGCACGGTTTCTAGTTCAGCCTCGCGCGACGCGAATGGCGTCCACGCGACAGCGCGGCGACTCTTCCCGAATAGATCGGTTTGCGTGCCCGGTTGATATCGATGGATGGCGATGGCGATTCCAGGCGATAATCTCGGTTCGGCGCGTCGTAAATAGTCGATGCCTTCGACATTCAGATTCGCGATGGCGCCGGCATACACGCGGCCTTGAAAGCCTCTCGAGCGCGCATCACTGAACACTTGATTGACGCCGGCCACGTAAGTATCAACCGAAATCGCGTTGATGTTCGGCTCGTTAAAGACTTCTAATCCCCATTGGAGCGGCGTCGGCAGTGCGGCGTCCATCAGCGCCGCGGCTTTTGATACGTCGCGGATCATAAACAGCGGCTGGATTGTGGATTCGAGAAACCGCGCGACTAACGACGGGTAATTCGTCGCGTCGGTCACATCACATCGCACGGCGTCGATTCGCAGCTCTTCACACACTGCGAGCGTGGGGATCGCGTCACCGATGCCGCCTTGAATGCCGATCTTCATCTCTAGGGCTCCTCGGGTGTGGTCGGTTGGAATTGTTTTGCGAGCCTAATTCGCAAGCGTTTAGGCGGATAGACGCGATGCACGGTCTCTTCTTCGCGGCCCCAGTAGCCCTGAATCGGCACCTTCAAATACGGCCCTGATCCGAAGATCGTCGCTGTCATCCTCGCGTTGAGCTGCGTGGACCAACTTCCGCGATTCACCTCTTCAACCCACGCATCAAGCACGTCAGCCTCATGTTCGAGTGCGCTAATAGCTCGTTCGAGCGCCCCGTGATTGTCGTCATTTCTTCTCCTGTGGCGTGTCGGCCCCGTGGGGAGCGACGGGAAGGGCTTCTATCGCGTGTTCCTGCGCGAAGTCTACCCACGCCCCGCAATGCGGACAATTACCAGATTCGTAGTGTTGCGTCTCCTGCGGCGTGGCCGGTGGAGGACTGGCCATGAACGCACACTGCGCTCTGACCATCTCCAACAACTTGACGCCTATCGGATGAACACGAAGATCGGTGCCCCTCGGCAACAGAAACGCCAACTCGATCAACACCTGAGCCACTGCGGCTTCGTAACGCTCTTGAGCCTCGGCCGGTGGAGGGCTGGGGCGGGCTCCCCGCTCGATAGGTGCCGTCATACCGTGCGCCTCAATCATGCTGCGCCACTGCCGCCACTCGTTCAGTTCGTCACGCTCTGAAGGGATCAACGGCTCACTCCCACGCAAGGCTTCTTCGGCGGATTTGTCGGCACGTTGGCGTTGAAACTCTAAATCCTGCGCTGGCCTCTCCACGGCTCCCCGTGCTATTTCTTCAGCAGTGGTAAGACTTCCATGCGGATCTGTTCGGTGGTCTTGTGCTCCACGCTGCCGCCGTTCTGCTCCACCCACTTGTTGATCCTGTCCACCGCCTCCTGTGACTTGTTCGTCAGATTCATCGCGTATTGCATCTTGTGCGGAAATGGCACTTTCATCTCTAATCTCCTTCTCTGGCGTCCGCTCCACGCCTCCCCGCGCCAAGGTCGCACGTCGAAGCGTATCGGCGAAACTGGAGGAGTGCTGTGCCCCGATAGCATTCTTGAGATTTAGATAGTGCTGTTTCCAAAACGCCGTTTCAGTTTCTGGCGGCGTCTCCACGCCTCCGGGGCGCGCCGCTCGATACATTTCGTGAGCAGCACAGCGGCAGGATGACTCAGCATCGCAGTTGAACTTACACAACCGCTCGACAAGTCGCGCTAGATCCGGCCGATGAAGCCGTTCTGTGTCGGGTCCATGTGGTGATGAATCTCGTGCAGTTGATGACTGTTGATCACGCCCCACTCGTAAGCCCGATTCATCAGCCGCGACAGCACGTCCCGGTTCAGGCGACGACGAAACGCCCGGAGCAACCATCGCGTTAGTAGTGGCGTCTTCTGGGCCATCTCCTGCGCATCCAACGGATCGAATCCCTGCATGGTCATGTGCATGTGCTCTCCCTCGCTCAACTGCGGCTTTGATTAATGCTTCCACGTCCTGCGCGCACGACTCCTTGCCGAGCGCCCATCCTTTCGAGCCTGATTCACCTCGCCAGCGGTTCGGCATCTGCTGAAGTTCGCCAAATAGCCAGAATTTCGTCCCGAGATCTTCTGGCGTCTCGGGTTGGGGCACGCCTCCGGCGCGCACGAGGGCACAATTACCAATTACCGCAGATAGCTGAGCCACGCAGCAAGTTAACACGTTGCCCTCTTGTCTGGCATTCCGTGCTCGCGCCGTATCGGCAGCGGATGTCCAATCCGAAATAAGTACTTGCAGGCGCTCCAGAGTGTCGGCCGTCATCGACCAACCCCTAACATCTGTTTCAGCCAATGCCGCCACTGTGGTTGAAGGCACATCACGCAAATCGAAGCCTCGCCGTTCTTCCGTTCATAGGCGTTGCCGTGCGTGCTCGGCTGATATGCTGAGCACGTTTTCTCGACTGCACGCTCGGCCTTCTCGCGGGTAATTTCGTTCATGCCTGCGTGGTCGAGTTGGCGGGTGTCTGCCGTCATGGGGCTAGCCTTTCCCTAAATTCTGTCGGTGAACTCGCGCACGATCGCGGCCTTCGCCTCTGCGACCGAAACCTCGCCGATTGCACTGCTGATCTGTTTCGCGATGGCTGGTGACTTCCAGCGCGGCGGCTTCCACGCGCATCTCAAACTCACGACGCGCACGCTGGAACTCAGCCGCTAGTTTAAGGAGTTGTTCACGCTCCGTCAGCGGTTTCTTGGCGAACGCCGGATCTTGGTAGCCGTAGCAGACGTGCAACTGGACGCCCTCATGCCCCACGCGATGAATGCACCGTTGGCCGTAGTCGTTGCGGTATTCGCACTGCGGTTCGTCCATACACGGTCCTCCGAAATGCCAGCCGTGGCCGCATGGTTCAGGCATCGTGTCCCCTCTCGTGCTCCGACCAGCAGTTGACACAGAACTCAGGGCCGCCGCATTCGTGGCACGTCATGAACGCTGGATCGCCGTCGAAGTGCGGATCGCGGCAACCGTCGCACGACAGCACGAGGTTCGTGCCGATACCCCACGACGTTCGCGTGACATGCCTGACCGCGTCGACTTCGGTGTAGCAGCCCTTGTTCGGTTCGTAGGTCGGCTTGCCGAAGTTCGCGCACGCGATGCGATGGGCTTCACGTTCTGCTGGCGAGGAGCACTCACCGTCAGGAATAAAATCGTTCGGATCGCTGACGCAGGGAAACCCATAGACAGGTTGCTTGCTCATTCGCTGGCTCCGACCTCAAACTGCGTCTTCCCAAGTTCGGGGATGTCCTGACAGAGCTTCGTCCACGTCGCCATCGGAATGATTACAACAGGCCGGATCGTGCGCCCGAAGTTGCCAAGCACTGGGAAGCCTGTCTTCGTGAACGGACAATGCAGCGCCCAAATACGAGGCTTCCGAGCTTCGGCTTCATCCTGTTGTTCCTGCATCCGTTCACTCATGGAGCGTGTCCCCGGCTAGGAGTCGATCCAATTCTTCAACCAGCCAAGCACGAGCGCGCGGAGACTGACGCCTTCTCGCTTCGCTTTCGCCTTGACCGCTTCGTAGAGCGTCGGTGGAATCCGATCGATCACGAGCTGCACGCGCCGATCCGACCGTGGGGTGAACTCGCGGGAATAGCCTCGTTTCTTTGCCATCCCGCGATTATCAGCCCTCTGAGCGTCCGCGAACTGAGTCGCCCAAATCGTCACCGGAACATCACCTTCGATTCTAAGACGACCAGAAAAGTGACTTCGCAGGAGACACATTTCATAATGCCATTACGAATGCCCGCGTGTTCTCGCCTAAAATCTTCCGGCGTCCATTGCTCGCTACCATCGCCGCCGTTCGGCTGAGGTTCCCCACAAGTAGGACACAGGACCGAGACCGCATCAGCCACGAGAGTCGCGCGTCGCTTGGCTGCCATATCCATCACCTCTGTCGTGAAGTATAGGCAATACTAGTATTCATGTCAAGTCTACTAGTAAAGTTTCACCGGCGTGTCCCCTGCACGATCACCGCGCGCGTCAGTAAGGATTTCTCGCATACGTCAACTCACCATCACAGCCACGTTCCCGATCCGTCGCTATGATGATTAATTCTACGGCGTCGTAGTCCCGATGGTGCCCGCGACACACCATGAACGATCCGGCCGTCGTGTGCCGGCGCTCAGGCTCTTGCCCGCGCGTCTTCGCCCGCTTGAACTCCCCGAAGTGTGCCCATTCGCTCGGCCCGATACAGTCGGTGTAGTCGTCGGCATCTTTCCCGATGCGGCAGTAGCCGTCACGCTCCACACATGACGCGCGGATTGATTTGGTTCGAGCCGACTCCTTGCGCGATTTGCGGCCCTTCGTCCGCTTTCGACGTTCTGGCTTGGCATGCGCGAGGCGGGTATCGGTCATGTCCATTGGGCTACTTCGCTTGAACAATGATCAAACCGCTGCGCCCGCCTAAATCCACGTTCTGCACTGTGGACATGTCAGGAAAGACGACGGTCTTATTACCGCGATGATCGTCTGGCTCTTTCCTGAGCGGGTTAAACCACGCACGGCCAAATCCGCTCGCCCAAACCTGACCTTTATCGAAAGCATAGGCGTAATCCGTCGTCGCGCTTGTTGTCCAAGGCCACGGCCAACCCATATCCGGCGTAGTGGCATCGTCCCGACTCGCTAGTTCATTAGCCACAGCCTTACGGAATGCGCGCGGCGTTTTCGCTGTCAGGATTGGCGACTTCTTCACATCACCAGCAGCAGTTCCGTGTCGATGACCCGCAATGCCGGTTGGATAGCCGTCCCACGCGACACTCCCAAGCCATTCGGCTTTTTCGCCACGACCGATATAGAAATCAGCGCGCGTGCCCATGCTATTTTCCCTCCGCATACTGCTGAATCCAGCGCAGGAACAAATCCTGAACGCTGATGCCTTCTTGTAACGCTCGCACGCGGAGCTTCTGCCAGATTTCAGCGGGGACGCTCCGAATCGAATAGGTCTTGATTTTCGGTTTCGCTCTGCTTGCCACAGTGGACATGTTAAACATGTTTGGTTTATCTTGTCAAGCCGATGGGTATTAAAGATGGTCGGCTGTGCGCCGCGCCTGGTTGCCATGAGTTGCGGACTCGGATTCGATGGGCCGATGCGACACGACATCGTCGCGGATACAAAACGTCATGGTTCTGCGCTGCACACTACGCCAAACAGCAAAAACTGAAACTAATAGAACATCGCGAGCGCCTAGAGAGGAGTATTGCTCGCTCAGTAAAAAACAGAAATGTGAACCCAGCAGGATACGTGCTTATCCGCCACGGCAATCGCTGGATTCTTGAACATCGTTTAGTGATGGAGGAAATTCTAAATCGGCCGTTGACTCGACGCGAAAACGTTCACCACATCAACGGACTCCGCGACGACAATCGTGCAGAGAATCTAGAACTATGGGTCGGCACATCACACCCGAACGGAGTCAGGTCGAAGGATTTGAAATGCCCGCACTGCGGCAAATTTTACACAGAAACAGCATAACATTGCGCGAAGTCAAGACAGAAATTAGGCGAAAGTGTCGATTTCTTGCACTAATTCTAGTGCATAGAAATACCCTCTAAAACCGCTCAGGATCGAATATGAGCGCATCACGGAAAAATCGACCGACTCATCGGCGAGCGCGAGAAGTCCGCTCATATTCAAAATGACCTATAAAGTGGAATCAACAACTTACGGACGGTAGCTTATAGTCGGGATGGAACTGTGCTGCTGTTATAGAACAGTAGTAGTGTTGCGTTTTCGTGACGGCAGGCGTATCTTCTCTGCCCAGATGTTACGGTTCGAGTTTTTCGGGAAGGTTGCGACCGGCACGAGGTTGATGGCCTCGGCCGGTCATTGGATGTTACGGTTGCCGGGAAGGTTTGCCGGACAGGGGCCATTTTACCTGTCGCTAAATCCCCTGTCAAATCGCTGACAATCCCACTGCTGGTATCGGTCCAGCCTACCCACCACAACCTATAGCATCTCGCCAGACCGTGCGGGCGTGTTGATCACGGCGGTTTCGAGCTTTCGCGCCTGAAAAGCTCACAACAAATCCGGGGAAGTGCGCTGTCTGACATCTTCGCGCCCCGGTCCCGATTCCGTCGCGTAGGAAATCCGGGCCTTGTTTTTTCTCCGTCCCTGAGGAAAAGGGAATCGGGAAAAAAGATGTCAGGAATTTGTTCTAAAAGACAGAAATACCGATCTGGATCAAATGAGAAAGCGGACGGTCTACAAGGGGCAGATGCCGTGGGCCGACTTCATTCAGCAAGAGGAAACGCCCGACTTGTTCGATACCGTTACGCCCGTTACGTGTGACGCTACAACCGTTACGGCGAAGATGTTGAATCTCGCGGCTGATGTGTTGTTGGCCCATCCACGAGAGCCAGAAGGCGAGCAGATCGAGCATCTTAAAACGGCCTGCGCGAGAAAAGGCATCTTGTATGATGGGACCACGACGACTGAAGCTTTACGCCGAGCGCGCGGACGGAGGGCCGCAAAGTGAGACAATGGACCCGCGCGAAAGTGCAGGAGTTGTGCGGCCGGTGTGGAAAGCCGATTTACCCTGAACAGCCGATGCAGACCATCACGATTGAGGGCGTCAGGCGGAAGCGGCCGATGATGCGCTGCGTAGAGTGCGTAGGGCCGGCGCCGCCAGATTTACCGCAACACGTCCGACAGATGGCGATCCCTGAACGTATGGCGGCTATTCAGCAAGCCGCCGAGTCGATGCCGCGCACGCGAAAGGCCGCGACGTCGTGGGCGAACGGCGTATCAAGTGCCAAATTACCAAACGCGGATTGGACGGCACGTATTCTCGGAGAACGCGAATGAGGCGCACGCCGCCGAAACCGAAACCGCGCGTCAAACCCAATCACTTCCAACGCGCCGTGATCCTTGAAGCGGCGGAAGGCTACGCTCGCAAGCAGGCACCAAAACCCTCCTCGTGGTGGACGCAGCACGCACAACCCGAATCCGCTCGCGCTGAATTTGTGGCGGAAGTTACTCGCCGCGCGATGGCGCGTGAACAAAAACACGCGTCGAGCGCCGGCATCGCGTTGCATCGCATGGGGCCGGCATGACGTTCTGGTTGGTGTTCGTGTTGATGCTGTTGCTCGCGATTATGGTCGGCTACGTTGTGGTGGTCATTCTCTGTGTGGGGCGTGAATGAGCGCGATGGAATTTCGAGGCACCGTCGCCAAGTTTATCGACGATCACACGAGGGAAATCAGCTTAGAAGGCGGGTTTCGAAGCGGGAAGACGACGGCCGCTCTGTGGAAAGTTCGCAAGTCCTGTAAGGACCATCCAGGCATCCAGTGGTTCGTCTGCCGCTACGCCGATGTAGACATCGACACAAAACTCCGACCGGCGTTTGAAGGTGCGTGCTTTAAGTTCGATCCCAACGATCTACCGGCGTGGAACGCGAAAGAAAAAGCGTTCGAATTCAAAAACGGCTCGCGCGTAATCATGTATGGCCTGCAATCCGTCGCGGCGTTGTCGCGCTACTCAAAACTGCGCGGACTCGGCGGCGAAAAAGGCGTGGCCGGGATTATGGTCGATGAAGCGCAGGAGATGCCGCCGGACATCGCGCTAGAACTCCGCGGTCGACCGTCACAAAAAGGATTTCCGATCCAAATCATTTTCGTCTCGAATCCGCTCAATCACGATGATTGGCTCGCGCGCCAGTTCCCGGCGAAAAACAATCTGCCGAATCGCCGCTACTACTCGGTCTCGATTTACGACAATCAACACAACCTCGCCGACGACATGGTTGCGGGGCTCGAGGCGGCGTATCCGCCCGATCACGCCAAACACAAAACCGTCATCCTTGGGCAACGCGGCGTCAATGTCGAAGGTCGCACCGTCTACGAAAAAATCTTCAAACGAGCCGTTCACGATCGCGCGCTGATGTTGCGTCCGGGCGTGAAGCTCTACGAAGCGTTCGATGTGTGGAAACACAACCATGCATGGATCGTTGCGGAGCAACCGTATTCGGGCGGCTTGTTATTCCACGGCGGGATTCTCGGGCAGCGCGTGCCGCTGAAATCATTTTTTGATACCGTGCAGCAATACCGTTCGCGGTGGTTCGATGGGTACGTTATCGCGACATGCTCCACAGCGACGGCGAAGTCGGACGAGAAAACACGCCCGCGTTACAACGCGATCGCGCTGCTCAAAGAAGCCGGATTCAGGCCGCGGCATCGCCCGAACGGCAACGAAGCGGATATCGTGCTCGCGATGATCGAACGACTCTCGACCTACATGCGCGAGCGCGGCTCAGATGGCGATGAGAAACTCGGCGTCCACAACGATCCGACGCGCTGGTTGCGCCTCTCGATCGACGGGATCGAACCGTGCGCGTTTATGACGGAAGGCTTTGAAGCGGGTTACGTGTGGGATGACCATTTCGTGTCGGTCGGTTCCCAGGAAGTGAAACAACCGAAAGCCGATGACTGGTTCGAACACGGGATGCGCTGTGCGGAAACCATCGAACTGAACTTCGGCGCCGCGCGGCCGTCGCAGGAACTGCAGGATGAGCGCGCGAGAAAGGCCCGTATTCGGACCGGCCCGCCGATGTCCGCATACACCGGACCTGATTCGTGGATGGCCTGAGTTGTGCTAGAGTTAGCGGCGCTGGCTAGGCTACAGGGTTTTAGGGTAACAATCCAGTTGGCTAACCCGTGTTGCCATCTGTGTCGAACAGCGACGGTAGTCGTTGGTCCGTGGGTGCTCGACCCTCTTTACGTTTTTGCAGATAGATGATGTCGCCGATGAGGACCATTTTTGGATCGGGAAACCCAGACGCGCCGTATGACCCGTCCGGCCTCAGCAGGCGATGTGCAACGGCGACGCGACGCTTCGTAGCTGGATCGATGATTTCAACTAGCCCGGTGATCGTTCCGTCTGGTTCTTGCTCGCGGCCCTTGTCCTGCGGTGGGTTTTGGTACAATGATTGGCGACCGAAATTTCTCACGGTCAGCTCGCCGTTGAGAACGCGAGCGAGATACGCAGGGTTGAACAGCTTCCGAAGTTCCTCATCGGAGGCACGCACAACGGGGAGGTCGTCGGCCAATGCTGTCTACTCAATTGCTACGCGAACAGCTCGACCGCTACGCCGCCGGTTCCCTGTCGGCCGATGCGCTAGAGGAATGGCTTGCCGCCGAGAGTTGGGACATGCGGCGATGGCTGCCTATTGGCGCGCAGCGTCTCGTAGAGTCGATGCAGGCGATGTTCATCCAGCACTCAGATGGGCATATCGATGCGGGCCAACTCAACGACTACCTTCTGAGCCGCAGAGCGCAGCTTCGGCGCTCTGCCGAAGCCACCAAAGCGTTCAGCGATGCAGTAGAGGGTTGACGCGGCCTTGGTTCTTTCGCCGTTCTTGAGCCATCGAGAAAAAGCAACGGCGGTTCTCTAGCATCTATGCCATTCGATGCCGCCGACATCGCCACACGGTTGTTGAATCGGGAACTCACGCCCGAGCGTTTCCTGAAACTGCGCCGACATCTGGCGCGTGATCCGTGGGCCAGCCAGCAAGTGATCGCCTCCGCGAAGATGACGCAACTGCTCGACGCGATCGAACATCATCCGAACGGGGGCGCCGACGCGCGAGCGTTCGTGCATAACGCGATCGTGAATCAACCCGTGCGAGAACTCCCGCCACTCCCTGGCGACATCGCGGAAAAGGTCGCAGCGTTTCAGAAGAAACAAGCCGAACGGAAGGTAGGGGAGCGATGAAGCGCCGAGCCTTTTTCGCGCGACTTGCCGGAGCCGTGGCGGCAACCGCTGTCGCGCCGGCTGTGGCCGAAGCCGTGAAGCCCATTGCGAATTCGCAACAGGCCGTGGATACGCTCACTGGCTCGCCATTTATCGGCTACGTCGCGTCAGATGGGCCGAGTTTTATGGTATGGCTCTTTCGTGCCAGCGACGACAGGCACGCAGACCATCACAGGCTGTCCATTCTCGCCATCCAGCATCATGTTCTATCCCAGTATTGATCCCGAGATGCAACTAGCTTCGATCGATGCGGATGGTTTTACAGTGAACTGGAAGCGCGGCTGATGCCCAGCGTCTCGAAGAGTCAGCAGCGCTTATTTGCAGCAGCCGCGCATGGCGCACGATTCCCCGCTGCGAAGAAACTTCGCGCGTCTATGTCCCTGAAACAGCTCGCGGATTTTGCGCGCACGTCCACAAAGAATCTCCCGCGATACGTCGCGAAGTCCTGAATGGCCGTCAACCAAAAACTCGCGCGCGACCGTTGGAAGCAAGGCGAAGAAGCATCCAAGGCGCAACGCGAGCGTGTGAAGGCGGACCTCGGGTTTTACCAAGGCGATACGCAGTGGTCGAGTGATATCAAATCACTCCGCGAGGGCCAACAAGCGCAGAACGGCATGCCGGCGGTGCCGGCGCGTCCGTGCCTCACCATCAACAAAGTTCGAGACCCGATCCGCAAGATTCAGAACGACGAACTCCAGGCGGATCTCGGCATGTCGATCACGGCGGCTGATGACTTCGGCGGCGATATCGACAACAACGAAATCGAACTGCGCGAAGGACTCGCGCGCCGCATTCAGCGCAACTCGAATGCGAAAGACGCGCGCATGTGGGCCGCGAATCGCGCCGCGATCGCCGGTGAGGGCTACTACGGCATCCTGACGCAATACGTGAAAGGCTCGCACGATCAGGAAATCATCTACCGGAGGTTCTACAACCAATTCTCCGTGATGCTCGATCCGACGCACGAGCAACCGGATGGCTCAGACGCCAAATGGGCATTCGTCGGGTTAGACATGCCGTGGGAGGACTACAAGGCCGAGTATCCGAGACTCGCAAACAATGAGAGCAATCCCGCAGCACGCGATAGCGTGACCGATCAGGAGTGGCGCGCGTTCGGCGACGAAGCGCCGAAGTGGTTTACGACCACAGGCGACATGCGCATGGTGCGCGTATCCGAGTATTGGGAATTCAAGCGCGAGACGCGATGGGTTGCGCTGCTCGCAGACGGAACCTCGCACGTCTCCGACGAAAAAGTTGTTCCTGATGGCTTAGTCGTTGTGGATGTGCGTGAGGAAGTCGCGAAGTCTGTCAAGTTCTCCGTGATCGATGGCGTGCATACGCTCTCCGAAACCGACTGGCCGGGGCAATTCATTCCCATCATCAAAGTCGTCGGCGAAGAGATGCACACGTTCGACGATGAACGGCGCTACGAAGGACTCGTGCGGCCGGCGCGCGATCCACAAAAAGCCTACAACGCGATGGTGAGTTCCGCGGTCGAAGCGATCGCGCTCGCACCGAAGGCGCCGTGGCTCGCATCGATTCGGTCGATCGAGAACTTTCAGGACCAGTGGCGAGATCAGGCCGTGCGCAACTGGCCCGTGATGTTCTACAACGACGTGGACCCGGACACGCAGCAGCCGATCGTGCCGCCGCAGCGGCAATCGGTTGAGCCGCCGATTCAGGCAATGGCGTTGATGATTGGCGCGTTCGATCAGAGCATTATGGCGACAATCGGGCAAGCCAATCTCGCGGATACCCATCCCGACGTGCGCTCCGGCGCAATGGCGAGCACGCTGCTGGATGAAGCCGCGCGCGGCACGTCCAACTACCTCTCGAACTTGATCCGCTCCGTGCATTACGAAGGCGCGATCGTCAACGACTTGCTGTATCCGATTTACGGGACACGTCCAGGCCGGATCGTGTCGATGATGACCGGCTCACAAAAGGCCGAGCGCGTGATGATCGGGCGCCCGTTCGTGACGCCGAACAGCAACGGGACGCCGCAACCGCACGATCCGAATAATCCCGCGCACGCGGAGCAGACGCCAAAGACTTACACGCTCACGAAGGATGGATCGTTTAACGTCGCGATCGAAGCGACCAAGTTCTACGAAACGAAACAAGCGGAACGTCTCTCGCTCATGGCGGGCTTGATCGAGAAATCGCCGGAACAGCTCGTGATTATCGGAGACCTGCTCATGGAAGCCGCGGGCTATCCAGAAATGGCCAAGCGCTATAAGGCAATGCTCGCGCCGCCCGTGATCGAAATGCTGCAGCAGGGACAACCGACCGATCCGCGGCTCAAACAAGCGATGCAGATGGGCCAGCAACTCGCGCAAGAGATGGTCCAACTCAAGGCCGACAAGCACGCGCGCATCGAACAATCACAAATCAAAGCGCTGGCCGACGCCACGACCAGCGACCGCGACAACGAGACGAAGATCCAGATCGCGCGAATTCAGCAAGAAACCGCCGTCATGTCAGCAGACGTGAAAGCTGGCATACAGACGATGCAGACGTTCGTGGAGCAGATGCGAACGATGGTCGATTGGATGAACGAGAAGCGCTTAGCGGAGGAGCAGCGCGACCACGAACGTCAGACACTGCATCAAACACACGCGCATGAACTCGGCATGGCGCACGTCGAACACGAACACGCGAAAGACGAACTCGCGCACGAAGCCGCGGTGATGCCGTCGCCGAACGGCAGTGGAGAGTGATTTGTGGACACACCCGTAGTCGAATCTACGCCGACTGAAACACCCGCGCCGCCCGTTGAAGATACCTCCTCCATTGCGGACCATGAAGCGCAATTCGGACCCGCTGCGAAGCGTCAAGCGAAAGATCCTGCCGAGACGCCGCGTGAGCCATCAGTTGCTAAATCCACAACACCGCGCGCGGATGAAGAATTGGCGCGTCAAGCGCGCGAAGACGGAGAGCGGGACGAGAAAGGCCAATTCAAGCCGCGTGCCGAAAAGCAAAAAGCCTCACGCGAGGACGTGCCACGCATTCAGGAACTGACGCGCAAGTTACGCGATGCCGAGCGCGAACGCGATGAATGGCGCCAGCGGTCTACGGCGCCTGCGCGCGAGACGGCGCCGTTGACCGTAGCCGCGCAGCCGTTCATGAAGCCCGAACCGAAAAAAGAAGATTTCGCGATGTCCGACGATCCGATCGCGGATTGGATGGACGCGCGTCAGGATTGGCGGCTCGAAAAGAAATTCCACGAAGCGCAGCAGTCCATCGCGACGAAGCAACAGGCCGAATCGCAGCGTGCCGCGCTGGAACATGGCAACGCGCTGAAAGCGCAAGTTGAGGCCAACATCGCCGAGTTCAAGAAGTCCCATCCTGACTACGACGAGGTGTTAGAGGCTGTGGAAGACTTGAAATACCCGGACAATTTAGGGCATGTGATCGTCACTAGTGACAATCCAGCCAAAATAGCGTATTATCTCGGCACTCACGTTGACGACTACGTTGCAGCGATTGGCTTCGCAGCTTCGTTAGACATGAGTGAATCATCCGTAGCATTGCTACGCCGTTACCTCAATCGCTATTCGCGGGCCACCGACGCGCCTCCTAATGGGGCAACCGGAGCGCCGAAACCCGCGCCGTCAGTAATCGTGGCACCCAAGCCGCCGACTCCGGTGCGGACAGGGCCGTTAAAGACAGGCGACGAACCGCCCGGCGATAACGACATGTCCCTTGCGAATCACGAAAAGTTCTACGGTCGCAAGCGCCGGTAGCTAGTTCGGTCGCCGTCTCGCAACGGAGACGGCTTTGGCAACGAATACCATCATCACGCCCACGTGGGTCACGAAAGACGTGGCGATGAACTTCAAGAATCACTTGAAGCTCATTGGGCAGTTCGATCGCAGTTGGGAAAAGCAGAATTGGGGCGATAAGCCCGAAGGCGCGCAGATCGGCGACACCGTGCAAGTGCGCATCCAGCAGCGCTGGCAGGTGTTCGAAGGACAGGGACTTGTCCAGCAGTCCATCCTGAATCAGACGGTTCCCCTCACCATCAACCATCAGTTCCAAGTCGGCATGGGCTGGTCCTCGAGCCAGACGGCGCTGGAAATTGAAAAGGTGCAGGACCGCTACACGCGGCCCGCGGGACGCCGACAGGCGAACAAATGGGACGCCGTGGCGGGCGCGGAAGTCTACAAGGCCGTGTATTTTTCGGCCGGCTCGCCTGGCACGCCGATCACGTCGAACAAGACGATCACGGACGCCGTCGCGCTGTTGCACAACAACGCCGTGCCCGACGACGAACTGTGCGCGGTGATTGATCCGCTCACGCAGTCCGCGCTGCTCTCGGCCAACTTCGCGCTGTTCAATCCACAAGCGCAGATTTCGACCTACTTCAAGTCCGGTCAGTTTGCGAATGCGGCCCTCGGCGTCGATAGCTGGTATTACGACCCACTGATCCCGACGCACACGACTGGAACATTCACGGCTTCGACGTGGGCGATGACGAGTGCCTCGCAGACCGGATCATCCATCACGGTCGATGGTGCCGGCACCTATGCGCTCAAACAAGGCGACGTGTTCACGATCGCGGGTGTCAACGGCGTCAACCCGGAGAGCTACACCGATACCGGCGTGCTGCAGCAGTTCGTGTTGACGGCCGATGTCTCGGGCTCAAGCACGGCGACGCTCACCATTTCGCCGAGCATCATTCCGAGTGGGCAGCTCCAGACGGTCACAGCATCGCCGGCCAATGATGCGGCGTTGACCTTCCTGGGATCGACGGGCGCGGTCGGCGGCACGATGTCGGCGCAGTCGTCGCGGCAGTCGCTGATGTTCAACCCGGCAGCCTTCGCCTTCGCGATGGTCGATCTGCCGGATAACCTCGCGGGCGCGAACGCGAAAACCGTCGGCGATGCCGACACCAAGATCGCGATGCGCTGGGTCGAGCAATACAACATCCAGACGGATCAGCAGCCGTCGCGGTGCGACACCATCGGCGGGGTCGCGGCGATTCTTCCCTACTTCGCCGTCAGGCTGTGGAGCTAAGTCATGGCACTCGCAAACACCACACTCTCAGCGGCGTGCGCGGTTAGCGACAAACAAATCGTCGTCGCGGCATCGACTGGATTCGCGGCCGGCAACTACATCCGCGTCGATGACGAGACGATGAAGATCACGAAGGGCTACGTCGCCGCATCCTTGACGGTCCCTGTCTTGCGCGGGCAGGACGGCACGATCGCCGTGGCGCACGCCTCGGGTGCGCAAGTCACCGACGGCGCGGCCACGGACTACTCGCAGACGGGGGCGCCACAGACCGTCGATGCGTTCCCGATTGCCGGCCGTGCGCGCGTCATCAACAGCTACTCGGCGGATGGCGCGATCGCCCTTCCGCCGGCTGGCGCGGATGCGCTCGCCGTCATCAGCGGGACGGCGCACACCGGGATGACGCTCGCAGTGCCGACGAAGGATCTGAACGGCTGCAAGTTGACCATTCTGAATCTGACGGCGGCGGCGCATGTCATCACCGTGGCCGGCGGCGTCGGCGGATCGGCAATCGTCACGCTCACGCAGGATGCGAGCGGGCGGTCCATGATCGAACTGACGGCCTACAACGAACTCTGGTATTGCCCCGCACTCGCCGGGACGACGACCGGATTCGACGTGGCCGTCTCGTAAAAGGAGCACATGGCTTCAGCAGTATTCACGGATCGTTCTGGACCGGGCGGGGTTGTGCATAACCCCGCTTCGGCCTACGCCCGCGAGATGTCCAAGTTCGAAATGGGCTACTCGCCATACGGCCCGCCCGGACGCCCGCGTGAACAGGTGGGTCAGCCGCAGTGGCCCGCAATGTTCTACAAAGTCAAGCGGGACAACCAGACCGGCAAGATCGTCACGGAGCACATGCAGCCGGCCGACGAGAACGACGCGCCGAACATGCTGTCCCGTGGCTACGTGCAGGGGCTCGGCGAAGCCCACGCGGCGCTCATTGCATCCGAGCAGGTGTTGGCGGTTGCCGCCGCTGAGCGGGCGTATAGCGAACGGAACATGAGCGACAAGGCGAAAGCCGAAGCCGCCAAGTTCGAAGCGACCACGGCGCAGCACGTCGCGGAAATTCCCGAAGCGCCAAAACGCGCCAGGGGCTAACCCATTCAGGCGAGGCATCGCGTCTCGCCTGCCTTTCGCGCGTGATGCGCGATTGAATGGAGCAGTCAGATGAAAACGATCACGGGCGGCGGCGTCTTAACGAACAAAAACATCAGCGACCTCAACGAGAATTTTGCCGCCGTCTCCGTCAATGCCGGCGGTAGCGCGGTTGATGTGTGGGTGCGCCCGCAGGACGGCAACAACACGACGGCGGACGGGAGCTACGCGAAGCCGTATTCGAGCATGACTGGATTAGCCAACGTGCTGCGTCCCGGCATGGTGGTGGGACTGCTCGGGGTGTTGCAAGAGGAATACAGCACGCCGATCGTCAACGACATCACCTTGCGCGGCATGGCGACGCAGCCCCGGCAAGCGACCACAAGTGGGGCGCCGAACGGCGGCGGCGCGACGTGGTTATCTCCGTCGGGCGGGACCACGCATCTCGCAATCGTGCGCGGGCAGGGCTGGCGCTTCGAGAACATCTATTTCAACAACAGCACGGCGAGCAAGGCGTGCATCCAGGTCCTGATCAGCGGCGGCGGCGATCCGCCGACTGACCCGAGCGCCGAGCACACACAGATCATCGGCTGCTACTTCACGGGTGCGAAATACGGTGTCCTCTCGACGGGCGGCGCGAACTTCTGCACGTTGAGCGGGAATAGTTTCTTCGGGTTCGCGGACTCGGGCGATACGGCCATCTTCTCGGAAACCGGCGCGGGCGTGCATTCGCTCTATGGCTGGCAAATCCTGAACAACCGCTTCATGGGCAACGCCATCCATATCGACATCGCCCCGAGCGGCGCCGAAATCGCCGGCAACCGTCTGACTTACATCGACAACACCGTCACCACAACGACGCAGATCGACTTGACCGGCGGCGCGAACAATAGCGTCCACGACAACCACTTCGATGTGCCCTACGCGACCAATGGGTTGACGGCGATGTTCGCAGGCGGCACCAACGACCGCTGGGGGCCGAACGATTTCAGTGATGCAGTGACGACGACGATCCGTAGTTACGGTGTGCCGAGTTCGTAGCCGTGAAATACACCATCACGGCGACGGTCGGAACGGCGGCAGTGAAGATCGTCACTGAATCGTCGGATGCGGCACAGGCGTTGAGCTTGAAGAATTCCTGCTTGCGCATGCTCTATGACAGCGTGGCGTCGAACACGGTCACTGAGTTGAAAGTTGTCGAGGCGCCGTAAAGTCGAACTCCTCGGGTGCGGGCTGTCAATGGGTGACATCCCGCCGTTCGATGGTGACGCTGAACGGTGGGGACTCAACGATCTGATCTTTCGGCGTTTCGCGGGAGACTTCACGGACTGGACGCGCTGGTTTGATCTACATCCTACGTGGTGGATTCAGGAGAAACGGCCAGCAGCCTATGACTGGTATCGACAGCAAACCAAACCCGTCTATCGACTCGCTGCCGATCCTGCACTCCCTGGCTGTCGCGTGTATCCGCGCGAGTGCATTCAGACTGCGGATGAACGTGAGTTTGCGGGTTCCCTCTGCTGGATGCTCGCGCTCGCCATCTACGAAGGCTTCGACGCGATCGATCTCTTCTGGTTCACGCTCGACGGCACCGACCCGTTCTACAAGATCCAAATCGAGAGCGCGAAATACTGGATCGGCTTCGCGCGCGGGCGCGGTATCCAAGTGACCATCCACGGCGACTCCGCGCTGAAGCCGACCGGCCCGGTCTACGGCTACGAAATCATTGACGGAGTGCGCGTGTGAGTGTGACCGCGCAAGATGTCATTGACGGCGCCGCAGACCTCTGCAACATCAAAGCGGTCGGCGAATCACTGACGGCGACGGACTACACCGATTGCCGTCGGCGCCTGAATAATTTCGTCAAGCTCCTCAACAATCAATCACTCGTCTCGGCATTTGTGGCGCGTGAAGTGTGGCCGCTGATCGCCGACAGAGGCGTGTATACGATCGGGCCGGGCGGAGACTTCGATACGACGCGGCCGTTCGAGTTGGAAGGCGCAGCGATTCTGCAGAATCCGACGATCAGCACGGCCTATACCTTAGCTGCCGCGTCTCCCGCGAACGGCACCTTCACCGTGGCGACGGATGTAACGTCCGTGTTCACGTCTGGCAGCGTCGTGGTTGTGGCCGGCGGGGCGAATGACGGCAACTACACGGTTGTCTCGTCCGTCTTCGGCGCGAACACCGTGATTTCAGTGGCTGAAGTGGTGCCAAGCTCCACAGTGACTACGACGACGATCCAAGCGTTCACGTCCGGCAGCTCGACGATCGAAATTCCGCGCTCCATTTTTACCGATGATTCGTGGCAGGCCATTCAAGTCAAGTCGCTGTCGAACTCGCTGGCGACGGGCGTCTACTTCAACGCGACCTATGCGCGAGACTTAGCCATTATCCAGTTGTGGCCGATCCCGAATATCGCAACGAATGCGCTCGTCCTGTATCGCCGGAACACATTGGCGACGTTTGCGGACCTCGCGACGACCTCATATGCCGTGCCGCCTGGGTTCGAAGAATTGCTGGAATACGGACTCGCGGAGCGGTTATTGACGCCGTATGCCGTCAAGGATGAAATGGTGCGCGCGGACATTCTCCGCGGTTCCATGCGTGCGATGGCGATCGTGAAGCGGACGAATGTCAAGCCCGCAGACATGCCGATCGATCCGGCATGGACGCATGATCGGCGGGGCTACTACAACATCAACACGTCGAGCGGAGGCTAGATGGCCGGCATCAACATCAATCTACTGCCCGAGACTGGATACGTCCTGATCGATGGCGGGTCCGCAACGAACGATACAAAGACCATCGGCGTGATGCCGGCATCTATCTGTGGCCGGTTCGTTGCTGCCACGTTCTACGTCTATTTCGATCACACCTCGGCGGCTGGCACAGTGCTGATTGAATCGGCGCCGTATCGCGACTACGACGGCGTGTGGGTAATTGAAGGTACCGTGAATTGGTCCGCCATCGATAAGGCGCATCGCGTGTCCATTAACCTATTGTCCGGGGCTATGCGCGCGAGGATTTCGAGCACCATAACGAGCGGCACGGTGACAGTGCGTGCATTCGCAGCGACGAACAGTTAGGGAGTCTTTCCGATGTCCAAAGTAAATGAACTTCTGACTCAACTCGATGACGCCTTCGAGACCGCTGAAGCCAGATCCGCCGCGCTAGCGGCGGTTCGCGCAGAAGCCAATAAAGCGGTCGAAGCGAAGAAGGACGAACTGCGCCAAGTCGAAGCGGGCTACGACGCCAAGATCGCGAAGGCGCAACAGGCCGCAGACGATGCGAGAATGGCCCTCGAGCGCGTGCGCGAGCAAGTGAATGAGCGCGTGGGGAGCCTGACAGGGCTTGGCACTGATCCGCGCGTGTCGGTGAAGTAATCGAGTTGACGGATGAACAATGTTGACGGCGCTTCGGGAGTCACAGAAGCCGGATTACGCCTTCCCATCTACGATTACGTCTCGAATAGCTCCGCGTCCACGTCTGACACTTACACGTTCAGGATCGGCGGCGCATCCGGGACTATTGTCTGCGTAGTAGCGATCGAATTCACCGATTCTGGTAAGGGCACGATCTCCACCGTGACCCGCACGCCTCCACTTCGATAAATGGGCGTCACACTCAATCCGCTGGGGCCTCCTTTCGACTTCACTGGCGCAGGCGGTGGAGGCGGCGGCACAATTACTGGCACCATAGCCGATCAACAAGTCGCATTCGGATCGGCGGCAAATACGATCGATGGCGATCCGGCCTTTTTGTTTGATGACACCAGCGCAGAATGGCGCCTGAAGATTGGCGGCGGCACGTCAGTTGAGGCTGATGCGCCAATCGATGTGCTTCTCGCGATGCCGGATCAAACGAACTGGCAGTTGGTGCTGATGAATAGCACCTTCTCAACGAACCCGAATGATGGCCTCTTCGGTGGCGTGGACGATGTGGGCGAGATTTCATTCTGGTGGCGTAATTACGCGGGCCGCATCGGATTCAACTTGGATGGCATGCTCGTCAGCGATGGCACGGCTGATCCGTATACACACATCCGCGGTGCCTATCCTGGTGACGATGTCTTTTTCAAGTTCGTGTCAGCGGCGGATATTGACAGCGGATCGACGTATGAGCAAGCCTTTCCGTTCATTGGCTTTGTCACGAATGCGGATGATGGCTGCAACGCTGTCGCCGTCTATGGGTATGCGCATTCCAACAACACCACAGCACCAGTTTGGGGAGCCAACTTCGTCGCGGTCAATCATGCAGGAGCAGTCGGCAGTAAGCTTGTCGGGATGGAAATTGATGTGGTCCCGCTCGCCGGCACTACTCTGAGTTCACAGACTGGTGGATTGTTCATCAACGGATTCAATCTCACGAACATTCCGGTCGCGCTTCAGATTGGCTGCATTTCCGGCGGGACATGGACGAACGGTATCGTCATCAACGACATTGCGGCTGGAGGGGCGGGCATCCTCGTGCATTCGGGCACGATCGTATCGGCGAATGCTATCCTCCCTGAAAACAGCGATGGCGCGGCGCTCGGGTCCACCTCAAAGCAATGGTCGGATCTGTTTCTCGCTGAAGGGGGCGTGATCAACTGGGATAACGGCGATGTGACGATCACGCAGACGAATAACGTCCTCGCTGTAGTAGGCACCACGAGCGTGACGTTCGATGCGGCCATAGCCGCAGCCAGCACGGCGACCGTCGGCACGGCGACGGGAACAACAGGCGCCGTATTGTTCAAGGGCACGACCAGTGGCACGGTGACGCTCTCCGTCGCCGATGCGGCCGGAACGTGGACGATGAAACTACCGACCACGGCAGGGACCAGCGGCTACTCGCTCACGACCGATGGATCTGGCAATACGACGTGGACGAACGTGTCAGGCGGGAGCGGCGCGACGACGGCGCTCGATAACCTCGCGTCCGTGGCTATCAATGCCGCATTGCTTCTAGGCACGTCAGACGCCGCAGCGCTCGGTAGCGCTACTAAGATGTGGAGCGATCTATTCCTAGCGCCTGGTGCCGTCGTCAACTTCAACAATGGCGATGTGACGGCTACGCATGGATCTGGCACGCTGACGATCGGTGGGAGTGCCGCGAATGGCGTCAACCTCACGCTCGCGGCTGGCGGAACGTCTCGGGCGTCATTGTCGTTCCCGGCGTCAACCCTTACGACGACTCCGGCAGACGGCGATGTTGAGATGGACGCCAACTGCTTTTACCACTGCACCGATGCAGGCAATCGTGGCTATGTGCCAGTGGTCTACATGATCCGCCAAGCGGCGGATCGTGCGGCGTTTGCCAACGATACGAATCAACAAGCGATTTTTGATTCAGTGACCAATGGCACGCTGACGCTGGAGACGGGCACGTATGAATTCGAGGGAGTCATTCAGTGCAAGGGCATGTCAGCCACGAGCGGAAACCTAAAGTTTAGCGTCATTGGGGCTGGCACAGCCACGCTTGGCACGATACTGCGGACAAGCAGCGGATTCGACGCAGCCAATGAAGGCGTGACGACCGCAAGCGGCGTGTCCTCTATCCAAGCCACGCAAACTGCCGCGAACATTGCCACGGCTGCAATCGCGACGGTAGTAACATTTACCGTGAATGGCAGCTTTGAAGTGACTGTGGCTGGCACCATCATTCCTTCCGTCGCGCAGACGACCGCCACTACTACGGCCGTCATTACTGCTGGCTCGTATCTCAGATTTAATCGCATCGGCGCGGCAGGAGTAGTGAGTGTGGGTCAATGGACGTAAAAATGATTGACGTATCGGAACTCGCCTATCAACGCTTCGTTCTGAAACAGTTCCATGACGCGCAGGCAGTTATGCGGGCTTGGAGTCAGCATCTCGCGGCGAAGTATCAGTTAGGACCGAAAGACACTGTGACGGAGCAGGGCGAAATTATCAGAGCCGAACCGACACCGCTGCGCGAAGTGCGGCCGATAGGCACGGCCGATGCGTAACCTGCTTGTCGTCGTGCTGTTCCTGATGGCGTGGCCGCTGTCGGCGCAGAAGCCGTGCTGCGGCGGAGGCACGCCCACCACGCCCAAGGCGCCGCCATCGGCTGTGCAGGTGTCCGTTGACGACCTCGTGGCCTACCTGCGCGGAAACGACACGTCTGGCGCCATCAGTGGGGTCACCCAGCTTTTTCACGCGCTGGTGCCGACCGTCGATGTGTTCAATCCCGACGCCAAGCATGGCGGGCTGAACCACGAGCACGTTATGCGCCTGCATGGGATGGGCAACCCGTTCGGGAAACCGCCGGGGTGCTGGTTCACGCCGCGAAGCGGGACGCAGACGATCCTCAAGCTCGATGACCGCACGGTGCAGCTCACCAGGCCGGCGGTCGATCCGTGCTTCCCCGGCCTGAGCGCGGTGCTGACCTACAGCTTCCTCGGCTCCGCGGTGACGCTGACGGCCGTCTTCCACGTCGCCGACGCGGCACCGTTTCAGCCGGAAGGCGCGCTCGGAGTGTTCTTCGCCAGCTACATGGGGCTGACACAGGAAGTGGCCCTGAACTTTCGGGGGATCGCCGCTCCAGGCGGACAGGAACAGTGGATCGCCGGAACCGGCGGCAATGGATCGGGCGGCACCTACATGCACGCTAATGCCTCGCAGTTCGTCTACGGCAGCCCTGGCGACGGCGGGGAACTCAACGTGTCTGCGTTCGACTATCCGCGGTTCACGCAGCCGTTCTACGCCGTGCGTCTCCAAGATGGGATGACCTACTGCGCGATGTTCGACACAGCCTTAACGCCATCGAAGGAGACGCGGTTCTCGCTGTTCAAGTTCTTCGTGAAAAATCCGACCGACCCCACGACGTTCTACCCGGCCGCGGATTGGCAAGTCTGGTTCCACGGCGTGCAGTCAGGCGGGGATTACAGCTTCACGATGCGGACGGACCTCGTTGCGAGCCACGACGTGAATGCCTGTTTCGCGTCCTATCAGGCATGGGCCGGGCAATGAACCGTGGACCGGCGGTGTGCGTGTGGAGGACGCATCAGAAAGGCGGGTCGGCAGAAATGCTGGCAATGCCTGACGCGTGGTCCAACAGGATGGCCACACTATCGGCTGCGCGTGCTCAAGAAGAACGGCACGGTGCAGACGCTCATGACGGGTTCGCTGGTCTACTTGCTTCGTATTGGGGCACTCGGCTATGCGGGGCGCGGCAGAAAGTGGGTCGAGATGAATACGGAACCAGCCCTAGGAGACAAGCGATGAAGCGATTGCTGCTCGCGTGCCTGCTGCTGTTTGCGTCCTCCACGCAGTCGCTTGCGGCGGTTATCGGCGTCGAGGACGTGCGCGTGCTGGCTCCGCACTGGACGACCAACACGACCAATCCGATGACCGAGGCGAATGCCGCGCAGCAGTGGGCATTTGTCCATGAGTTGTTCTACCGAACGTCGTACCAGCAGTTCGACCACGCGACGACGGTCTATCCGGCCTACGCTGTTGATCCGCCAACGACCACTAATAAGTTCGGGGTGACGAGTCCGACCTGCATGGGGTACGCCGAGAAGGCCATCGCGGAAGCCATTGCGCTCTACGACATCCCGGCAGGGCCGGAAATAGTCGTCGCGCAATACGAGTGCGGGCATCAGGGACGCTTCGGGACGTATCGCCGACCGGATGGCGGAACAAATCCATTCGTCTACGGTGGGAAGGGGAATGAGCTGGCCTACTACTACCAAACACAGAAAGGAATCTTCGGCGGCTACGCGTGGGTCTGTTCGCCCGGTTGCGTGGCGACGTGGCGCCGGGACATCTACGACAACGCCGCGAACGGCGACCATCACAGCTATAACGCCGCGCACCGCCTGCAAATGGGCTGGATCACCGCGGCGGCCGGTGACGTGCAGACCGTTTACGCGACCGCCGGCCAGCACGTGGTCCACGATCTCGACGCCGCACGCGATGGACAACTCAAATATTTGAGACTGGTCGGCCGGTTCGGGGTCGCGACCGTCGAAGTCCGCACCGATCGGGTCGTAACAGGCGTGCCCGTCGTAGCCGTGTCCTACCAGGCCCTACTCACCGACACGTCGTTGTCCGCAACCTGCGCGCAGTTCTACCTGCCAGTGGGGGCGACGTTGAAACCGCAAAACGAGATGTTCGGCGTGCGGCTCGATGCCTTCATCGACAGCATTGCGACAGTCACCGTGATCGAGAATGTGACCGTGAGCACGGTGCCGGCACAATGCCCGGTGGGATCGAAATAGATGTCATGGTAGTCGATAACTTCATCGGCCCATCCAACACGCTCGCAGCCATCACGGCAGCGGCAGATCGCACGATCAATATGTATGAAGAAGTGGTAGCGCCAGGTGTCGGTAAAGGGCAGACATGGCTACGCAATGCGCCAGGACTGGAAGTATTCGCATCGCTAGCTGGCTCTGGCGTGAATGTGGAATTGTTTTATCAGGACGATCGCGCCTTCGCCGTTTGTGGCGATTCATTCTATGAGCTGTTCATCGACGGCAGTTCCACGAATCACGGCACCGTCGCAACGCTCACCGGCATCACGCCCACGATGTGCAGCAATGGCACGGCTGGGCATCAAATCTTCATCACGTCCGGGCTCAACGGTTACATCTTCGATACCGTCGCTGACACGCTGACCTTGATCGCGGATATTGATTTTCCGCAAGGGGAAGCCATTGCCGGCGAATTCATGGACGGGTATTTTCTCGTCTTGATCTACCAGTCCCGCGCGTTTCAAATATCAGCACTCGAGGACGGCACCGATTGGGATGGGCTCGACATCGCGGAGCGATCTGAAGGGTCCGATAACCTCGTGGCGATGCGTCGAAGCCATCGGGAGATTTGGTTTCTCGGATCGCAGACCGGCGAAATCTGGTATGACAACGGTGATCCCGATTTTCCTTTCGCTCCGATTCAGGGCGTCTTCCTCGAGCAAGGATGCTCCAATGTGGCCGTCTTGCAACGCATCGGCAACACCGTCATGTGGGTCACGCTCAGCCAGGACGGATCGGGCGTCGTAAACGTCGCGGATGGGTATACGCCGAAGCGCGTCTCCACGTTTGCGATCGAAGACATGATTCAGGGCTCTAATAGCTCCAATCTCATCGCGTGGACGTATCAGGAGCGAGGGCATTGGTTTTACTGTCTCCATCTCGACGGGAATGATACGACGCCAGTATTCGATCTCTCGATGGGACGATGGGATGAGCGCGGCACCTGGGATGAGCCGAATCAGGTCTGGCATCCGAACCGGCCCATCTCGCACTGTTTCGGGTGGGGGAAACATCTCGTCGGCGATCGTTTGACCGGCACCGTGTATCGGCAATCAGTCGACATCTACAAGCAGGACTTAGCGGCATGAGTCTGCTTTCGGCTGTCGGAGCATTCGCAAAGCGCGTCGGCACCGGCACGCAATCGATCACTGGACTCGGCTTTCAGCCGAAAGCGATCAGATTCTCCGGCACCTTATCGAATGTCCCTGACGGCACCGTCGACACCTTTTACGTGTCGATGTCTGTGGGATTTGATGACGGCACGACGCACACCGGGCAGTGCTTCACGGAGGCGCCATTCGTCGGTGTGAACAGCACGAATTGCGCGTGGTCTGATGATCGGTCACTATTGCTGCTCGGCGCGAGCGCGATCAACTTTCTGTCGGCGGCCGGCTATATCGCATCGATGGATGCGGACGGGTTTACGATCAACTGGGATTTTTCCGGAGCCTTGTCGGATGGTATCTATTGGAACTACTGGGCCGTAGGCGGCAGTGATGTTGACGCCGTAGTGGCATTTATGACGCCACGTGCCACGCCTGGCAGTCAATCGATTACTGGCGTGGGATTCCAACCGAAGGCCCTCATCACGACATTCATGCCGGGCGTTCGAGGTGGGACGCAGTTCGCCCATGAAGGTCTGCTCAATGTCGGCTTTGCCGTGTCGAATACGCAGCAAGCCGCGACGGCGAGTTATTGCGATGCGACCGGGACCACGGTTGCGGATATGTATCAAACGACCACGAATTGCGTGGCGTTGGCCCGAACGTCTACTGTTGTGCTTGCGTCTTTTACATCATTCGATGCGGACGGATTTACACTGAACTTCTCCACCAGTCAGAGCACGTCACTCTACATCGCGTATCTCGCGCTTGGCGGCGCCGGCATTACAGGTGCCGCGTGCGGGGCGTTCACGGCGCCGCTCGCGACTGGCGTGCAAACCGTCTCGATTGGTATTCAAGCCTCCACGTTGCTGGTGCAATCGAAGTGTGCCGCCTCCTCTGGTTCGGTCGCGAGTCCGCTGTCGTATTTAATGGGAGCCGCCACGAGTGGCGGGGATGAATCCGCAGCTTGGACGGCGATGCGCAACGGTGTGGCGGTGCCAGCCGAAGGCACGAGCCTCGAAGACAACACGCACGCCATTACGATCGCGTCCACCATCACCGATACGATTAACGGTCGAGCCACGATATCCGCGTGGAGCGCGAGCAGTATCGGCGTCAACTGGTCGGTCGTAGATACCGAGCGGGAGTTGGTCTATCTGGCGCTTGGCACGTCGACTCCGGCGGCGGGCTCGATCACGGTCACGAAAACCACGACGCCGCTTCCTGGTGGGGATACGAGTTTTGATTTCACCACCACGGGAGGACTGTCGCCGTCCACGTTCTCCCTGATCAATGGAGAGTCACGCATTTACACGAGTGTTGGCGCCGGCACCTACGGAGTAACCGAGACGCCGACGCAAGGCTGGAGCACGAGTTATAGCGTGAGCGATGGGAGTCCGCACGACGCCATCGCCTTGGGTGCGGGCGAAGCGGTCACGGTCGCTGTGACGAACACTTTCCAGAGCACGGCGAATCAATTACGGCGTTTACGGCGATGGGCACTGCCCTATGATGGCAATAAAAAAATTTTCATCCCACGGATCGAAATCATCTCGCAGATGGGCGTTGGAAATGCGGACGATGCCGATCCGGTGATGTCTCTTCGGATCAGTCCAGACGGCGGTCAAACGTGGGGGCCGTATCGGGAACTCCCGCTCGGGGCGGATGGCGAGACGATGATTCGCTCGTATCTGACGCGCTTTTGCCAAGGGCTTCGCAATCCCGTTGCGGAGTTGATCTGCGATGCGCCGGTGTTTGTCGCGTGGATCGCATGTGAATTGCCGCAAGGCTTCACGGTCGGCACGAGCTGATGTCGCGCCCCATCCTGTTTCAAGCGCCACATGAACCGATCGCCAATCCGCAGACTGGCATCGTGTCTAGAACCTGGTATTTATGGTTCATGCAGTTATTGCAGGACTTCACGACGGCCGGGGACGTGTTCGGACCTGGACTGTCTACGAATAACGCCATCGCGCGATGGGATGGCACGAGCGGGACACAATTACAAAATAGCGTCGTCACCATTGCCGACGATGGGACATTCGCGTTTCCAGACGGCATTCGACAGACGTTCAATCCGGACGCGACAAACTCCGGCGTCAATGTTGGTGGGCAAGCCGGCGATCCATCAGCATTGGTCAATGGCGATATTTGGTATAACGCCTCGACGAATCTACTTAAAGCGCGGATCAACGGCGTCACGGTCACGCTTGGTGCCACGTCGGTGGATTACGTGGTGTTGAGCGATGGTGGCAATCCTCCAAATCCAGTCGATGACGGGGCTGGGAACTTCATCTACGTAGCCTACACACCATGAGCGATACCGCACTACCCGTCATTATTCACTATGGAACGGATGCGCAGAGACTCGCGTTTACCCCGTCTCCAGCCTCTGGCGTGCAACAGCTCTATAAGTGGTATTCGACTGATACGGATGCTGAATGGTCATATACGACTGGATGGCATCAAACATCCGGATCGTCGTCGGCGACGCCTGGACTTGTCGGACCACTTGAACAACACACGGCGAGCGCTTCCGCTACGCTCGATTTCACGGCGTTCATCTCTGCTTCATATACGACCTACGTATTTGACTTCGTGAACCTGCGGCCCGCGTCGGACGGCGCGTTGTTGTGGATGCGGATGGGCACAGGGGCTGGTCCGACGTTCGATACGGGCGCTAACTATTCGTATCGCTATTGGCGCATGGCCGGAGCGACGGCCGTCGCGGCAGCGGCTGGTGCTACGAAGATCATTCTGACCGACGCCGTTGACGATGACGTGCTCTATGGAGTCGTGGGACAAGTGCGGTTATATAATCCGCAGAGCACGGCGCAATGCAAGATGGTCAACGGGCAACTATTCTTCGAGCAGACAGCTGCCGGAGGGTTCGAGGAAGATTTACCGATGGGTGTCTATGACAGCACGACGGCCGTGACAGGTATTCAGTTTCTGATGTCAACTGGGAATATCACGAGCGGCACGATTCGCGTCTATGGGTTATCGGTGTGATGGTCCGCGAGATTGCCCCATCGGACAAAGACGCGATCATGGCGCTGGCGCTCGAGTCATGGTCGGATGCGCCGTTTCATAATGAGACGCCCGACATGGCCCGGATTGAAGCCTCCACCGACTGGTTTCTCGGGGCCACGAATGCGAAAGGCTGGCTGCTCTGCGATGGCGAGATTGTGCGGGGCGTGATCGGCATCATCTGCACGACGCACATGTTTACAGGGAAGCCGCTCGGTATTCAGTGGTGGTTATGGGTGCAGCCGCTGGCCCGGAACGGATCGGGCCTGAAACTCATACAAAAAGCCGAAGAATGGGGCAAGGCCAACGGCTTAGCTGCGTTACAATTACTAGCGCCATCGCCGAATTTCCGGTCCCTCTGTGAGCGATTGAACTATCGGCCGGTTGAGATGATGTATCAAAAGGATCTGGCATGAGTTCAGGCGCGCAAGCTCAAATCGCAGCGTCTCAAGCGGCCACGGAAGCCCAAGCGCAAGCGGCAGCGAATGCGCTGGCGTTCGCGCGCGAGCAATACGGTGAAGCTCGCACCAATCGAGCACCCTACCTGCGAGCTGGCGCGAGCGCGACGACGGCTCTGATGCAGTTGCTTGGACTCGGCGAAGGACTAGTGCAAGGTGGGGGCGGGATCGGCGGGATCGGAGGCGGCGGTGGGGGCGGAACGGGCGGCGGCGGCACGCTCTTGGGTCTCGCGGGTGCTGGCGGGAGTAGTGGTGGCGGCGCGGGCGGCGGGACAGGTGGAAGTGGAGGCGGCGGCGGAACAAGCGGAGGCGCGGGCACTGGCGCGGGTGATATGTTCGGGCCGAAATACCCCGGCTTGGTGCCCCCACTGTATCACGCCGGAGATGTGGGATTTGAAGATCCCGTGCCTGGAACTCGTCCTATTTGGAACGAACAAACAGGACGATGGGAAGTGCCAGCCGATGAACCATGGAGACGTGGTGAAGCGCCCCCGCCGGATGAATCCACCGATACGACCGGACTTCCGCCATTAGTGCCGACCGATCCGGTCACTCGATCCGGCACGGCATCAACCGATACCGTCACCGTCACGAGAAATGGGCAACGACTCACCATCCCGGCGAGTCTGCTGTCGTGGTATCTCAATATGGGCTACACGCAGGGCTAAGTCATGCCAGATTACAATTCGCAACTTGATGTGACCTCCGGCTCGGGCGGACTTCAGAATGGCTTGAACGGCGTCCCGGCTGGCACAAATCCGATGGAGTTTTTCTTGCGCTCCATTCCGGGGTATCAGTTCGCGTTCACTGAAGGACAACGCGCCGTGCAGACGAGCGCCGCGGCGCGCGGCACGTTGCTCACGGGCGGAACCTTGCGCGCGTTGACGCGCTACGGAACGGGCATCGCGGATCAGAACTACGGCAACATGGTCAATCGGTTTTTGAGTCTCGCGGATCTCGGCCAGCGCACCGCCGTGGCGCCCTACTAAGGATTAGCCCATGAGCCTCATCGAAGACATCACCGCTCTCATGCTCCGCGAAGGCGACATCAAAGCCCAGGAAGGCCGCGAGCGCATCGCCGCCGAAGAGGAGCAGCGCCAAGCGAAACATCGACTGTTGAAAAACACACTGAAAGGGCTGGCGCTCGCGGCTATCACCTATTACACGGGAGGCGTTGGCACGGGTCCAGCGGCGAAAGCCATGTTCGGCGGTGGAAAGACGACGGATTTAACGGGCGGCGGAAACGTCGGCACGTCGCCCGGTCGCGTGCCGGCCGGTTTAGGCTATTCGACATTCGCCGGACCCATGACGCGCAACGACTGGTATCAAATACCGTGGGATGAGGAAGGCATCGGCTAGTGGCTGATCCGCTCGATATCCTGACTGGCACACGCAGCCCATCGCGGGGTGATGAGTGGCTCGGCACGCTCGCGAATATGGCGCAAATGGTCGCGTCAATACCGGAGCGACGGGCGCGCGCCGCGCAACAGCGGATGCAGATGGAGCAGCAACAACTGGCGTTGCAATCCTCGCAACAGAAGGTCGCCGATCTGAAGGCCATCGATGAAGCATTCGCGAGCGGTGACAGTGAATCAGTCCTGTCGCGATTGCCTGGACATTTACAGCCGACGATCCGTAAGCAATTCGCCGAGATAGGCGAGTCGAACGCGAAGCGAACGAAGGCACTAGAGGACGCGCGTAAAGCCTCAGAAGATACGATCGCGCGGGCGTTGTCAGTCGTCCGAGAGCACGGCTATGATCCGCGGTTCGCGCAGGGCACCATTTCAACGCTGAAGGGGATGTATAAGGACGATCCGCAGCGGATGCAAGAACTCGATTTATTCGAGAAAGCCCTACATGAAAACCCGACGCCGGATCACGTAAAGTTCATCACGGACGCGCTGATTGGGCGATCCGAAGCGCAGCGTAAAGCCGACGAAGAAGCCGCGAAATCAAAGGCCGATATTGCGTCTACGGAGGCACAAACACGCATCCGTCAGCAGGAAGAGGCAGGCACGAAACCGATCCAGCCTACCGACGCGGCGCGTATTGCAGCCGAGAATGCACGAGCCGAAGCGGCGCGGGCGGCACAGGCTGCGGCGCAGGCAGAGGCCGCGCGGAGCCATCGAGCGAACGAAGCCATAGCGGCCGGCAATCTCGGCGTGGCGCGTCAGCGTGAGGCTAGAGAAGCGGCGAAACCTCAAGGCGCAGACAAGCCGCCAACCGGCCAACAGCGGCGGGCGCTCGGATTCTTTAATCGTGCGAGGCAAGCCGACGAAGATATCAATCCGATCGAGGATGAAGTATCGAAGATGGGGTTTGTCGGCACGGAATGGATGAAACACGCGCCGAACTGGGCACAGAGCGACATCGGCCAAAAATACAACCAAGCGCAGCGGGCTTTCACGGAAGCACGGTTGCGTAAGGACTCAGGCGCGACGATCAAGGACAGCGAATACGAGAACGACCGGAAGACGTATTTTGCTGAACCTGGAGACAACGCCGCCACGCTGGCGCAGAAGCGACGTGCGCGCGCCCAATTGCTCGCATCGCTTGGGGCTGAGGCTGGAGCTGCTGCGTTGCGCGAGTTCTATGGAGACGAAGGGGATGTGCTCGTGCAGGGCTACCGCCAAAAGTCAGCCGCTAAAGAAGCGACTAAGAATCCCTATCGCTAATGGCTGACGATCCTCTCCAGACTTTTCTTGACAGGACAGGACTGTCGAAGGCTCAAAAGGCTGGCTTGTGGGATCTGTATCATGCCGCCAAAAATACGGAGGATTTAGATTCGCGGCTAAAGACTCTGGATCTGCCGAAAGAACTGAAGGCGGATCTATGGGATCTGAAGTCTTCTGAAGCGGCGCCGTCTAAACCTGATGAACCATCCAAAGTTGAACCATCGGCCGGTTACTGGGAAGATCGCGGCATAGCGGGTAAGGTGTGGCATCCAGTAAGCGGCGTCAAGGAGGGCGACCGAGTTGATAACCAAGTGCTCGGTGTGCCGCCAGAACTTGCCGCGATTGGTGCTGGATCGGTCGGGCGTGCTGTTGTCGCTCCAGGATTGAATGCGGCAGGCCGTGTGGCAGCTGGCGCGGCCGCAGCGGCAGGGCAAGTCGCACCAATCATCAAATACGAACTCGCGCATCAGGGACTCAAAGCGATCGGAGTGCCTGAACCGCTCGCCACCGCTGGCGCTGTGCTGGTCGGCGGATACAGGCGCGGTGGAGCTGCGAAAGAGGCAGCACCAGCGATTGAGGCAGAAGCCACGACTGCGGCAGAAACGACGCCGATGGGCTTTCCGAAGCCGACCGAGCCGCAACTGTCGCCGTTGGAACTCACGCGCAAGCTCAGGGCTGAGCATCAGGCGAAGATGGCCGCGCAATCATCAGTAAGTCCCTTAAAGCCATCGCCTGATGCCGTCAAAGAGGAATTTAAAGCGTTTCTGAAAGCACCAGCCGAATCGGCGAATCGGATTAAGCTGAACGCGACAGAAACAGCGCTCGGCTTTCGCCTGATGAAGCGTGGCGTGACGGCCGATGAGGCGATGGAACTGATCAAGCTCCGGCGCAGTATGCCGGCGGCATGGAAAGCGCTTCCCACGGATGAAGAAGTAGAAGCAATCGTGCAACAAGCCAACCAAGCGGGACGGATGACGCGATGAAAGGACTCCTATGAGCGGAATGTTGTGGCGGTGCGTGCTAGCCGTGATTGCCGTGATTCTGTTCTACGCGATTCTCCCGCCGCTGTTGCGGATCATCGGTTTTCCGGTCTCGGCGGATCTGATGTTGATCCTCCGCGTGGCGATTGCCGGACTGGCACTCTTCTACGTGCTTAAGGGGCCGCCGTTTCCGCCGGCGTAGTTAGACGGACGTGTCGCATGCGAGTGTTTCGACGTGACGGATCTCCAGTGGGCCGAGTGGTTGCGCGCGAGTGGTGGAACGGGGGCAGTCTTTCTCGGCGTCTTTGTCGTGGGACTTGTCCGTAAGTGGTGGGTATTGGGCTGGATTTACGAGGAATGTCGGATTGAGAAAGTCGAATGGAAAAATATCTCGATGCGGCAAACTGGGAGCGTGGGGCGTGCCGTCGAAACCGTCTCGCGCGTAGTGGAGACACAGCGATGAATTGGCGGAAATGGTTCGGCTTGCCATCTAAAGACTCTGACCGAGAATCGCGCCGCGATCCAGACTTGGATTACATGAAGCACATTGTCGAGGACCACGAGTTTCGGCTTCAAGAATTAGATCGAGATCTGGACGCCATCAGCGGCGGAACACGGCGCCCATACACAGAGCGTCGTGCGATCCCGCGGCCACCGAGGCATTGAGCCCCATGCGTATCGACATCTATCATCACTTCGACCCGCTGCAACCTGATCCACGCTTGGATCAAATCCTCACCCTACTTCGTTCCCTCAACCGACAAGGAGCACAGATCATGGCAAAAGTCGACGAACTGCAAGCCGAACTGGTCGAAATCAACACCACGACGAACGAACTAGCCGCAGACGTGGACGACTTGCTCGCCCAGGTCGCGGGCGGCCTCTCACCGGCCGAAGCCGACGCCGTAAAGGCGAAGCTGGTCGAAATCAAGACGGCGCTCCAGGCGACGGCGGCGAAGCACACCCCGGCAACTCCCTAGATCGTCGCGCCTACCCCTGTTTCTGGCCCGAATCACCCTATCCTGGGGCGTGGTTCGGGCCTCTCCCTGCCTTGGCCGAATCAGGCCGAAACATAGACCTTGACAACTAGTGTGGATACGCCTACATTGTGCGTATGCCGCGTTTAACTCTCAAGCAAGCCCGCGATTTAAGAGGGCTCACCCAATCGAAGCTCGCAGAGCTCGCGGATATGCAGCAATCCGATCTCAGCGCATTGGAGAACGGCCGCAACAAACAGCCACGGATCGCGACCATGACCAAACTCGGGGACGCGCTCAAGATGACGGCGTTGTTGAGCGTGGCGGGCTTGGTGTTTGAGGAACGGAGTGAGCCCTGATGGCTGCGCCTGGATTGATTTGTATGGGCCAAGGTCACAAAACGATGTCCTCATTTTGGGCAATAATAGACTTGACGCATGTTGCCGGTAGGCCAGAATCGACCATTCGGCGGGGTATCCCCGGTCGGCTCTGGAGCCTATTCGACATGCTGAAGGTGAATGCTGAGAGTTTCGTTAGTGCGATTGACCATCTCGCTTACCTTCAGGCTCTGGCGCGGGACTTTGAGAACACGCTGGTCCGTAAGGGAGCCACAGTCAAGGCCATCGAGATCAAGGATCGTAAGGCCGTTGGCGTAGACGACACTCTTGGACAATTGCGCCACGATTGTGAAGTCTTGGAATTGCGCTACACGATCAAGCACATTAATCGCTGCCTTGATTCGGGGCCAGTCGTTCCTTCTATTCTCCGATCCACATTGGAAGAAATAGTGCTGCGATTCAGGGACGAACTAGAGAACGTATCGCTTTACGCATTGGATCACACGCACGCAGAGTTCTACGAACAATCGCAAGGCGACTGGGGCAAGGTTGTCGAGCGATTCTGTTGTGCGTTCGATATTGACGAAGCCAGAAAGTGTTTTGGTCTGGACCGATATACGGCTAGCGTGTTCCACTTAATGAAAGTGGTTGAGGCCGGCGTATTAGAGATGCAGGTTTTCTTAAGATCTTCTGACGTGAAAGCTCATTTCGGTTCAGTCGTCGGAAAATTGGAAAATATGACGCAGAAGATGGAGTATCAGCACATTCCTGCGCATTTGCAGCCGTATCTTCCCTTCATGCGCGAAATATTGACTCAGCTTCATGCCGTGAAGGATTCCTGGCGCAATAAGGTCGCACACGTTGATGCGTTCATCATTCCTTCGGACACATTTACTGAAGAATTAGCTAATGGCGTTCACGACGCCACGCTGCTTTTGATGAATAAGATGGCGGACGGTTTGCCGCCTAGGCAGTTGATTTGATGTTCTTGCGGTCGCGCCATTGCTTCTCGCGCCTGTCCACTTCTGATTTTGGCGTCGAGAACACCCTGGATGCTGTTTCGTTAAATCGTTTCTGTGGGTCGCGCTTGTTCGACTCCGCAGGTTCTGGAAAGAGACGTTGTTTAGCCATATGAATTCTCAAAGCGATTCTGAAATCAAAACACGCGCCGACCAAGCGAGTTCTGAATCTACGTATAGCCGGACTACGTATGTCCCGGTCACAGTGACTCGAAAATCAGGTAATTCTAGTGTGGCAGTCCCGCCGACTAGCGGAAGCGGATGCGCTACAAGTTCCGGTAGTGACGCCACGATTGATCCATCGGGAGCGCTAATGTCGGCCGTGCAAGTGATTGTTGATTTATCAAAGGCACTCACAGAGAACGATATTTCCCAATACATATCTGCTGGAAATCCAGAAACGACCAAGCCTCCAGCGTTTATCGATGTTCTCGTGCGAATCGTTCCGCCAGCGATA